>MDTG01190876.1_pt1 | contig 12006 bp, 8 predicted proteins | sample 811421 | NCBI WGS metagenome assembly MDTG01 (sample SAMN05326645, study PRJNA326480) | marine metagenome | isolation source: seawater | place: Pacific Ocean: South East | collected 2011 | reverse complement strand
CGGAGGCGGCAGCATCGACGCTAACGTCCAACGATGGGTCGGCCAGTTCCGGGCAGAAGGCAGGACATCCCGGATCACAACCGGCGCCGTGAGCGGCCGCGAATACGTCGTCGTTGACGTCACGGGGACCTATAACAAACCCATTGGTCCCCCGATGCGCCGCCAATCGAAGCCGGTCGCAGGGCAACGGATGATCGCCGTGATCCTGCAGCCTAGCGACGGCGGCAGCCTCTACTTCCTCAAAGCTGTCGGCGAGCGAGCGACCATCACCGCCGCAGCGGACGACATCCGCGCGTCCTTCGGCGGCGATGCCGCCGCAGAAAAACAGCGGAAGTAGACCGAGACCACGCAGTCCCCGTCGCGCGCGCACGCCACGAGGCCCATGCGAAGGGGACAGGAGCTGCGCGCTACGCCGAGAGCTGGGTCTGCGACAAGCTGAGCCAAGCGCGCTCAGGGGTTATAGTCAGACAGGTCGATAGACTCTCTGGCGGCCGCCCAAGGGCCAGCCTGAAGCCATGCAGACGATTGAGTTCGAAGCCCTCGACTACTGCGCCGACCAGACGTTTACACCGGCGCGCTATCGCTTCGACGGCGACCTGCAGCAGGGCTGGGAGGTGCGGCGCGACGGCGAGCTCGTCCTGACCCTCGGTCGCGGCTATCGACTGCTGCGCACGCGCCAGTGCGGCGTCTGCTCGACGGACCTTGCACGCCACCACCTGCCGTTCCCGCTTCCCCAGGTCACCGGACACGAGGTCCTCGCGGTCGATGAAGCAGGCCGAAAATATGTCGTCGAGATCAACGCCTCCCATGTCGCGCGCGGGGTCGCGAGCGACTGCCCGTTCTGCGACGAGGCGCTGCCGACGCACTGCCCAGAGCGCCTAACGCTGGGCATCCACGACCTCCCAGGCGGCTTCGGTCCGTGGATCCTGGCTCCCGAAGCCGCCTGCCTCGAGATCCCGGCGCACGTGCCCGACAGCGCTGCCGTCCTGGTGGAACCGTTCGCCGCAGCGCTCCACACGGTTCACATGATCGCGCCGCGAGCCGGCGACGTGGTCGCCGTGCTCGGCCCACGCCGCCTGGGGATGCTGGTCGTCGCCGCGCTCGCTGGCGTGCGCGCCCGCGCCACTGACGCGCGCGAGACCTTCGACGTCGCCGCCGTCGCACGTGACCCCGCGATGCTGACCCTCGCGCGCGCGTTCGGCGCGACCACGACGGCCAGCAACGCGAAAGACGCCCCACCTGTCGCGGACGGCGCTTTCGACGTGGTCGTAGACACGACCGGCAACCCCGCCGCGCTGGCCGACGCCGTGCGGCTCGCGCGCCGCGAGGTTCATCTCAAATCAACGCACGGCCGCGAGGCGTGCGGCCTCCACCACCTGACAGAGCTCGTGGTTGACGAGCTAGCGATCTCGCGCTTTGACCAGAGACGCCCTGACGCCGACGTGGCGCGGTGGCTGCGTGCGCGCGCCCCGCACCCTGCGCGGGTCGCATGGCTCGCAGCAGCTGAGCCGCCCACGTGGCTCACCGACGAAGCAGATGTGCGGCGTGGGACCGCGCCCGACCTCGCCGCCGAGTTCGCGACCCGCACAGGCGGCATCCCGCGGGCCGACGTCGCCGTCGTCGACTCGGCGCAGGGCGTCGACGCTGCGATCAGGCCGCGCGACGGCTCCGAGGAGTCTCTCATTCGACCTCGCGGCGAGATCTTGGTGCACCCTGAGGCGGACGTCTCGTCCTCGGCGTTGCTCGGCGCCGTCGTACAACGCGACCTCCGACTGTCCAGCTCCCGCTGCGGCGACTTCAAGGAGGCGCTGGATCTGATCGCAGGGGACCGCGACCTACAGCGCATCGGCGAACGCCTCGTCACCCACCACTTCGACTCGCGCGATCTGCGTGAGGCGTTCGAAGTGGCCTCGTCGCGCGCGTGCATCAAAGCCGTGGTCACGCACGCCGAGGACGAGGCATGAAGGACATAGAACAGTGGCAGACATCCCTCGGGCCGTCGCTCGTCAAAGTTGACGAGACGTGGCGCCTCGACGTCAGCGAGCTGCAGATCGTGCACGGGCTCTCGGTGCTCTCCCGGGCCCTCACCGAGATGCTGATGGCGAAAGTGCGCAGCGGCTACCGTCACGTCGCGCTGCGCCGCTCGCTGCGCCCGCGCGAGAACCCGGAGCTGATCGAGCACTTTGGCGTAGACGGCGTCGAGCTTGTCGTCGACGAGGACTTCGTCGCGCGCTTCCAGACATCGCCGGACGTCGTCGAACAGCAGCTCCGGCGGCTGCTCGGGAGCCTGCAGCGAAAGCGCTACCGCGACGCGCTGTTTCCGACCGAAGGCAGCGAGCCTCGCACCCTGCTCGCCGATTTCGAAGACGACCCCACGAACAAAGGGCGCTGCGAGGTTCGCTACGCGATCGAGAACCTCTTCGAGGGCCTCGGGCAGACACGCGGCGACCTCCGCATCGTCGTCGCAGCCTCATCGGCCGAACGTAACGCGTTGCAGGCGAGGCCGCACATGCGGATCGAAGACGTCGCTGATCGGCAGTTCATCGCCGGCTCTACGCGCATTGCGCAGAGCTGGACCGAAGCGCTGCGACGTGAGGCCGTCCGCAGCAGACGCTCGTTCATTGAGCAACGCGCCCCCCACAGCCACTTGTTCCACCAGCTCGACCAAGCAGGACTACGATCGATCCAGCAAGTTTCCGTGCACTGGGACGAGTCCGTGCTCCCGTTGATCATCGAGAACGAGCCATCGGCCTGTGAAACAGTCCTCAAGCGCGTGCTCTTGGCGCTCGAAGACGGCGTGATCCGCCGCCTCCTCGGAGACCGAGAGACCGTATGCGTCGTCGCCGGCGCGGTGCCCGTGTTCGTCGACATCTCCCAGCTTGGGCGAGTGCTCACCTTCTCCGTCGGTGAGACGCGCAGCCGCGACGACGCCGACGCGTTCTTGCAGCGTATGCCGGCTGTCCGCGGTATCGTCGAGGGGCGCCGTGGCGAAGCGCCGCTTGACGGAGTGCCGGTCTTCCTCATCCACCACATGACCGCGGAGATCGTCGGGCTGATCGCCGCAATCCGCGCGCTCGGCTGCCGCGACCTCACCTGCTTGTTCGTCAGCTACGCAGGGCAACCTCCGAGCAGCTACCTCGACGCAGTGCTCGACCTACCGTCGGAGGAGTTCTGCGCGCTGTCGCTGGTCAACGTTCCCCAAAGCGAAACGGTCGAAGGCAAATACTGCTTCTCCCAGCAGTACTCGCAGCTAGACCCCGATGAAGAGCGTGAGATATCCCGCGCGCTCGAAGGTCAATCGAGCTACCTCGACGCGATGCGCGCGGCGGCCGTGGCGCCGTTCTTACAGCAAATCGCCCGGGCTGAAGCACGAGATCAACGCTGCCTGATTATCGAAGACGGCGGCTACCTCGCACCAGTGCTCATGGACGCGATGGCGAGGGACCTCACCGTCGAGGAGTTCGCCCGCGACCTGGGCCACACGGTCGCTGACGCGCGCCCGCTCGCCGCGCTGGCGAAGCGCAGAACGATCGCGGCGGTCGAGCACACCAGAAACGGATTCGACCGGCTCGAGCGCGTGCTCAGCGCGCACGGACACTTACCCCTGCCGACCTACTCGATCGCGATCTCGCATTTGAAGCGGTCCATTGAGTCACGCGAGGTCGCGGCCTCCGTGCTGAGCGCCGTCGAGTCCGTGCTCAACGCCGCTGGAAGGGTGCTCTCACGGCGCCGGTGCCTCGTCTTAGGATCCCGAGGCGCGATCGGTGGAGAGCTTTGTCGCCATCTCCGCGCCCGGCTGGATCGACCCGAGCGCGCGCTGATGGGGGTCGACCTAAAGGTCACGGGAGTGTCCGAGGCCTCAGGGTTCACCGAAGGGCACCAGCTCCACGACTTGCCGCAGACTCACTGGCTCGAGACCGACCTCGTCATTGGCGTAACCGGTGAGAGCGTCCTGCGAGGCGAAGACATCGAGACATGGCTGAGCGGCAGCGACCACCGCACGCTGACGCTCGTGAGCGGCTCTACCAAGAAGGTCGAGTTCGCCGCGGTCATGCGCTGGTTCGATGACCTCATCCAGCGAGACGAGGCCCGCATCGACGGCGCCCCCGTCACGCTGCAGGTCCAAGAAGTGCTCGACCCGCGGACGGCCCGCGCCTACGGGCATCGATGGATGTTCGAGTTCGGCGGCAAGCGCCCGGCGAAGCAGATCATGACGCTCGCCAACCTCACGCCGGTCAACTTCCTCTTCTACGGAGTCGCGACCGAGATCATCGACGAGGTGCTGGCGCAGCTCCTGTCCGTGTCCCTGGCGGCCGCGAGGGATGATGTAGAACCAGCGATGGTCGGCCGGCTGCTGGCTGTCGATCGCGACGTCGACGCCGAAGGCGAGCCCATCGCGGCGCCGAGCCGCGGCTCAACGACGAACTAGCGCCTGTTGCGAACGCCGCCGAATCACCTGACCGACCTGCTCAAAAGGCGAAGCGATTATCGAAGCACGCGGCCACCTCGATCGACTCGCCGATCTGACCGCTCTCAAGCATCCACTCCACTAAGCGCTGCCAATAGAGATCGCTCATCGAGAGATCGTGGCAGAAGCACCCGATCGTCGCCTGATAGATGCGATCGGACAGCCGGTCTGAATGCTCCTGCTTGGCGAACTTCTTATAGAGATCCCAGGCAGCGTCCGGGTGCTCGTGGATGAAGTCGATGCCGCGCTGGACGACGCTCAGGAAACGACGGAAGAGCGCTTCGTCCCGCGCCAGCCGCGACCCGTCGGCGATGAAGTGGAGCTGACAGAAATCAGGTACGCCCCATGACTTCAGAGAGAAGTAGGACGGCTCCAAGCCGCGCTCCTGGGCCTCGACGACCTCGAAGTTGTAGAAGACCAACGTCGCAGCGTCGGCGAGGTCGTCGACCAGGGCTTTGGTGTGTTCGAAGCCGTGGTTCACCGGGATAAAGTCATCTGGACTGCACTCCGCGCCGTCGGCCCGGGCCATGGTGCAGGCGATCGCTTTGCCGCCAGGACCCGGCGCGCCCGGATACTGAATGCGCTTACCGACCAGCTCAGCAGGTCGAGTGATGCCGCTCTTGCCCAGGACCATCACGCCGCCGTTGGTGTGTAAGAACCGACCGAAGCCGACCAGCGGCCTGCCCGCGGCGCGATCGGCGACCAAATGGATCGGCTCGGTGATCGCGAGGTCGATCTCACCGTCCGCGATCTGCGCGGGCGCGTCGAGGTGCTCCTCAGGCTGCAACAGCTCCAGATCTATCCCCGCGTCCTGGAACCAGCCCTTCTCCAGACCAATCGCGAACGGAGTGTGATCGGGGTTCAGGAACCACTCTAAGGCCAACTTCATCTTCATCGTCATCTGCTCTGTGTGCTGCGTCGGCAGCGGGTCAGCGGGCGGCCTCCGCGGCGGAGAACCAGCCGCGCGCAGCCCTCGCCGAGCGCGTCGTCGACATGGCCTCCCCGGCGACCAGCACGCAGCGTAAGACACCAGCTACATCAAGCCCAACTAGAACAACGAGCCAGCGCCGACGACGCCGCTAGCGAGTCAGCCTGACCGCCCTGCCGAACAGAACACCCCGCCGCTGCGCTCAAGACGCAACGACACGAGAGTGTCACGCCCTTCATCCCTAGTCTGCGGCCCGCGCCGGCGTCTCGACCCGAGACGGCCGGCGCCGCCAGCGCGCATCCCGCCACTTGGGCGAATCTATATCCAGCGTGCGGCGAAAGCCCCATGGGCGACGTCATGGACCGAATGCCATTCCACGAGCGGATCTTTGAGGGCCTCCAGGCGCGTTGGCACCGGCCGTCGACGCGGCGCGGGATCGGGCGATTTCTGATCGCCGCCTTCTTCTTCTCAATCGGCTGCATCGAGCTCGCGCGGCAAGGTTGGCTTACGGAGGTGTTCGGCAGGCCCCTGCCAACCAACCACCTCGCCGCGATCGCGTGGGTATTCACGCTGCTGCTGATCGTCGAAATCCTCGATCTGATCTTCGCCCTGGCACAGTCGGTCGCGAACGCCCTCGGGAAGCAGCTTGAGATCTTCTCGCTGATCCTGATTCGAAAGACATTTGACGAGCTAGCGAGGCTACCGGAGCCGATCGGCATCGAGGGCTCGACCTCGGTGCTCCTGGAGATGGGGGCGCTCGCCGGTGGCGCGCTGCTGGTGTTCGTCGCGATCATCTTCTACTACCGACTCCAACGGCATAGCCCGATCTCCGAGGACGCCGTCGAGGTCGCGCAGTTCGTGTCCTTCAAGAAGGCGATCTGCCTGCTCCTCCTGATCGCCTTCCTGATCACCGGCGGCATGTCGGGATTCCGGTCGCTGACCGTGGAGCACCCCGGCGCCCCGCTGTCGATGGACTTCTTCGTCGTCTTCTTCACGGCGCTGGTCTTCTCGGACGTGCTGCTCGTGTTGGCCTCATTCCACGTAACGCGCGAATACTCGTTCGTCTTCCGCAACTTCGCGTTCACCGTCGTGACCGTATTTCTGCGGATTGCGCTGGTCGCGCCGCCCTATCCCAAGGCGATTTTAGGGAGCTCCGCGGCGCTGTTCGCGCTCGCGGCGGCCGCCGCCTTTGAGCTCAACCGCCCACGGCGCGACGAGCGCGAGTGAGCGACGTCCGCGCGACCGCGGCGACGACCCCGCGGTCGCGATGAGCGACGCGATGCGCCTCAGCCCCGCGCCGAGCGGACTCCGCCTGCTGCGTGCGCTGGCCAGCGCCACGCCGCCGCGGCGGCGGCGACGAGCAGCGCGATCAACGCGGACGCCGCGACAGGCCACGCGCTCATGAGCGGATAGAGCGAACCCACGACCAAGCGACGCAGCTCTTCGGTGACCAACAGACGACGCGGCACCGTCCACCCGTCTTCCCAAGAGCAGTCGCCGTCGCTGCCGAGCGTCAAGATCCCGACCGTCGGCAGGTCTCCAGGGTCGGCGTCGTGACTGCGGTCGCAGTTGTTGCCGTGATAGACGTGCCGTGTGCCCGCTGCGTCGACGAACTCGCTGCTGCTGTGGATGTGCCCAGCGAACTGCACCAGCGGCGCTGGCGTGACCGGCGCCGTCTCCGGGCGGTGCGCGAACACGACGACGCCGTGGGCAGGCCCGTCGGCGTCGGCCTTGGCCAGCAAATCACGCGACTTCGCGCTCAACTCACCGGCCGCGTTGTTGAGGCCTAGGAGACACCAGCCGCCATGGTCGAACCGCCACTCTGTAGGCCCCACCCACGCTTTGAAAAGGCTGAGCCCGTCACCCGACCGCGCGATGTCATGGTTCCCAGGAACCACGAGCATCGGCACGCCAGCGCCGTGGGCGCGGATCGAACTGTGCAGCGCCGCATATCGACCCTCCGTCGCGTTGTTCACGGTGTCGCCCAGTTGGACGACGAGGTCGGGAGTCAGCTCTGCGATCTTGGTTTGCAGGTCTGCAAACTCGGAGAAGCCGTTCTGGATATCCCCGATCACGGCCACGCGCAGCGGGTCCGCGTCGATCCGCAGCTCGTCGAGCGACGCCGACAACGCGTGTGGCCCCACCACCCACATCGCAGCGCCAGCGCCCCAGGAACCGGCGAGCGCCGCCGCCAACGCCCCGCAAACGAGGCTGAGGACTCGAGCGCGCGTGCGACGGTTGGAATGGTGAGACGTCATCGGCGTAAGAGCGGGCGACGCACATCCCCCGCCCCGCTCAGATAGGAGCAAAACGCCCAGCGGCGCGTCCAGGAAATATGGATACAAGCCCGCACGCTCGGACGCGCACGGCCACAGCACGCGCAGCCTCTGGCGGACGATGCCGCCACGTCACGGCGACCGAGCCACGCGCAAACCCGTCAAAGGCGACCCGGCCTCACCGTGCCTCGCCTTTGCCTTTCGACAAGTCCTGCAAGCGATCGCGTAGGGCCCCCAGACTCGCCCACGGCCCGTCCTCGCCGCTCAGCGAGGCGCCGAACCACGGGTGCGTCAAGCTGTGGTCTGTGATGCCCAAGAGCCCCAACACGTTGGCGCCAAAGAAAGACGCGAGGTGCATCGCGCCGCTGTCGTTGGTAATGACGTGATCGGCGCGGCGCATGATCGCGGCGGTCACAGACAACCTCGCGGTCAGCACCGCCGTGTCTGGATACTCTCGCTCGAAGCGCGGCCTGTCCTCCGGCGCGACCAGACCTAGCAGCGTGGTGTTGTCGGAACCTTTTATGAACGGGCGCCAGTGCGGCCACTCCTTGTCCATGCCCTTGTGGAGGTTCGCGGCGTATGGGCAGACGACGACGAACGGGCCCGACACCACGTCGGCCAACATGCGGTCGGCCTCGCGATGGGTCTCCGCGCTCAGCGGTATAAAATCCCCGCTGCGGTCGGGCTGCTTGCCCTCGCCGAACACCGCGCGACCGAGTTCGAAGTATTGCTGGACGCGGTGACCGGTCCCGCGCTTCGCGACGCGCGTCTTGCACAGCGGGTGGTAGCCCGTTGAAGCGACGCCGGCCAGCAAAGCTGGCAGAACCGCAGACCATGAGAGCGGGCAGAGCAACACGTCCGAGAATTGGCCTTGCCGATAACGGCGCGCCATCCAGAGCTTTTTTCGGACGCGCGCGTCTGCGACCACATCGAAGCCAGTCGCCGCAAAGATGTCGGCGACCCAAGGGTGCCCGAAACAAGTAAAGTCGACGCCGGCGTTCGACAGCTCCCGGAGCAACGGGAACGCCATCAGCGTATCGCCGAGCCAGTTGGGCAAACGAACCGCCAACCGTCCCGAATGTAGAGGAGATGTCACGTGGTGTGGCCTGTCGACGGCTCCGCCTCGGAGCCCATGGTTGTGGCGCGGAACATTCGAGCCCAACGACCACGACGTTCCCCGCGCTGGACGGCGCCGTCAAGCTCATCGCGAACGGACCCGCGAACGCGCCCCGCACGAGGCGCCTCCGCCCGCTGGCGGGGCGTATTAGGAGGGCCTCAGCGGCTCCTCCACACCCTGGCGGCCCTCGCAGCTACGCGCGTGCAGCCGCTGACGTAACCGCGTCGATGATCAGAGCTGAGACAAGAACGCTTCAGCCGCCTGACGGTGCGCGGCCTGCTTCTCGGGCGCCATCCGCCGCGCGGTCGCGCACATCATCGCCCAACGCGGGTTCTTGGCGAGCTCGTCGGCGTGATCGAGGATCCACCGCCAATAGAGGCCGTCCCAGACCGCGGTCCACGCGCCTGCACGGTGGTTGCTCATCTTCTTGACGTATGCCGAGCCGGAGAAGTAAGGCTTGGTCGTGATCAAACCGCCGTCGGCGTTTTGGCTCATGGCGTAGACGTTCGGCACCATGACCCAGTCGTAGCTGTCGACGAACATCTCCATGAACCACCGGTAGATGTCGTCGGGGTCGATCTCGCACAAGAACATAAAGCCGCCGAGCACCATCAAACGCTCGATGTGGTGACAGTAGCCCGTGTCTAAGACGCGCCTGATCACGTCGTCGACGGGTTCGACCCCCGTCGTGCCGTCGTAGAAAGCTGCGGGCATAGGCCGGCGATGACCCCAGTGGTTTGTCGTCCGCATCTTGACGCCCAGGTCGACGTAGGTCGCCCGCATGAACTCACGCCAACCCACGACTTGGCGGATGAACCCTTCGAGCGAGTTCAGCGGGACGTCGTTTTTGGCCGCGTGCTTGAGGGTCGCTGTGATGACCTGATGAGGCGTCAACAGGCCGATGTTCATCATCGGGGTCAACACGCCGTGCCACAGCCAGCCTTCCCCAGCGACGATCGCGTCCTCGTAATCGCCGAACCGCTGTAGCCGCTGCGTGAGGAACGTCCGTAGCCACTTGGCGGCTTCCTTGTGCGTCGTGGGGTAGATCCGAGCAGCGAGGCTGCCCGGGTGATCGCCATAGACCCGCTCCACTCGCTCGACCGCCTCGCGGTCGACCGCGTCCGCGGCGAAGGTCGGGATGGTCGGGAGCTGCTGCAGCATCGACTTCGGCACCTTCTTCCGGTTGTCCTCATCAAAGCTCCAACGTCCCCCCTCCGGCTCGTCACCGTCCATTAAGATGTCGAATTGACGACGCTGATGCTTGTAGAAGTCGGCCATGAACCAGCGCTTCCTGCCCGCGCGCCACGCCTGGTTCTCCTCGTCGGTGTTGAGGAACATCGGCGTGTTGAGGAACTCAAGATCGACCCCCGCCGCTTCGGCGTGGCGCCGCAACCGGCGCTCCAAGAGGTGGTCGTGGACCTCAGCACAACAGGCGTGGGAGACGCCTCGCTTGCGCGCGGCGCTGAAGAAGTCCAGGAGCGGATCACCGCCCGGCGCATGCTCCCAGTAATCGACCTCGCGCCCCAACTCGATGAGGTGCTCCTCGAAACACTTCATGGTGCTGCGGTGCAGGCGCAGCTTCTGCTTGTGAAAACGCGCCGGGTGGCGTTCGTCACCAAAGAACAATGCGTCTTCGACCAGCGCGACGGGCCGGGAAGCGTCCGCGAGCCCGGGGTGCCGCTCGAACAATTGGTGAGGAAAGACGAGGAGGGTCTGGGACGTGGGCATACGCGCAAGATGACAGTCGAAGGCGGCGCCGGAGCCGCGCGTTCGCCGCGGCCCAGCTCCGATCAGGAGTTCGCCGAAATACGGTGATTCGATTCGGCCGGATACGAAGTTCGCGGCCGCCTCGCGTCTCTGAAGCGGCGCGCCCGGCGCGCAGCGGCCGGCGAGGGTCGCCCGCCTACAGCCCCCGCATTACGGCCCACGCGCGCCGCCTTTTTGCATCGCCGGGACGTCTCGACCGCCCGACGAGAGAGGCGACAGCATCCAAACCGGCAGCGGGCGCGAAGGCTCCGCTATGAAGACGCTGATCCTCCTCCCCACAGTCCTCGTCGCGGCCCTGGTGCCGATGACCCTCTCCGGAGAACATTTCGCAGCTGACGCCGCCAAACTAGCGACCAACGACGCCGTCGACACCAAGCCTTGGTTTGTCGACACGGGCCACAGCATCTGCGTCTTCGCCTGCAAGCACGCCGACGCGGCGTGGTTCTACGGCACGTTTGATCGCGTCGAAGGCGCCTTGACGCTGGACCCCGCTGACCTCGGGAGCAGCAGCGTCTCGTTGACGATCCCTATCGACAGCCTCGACAGCAACAACAAGGACCGCGACGGTCACCTGATGTCGCCGGACTTCTTCAACGCAAAGGAGAACCCGGAGATGACCTTCAACAGCACGAAGATCGTGGCTGACGGGAACAACCTGACCGTGACCGGGGATCTCTCGATGGCCGGCGTAACGCGCTCGATGACGATCCCCGTCGAGTGGACCGGTGACGGCGAGTTCCGCGGAAAGCGCCGCGGCTACCTCGCGCAGTTCTCGGTCAATCGGTCCGACTTCGACATGAACTACGGTGTCGCGAAGAAGACGCTGGGCGACGAGGTCCGGCTGACCATCAGCCTTGAGCTGATTCAGGCGAAGTAGGTTGGACCCGACCGTCCTGCTGAAGGGCGCGCTGCCGCCGATCGCCGCGGCGCTGCTGCTGGTCTCGATTTGTGGCCGGCGCGGCCTACCGCTCGCGGCAGGCATCGGCCTCTACCTCGCCTACGGACTGCTCAAAGACTGGCCAGCTGCGCCGTGGAGCCTCTGGCACCAGCCAAACGGCACAGCGTGGCTCGTGTGGGGCACCGTCGGGCTTGCGGCCGTTAGCACCGCCGATCACCTCGGCCTCTTCCCAGGCCGCTTGGCTCCGATGACGACGGCTGCGGCAGGCGCGGGAGCGCTCTGGTTGATGCTGACGAAGATGGCACAGCGATGGTCGGGCAGTGAAGCGGCGCTGCACATCGGCGTCGGAGGCGTGAGCGTGGCGCTCACGGCGCTGGCGATGCGCGGCGCGCTCGCGCGGTCCCCCAGATCGACGATCCCTGCTGTCATGACGACACTCTTGCTGTCCTTGGACGCCGGCCTCGTCACGCTGGGCAAGAGCGCGCTGTTGGGACAATTGTGCGGCGCAGTGGCTGCTGCGATCGGCGCCGCTGTTGGAACAACGATATGGCG
>MDTG01305773.1_pt1 | contig 12007 bp, 7 predicted proteins | sample 811421 | NCBI WGS metagenome assembly MDTG01 (sample SAMN05326645, study PRJNA326480) | marine metagenome | isolation source: seawater | place: Pacific Ocean: South East | collected 2011 | reverse complement strand
GGTCTAAGTAAATCGGCAAAGTGATCAACATTTGAACTAACTAATATCAAGCCTTTTTCAAGAGGACGCCCCTTTAATGCCAACAAGTAATCCACCGCATCTTCTGAAAACGGGTCACATGCTAAGCCCCAAACAGCTTCAGTCGGATGAGCAATAACTCCACCTTGCCGAAGAACATGTGATGCAAATTGAGCCTGCCAGTGAAGTTTGGTATGCATAATAAAAACACCTAAAAAGGTCTTACTAATCAAGATCAACAAATTAACGCCAAATTCTACTGTCTAAAGGCGCTGATAGCCACCCGCGACATTAGAAAGCAGACCTTTCAGCTCAAGCATAACCAAAAGGTTATTTAACTCACCAGCATCCATGCCAAGACAGTGAACTAAATCATCAAAAGAGGTGCTTTGATGATTTAACACCGATATCACTTTCTGCTCCGCCATCGTTAGGTTTGAATAATCTGTATTAGTCGATACGGATGTTTTTAATGAAGCCTGCTTCATATGATGCTTATTACCTATCACATTAGCGATATCTTGCACGTCATCAACAAGCGTCGCCCCCTGTTTAATTAGTTCATGCCCACCTTTTGATAAAGGGTTATCAATTGGGCCAGGTAGCGCAAAGACCTCTCGATTTTGTTCGATTGCAAAGTCAGCAGTGATCAATGAGCCGCTTTTTAGACCCGCTTCAATTACAAGCGTTCCAGCTGAAAGCCCTGCAATCACCCTATTTCTTCTTGGGAAATTTGCAGGCAAGGCTTTCACATCTAGCGATAGCTCACTAATCAACACGCCTCTTTCCTTTATTGCCATGGCTAATTTTTGATTCTGCTTGGGATAAATACTTTCTAGACCTGAACCGAGCACGGCACAAGTCACGCCTCCCATATCCAAAGCCCCCTGATGAGCATAACTATCAACACCAATCGCCAACCCGCTCGTTATACAATACCCCATCTCCGCTAACTGGCGCGAGAACATTGCTGCATGTTTTTGCCCCATTAAAGTGGGCTTTCTACTACCTACAACCGAAATTGAATCGTAGTCAAACGCCTTCAAGTTACCTTGGATATATAATAAGGGAGGAGGACAATATATTTCTTTTAAGCGGCTTGGGTATAAGTCATCCTCTAAACAAACTAGGTAGTTTCCTTGCTTATTTGTCCACGCCATTAAGCGATTGTAAAAAGACTGATAAGCCTCATCTAATTGAACATTCTGATCAGCGATTAATCGCGCTAATTTAGGTTTAACACCACTAACAAGTAATTCTTCATAGGATGAATCAATCACCTTTTCCGCAGACATAAAACAATCATTTAATAGGTGATAATTTTTTAACCCCAAACCTTTAATATGGGATAACTGAAGTACAGCAAGACAAGCACTGGAAACCGAAGAGGTTCCAGAATATGTAAATGTAGACATTTTTCGATCTTCCTTGATCAAAAAAGGCGCTAACCCATAAAAGAAAGCGCCTTTCGATAAAACAATAAAGCTAGTTGATGTTTAAGGTGTTCTCACCTCATCCATCACTGCCAAAGGCCTAGTCGCTTTCAATATTAAGCCATAGCTTAATTTTTCGAAAACTCTAAAGATCATCATAATACCAGCACGTTCTGATGGAAGCTCAATTTTTTCTTTCGTAAAAGGGTCCCTGACCACACCACCATCTTTATATATGGCTAAGACATTACCTTCAACTAAGCCATCACGCTCACCGCGGTTAATCACCACAACGTTATATTGGCCAATATTTCCAACACCGGTATTAACTGAGATCATTTGACCTCGCACATCAAAATCTGGCTTGCTAGGCATAAAGGTTGAGTTTATCACTCGATCTTCTGTAGGCAGTAGGCGATCTCCTTGGCGTAGCTCTTCGTTAGAACGAAGTACTGACAAGCTTATCACTTCATTATTGACCGCTGTGACGCCCGTGGTAGCAATCGCTTTTGCCTCTAGGCCTAAATATTCATTAGTATCAGGATCTATAAAGTCTTTGCCGGCACGGTATACTGCCATTTTCTCAGCGCCACCAATATCACCGCGCGCAAAAACAGTATCACCCGCTGCGGTAATGAGGTGCTGCTCTTTACCGATTAAAACATAGGGTGCTGAACTCATCTCTTCTGGTTGAACAATTCGGTTCTCAGATAAAAAACTTGCAATTGCTTCTAATGGAATAGTTGGAATCGCAGTCGAAATAGGTGTTGCTTTAATTTTAGGGCTGAGTTTTACCACGCCATTTTCTGGACCAGCTTTCAGTAGCGTGATTCGTGGTTGGCCATCAATATAGACCAAACCGATCAAATCACCCGGATAAATTAAATGCGGATTAGTTACCTGAGGGTTTGCATGCCATATTTCTGGCCATAACCATGGAGACTTTAAAAATCGTTCAGAGATATCCCAAAGCGTATCCCCTTTAACCACGGTATAGCGCTCAGGATAGTTATCGGCTAACTCGGGCGCTGCCCAAGCAAAGGTCGTTAACAGAGAAAAAATCAAAGTTGAGGTGATAAAAAGCTTTCGTATCATGAGCTGCCTACATAAAATAAGTCGTTAGATCTTGGTATAGTGTCGGATTAATGCGACTTGAAGCGGCATGACTCACAATTTAATGAGTCATTTCTTCTTTATATCCATAAACTATAGATCAAGATTTGAGAATTTGTACTAAATTCACTTCCATTAGATAATAGTAGCAGCGATATCGTGACTCGCACCACAAATTCATCTAGCTTTTTACAAAATGGATACAGTAAGCCTATGTCATTACTAGAAATACTCGAATATCCGGATCCAAGATTACGCACTATTGCAAAACCGGTCAAAGATGTAACACCCGAAATTGAAACACTTATTGATGATATGTTTGAGACTATGTACGACGCGCCGGGGATCGGTCTAGCAGCGACTCAAGTTGATCAACATATTCAGCTTATTGTTATGGATTTATCGGAAGAAAAAGACACACCAATGGTGTTTATTAATCCAGAAATAACCATATTAGAGGGCGAGGCAGAAAAAATGCAAGAAGGCTGCCTTTCAGTACCAGGTTTCTATGAGGATGTTAGCCGAATCGAACATGTCTTGATCAAAGCGCTCGACCGAAAAGGAAAAGCATTTGAACTAGAGGCTACAGGCTTACTCGCTGTGTGCATCCAACATGAGATGGATCACCTTAACGGTAAACTCTTTGTCGATTACTTAAGCTCTTTGAAACGTAACCGAATCAAAAAGAAGTTAGAAAAGCAGCACCGTAGTTTAAAACATGCTTAGAATTTTTAAACAGTCCAACCCCAACCATAAAGCGACTAAACTTTGAATATTATTTTTGCAGGCACTCCGACTTTTGCAGCGCAAAGCCTTGAAGCGATTATTGCTCAAGGACATCACGTTATTGCTGTTTACACGCAACCTGATCGCCCCGCTGGCAGAGGAAAAAAACTAGTTAAGAGCGATGTAAAGCGTGTTGCTGAACAACATAACATCCCTATTTATCAGCCCGAAAAGCTAAGCTCACAAGAAGACCAAAAGACATTGTCAGATTTAAAACCTGACCTGATGATCGTCGCGGCATATGGATTATTATTACCGAAAAAGGTATTGGAGATACCGACCCATGGCTGTATAAACATACATGCGTCACTTCTACCAAGATGGCGAGGCGCTGCACCGATCCAACGCGCAATTCAAGCGGGTGATACAGAGACAGGCATAACCATCATGCAAATGGATGAGGGCTTAGATACCGGCGACATGCTTATCAAGCTATCGACACCAATATCTAATACAGAAACAGCAAGCACCCTTCATGACCGCTTAGCCGAATTAGGCTCAGAGGCGATCTTAACCTACTTACAAGAATACAAAAATTTAAGCCCACAAAAACAGGATGGAGACCAATCTTGTTACGCCAAAAAGCTGAGCAAGCAAGAGGCCCAAATTAATTGGCATACCCCTTCGAACCAGATAGACAAAAATGTTCGGGCATTCAATCCTGTACCAGTCGCATTTTTTGAATTAGATGATAAACGTGTTCGAGTGTTTGAGGGATGCTTAATTGACCATAATGGCAACGAAGCTAGCGGAACAATTCTACAGAAAGATAAACATGGCATTCTTGTTAAATGCGGCCAAGGTGCTTACCTTATAAAACAACTACAGCTACCGGGCTCAAAAGCCATGCCTGTTGATGCTTTTGTAAATGGCGGTAAAGATCTACTTAACCCTGGTGAAGTGTTAATATCTCCAGATCAGGATGAAACTTAATGGATACCGGAAAGCCACCAAAAAAATCACGCCATAAGCAACAAAGACACCTTAAACAAAAAAATACAACGAACACGCCTAGGGCTCCGGATATGTCATCAGTATCCGACTCAAGAGCATTAGCCGCATTAATCATTTATGAAATTTGCACGAATCATAAATCTTTAAACTCACTCCTTCCTATCGCAAACCAACACGTGGATGAAAAAGATAAAGCACTTTTGCAAGAAATCGTTTTCGGAACATGTCGCTGGCTTTTATGGCTAAAAACGTTATACCAACCGCTATTGAAAAAACCTATTCATCGAAATGATTTTTTAGTCGAATGCATATTAAGTGTGGGCATATATCAACTTTTATTTACTCGCATACCCACTCATGCCTGTTTGAATGAAACTGTCGAAGCAGCAGAAAAACTAGGGTTGCATCGCTTTAAGGGTTTAATTAATGCTCTTCTTAGGCAACTATCTCAACAAAATATAGATATTGAAGATCAAGAGCTCCGCCAAAAAATGGCACAACTGAGCCACCCGCAATGGTTTCAAGATAAGCTGAAACATAACTGGCCAAATAACTGGATAGAGATACTGTCGCAAAACAATGAACACCCACCGATGGCACTTAGGTTAAACGCGTCATTTTCTAACCCGATGTCAACACAAGCAGCACAGGACGACTATCTAACCAAACTCAAAGGTCATGACATTTCTGCGAGCGCTTCATCCATTAGCCCACATGGAATTATCTTAGACAAAGCCTGTGCAGTACAAAAATTACCTAATTTTGTTGACGGCGGCATCAGCGTTCAAGATGAAGCAGCCCAATTAAGCAGTGAACTATTAGACTTAACGCCAAATCTTCGCGTTTTAGATGCCTGCGCAGCACCGGGAGGAAAAACCTGTTCGATGCTAGAAAAAGAACCATCTTTATCGGTATTAGCCTTAGATTCAGACGCGCATAGAGCGCAACGAATTGAAGAAAATTTAGCCAGATTGAACCTGAATGCAGAGATAAAGATCGCTCAGGCAGAAAACCTGCCTGATTGGTGGGATGGCAAAACATTTGACAGAGTTTTACTCGATGCGCCATGCAGTGCAACGGGGGTAATTCGTCGCCACCCTGATATAAAGCTACTCCGACAAGAGGGCGATATTAAAAATTTAGCCGAACTTCAACTAAACCTAATGACGTCACTTTGGAAAACCTTGGCACCTAATGGTTTGATGGTATATGCCACGTGTTCGGTTTTCTCACAAGAAAATAGCCGTATCGTCGAACGTTTCCTAAAGCAAACTGACGATGCGACATTACTCCCCATTAAAGAAAATTGGGGCGTCGACACACAATTTGGCACCCAGCTATTTCCTGAGAAAGATAGCCATGATGGTTTTTTCTATGCGCGTTTACAAAAAACAAATACACCGAAAGAAAACGAGACAGGTGACTAACAAAAAGTTTAGAATCACCCACCAACGAGAGCTTGAGCTAAAAGCAAGATAGAGTTTATGAAAATTATTATCATTGGTGCCGGTCAAGTAGGCGGTACATTAGCAGAAAACCTAGCAAGCGAAGAAAATGATATCACCATCATTGATCAAGATGGCGCGCGCCTCAGAGAGCTTCAAGATCGCCTAGACATTCGTACAGTCTACGGTCAAGGCTCTCATCCAGATATTCTTGCGCAAGCAGGCGCTGAAGATGCTGACATGCTGATTGCCGTTGCAAATAGCGATGAAGTCAATTTAGCAGCCTGCCAAGTCGCCTATACGCTATTTCAAACGCCAACCAAAATCTGCCGTGTTAGAGCAACACCTTATCTCGCCAAGCAAGAGCTATTTTCGACCAAAGCGTTCCCTGTCGATGTCCTTATTAGCCCAGAACAAGTCGTCACCAAAAGCATTTGTCGCTTATTGGAGTACCCAGGTGCTTTACAAGCACTTGATCTAGCACAAGGTAAAGCAAGATTAGTTGCCATTAGAGCGGCCGAAGGTGGTCCATTGATAGGACATGAACTCTCGCTTATCCGAGAACATATGCCGACCATTGATACCCGTGTCGCTGCTATTTTCAGAAAAGGCCGTCCTATTATTCCAACCGGCGATACCGTTATTGAAATTGACGATGAAGTCTTTTTTATTGCGGCAACAAATCATATTCGTTCAGTCATGAGCGAGCTTCAGCCATTAGAGAATAACTATCGCCGGATTATTATTGCTGGCGGTGGAAACATTGGTTTTCGTCTAGCTAAACGACTTGAACGACATTATCAAGTTAAGCTGATAGAAACAAATTACGAACGCTGCGTCGAGCTATCAGAAACGTTAGAAAAAACGTTCGTTCTGCATGGCAATGCTGCAAACAAAGATATGCTACTCGAAGAAAACATTGAAGAAACCGATGTATTCATCTCTGTCACCAATGATGATGAAGCTAATATTATGGCCTCTATGCTAGCCAAACGCATAGGCGCTCGTAAGGTGATGGCTCTGATCAGCAACCCTGATTATGTCGACTTAATTCAAGGGGGCGAAATTGATATTGCAATATCTCCTCAGCAAACCACTATAGGTAGTTTGTTAACGCACATCCGCAAAGGCGATGTTGTAAATGTTCATGCTTTAAGGCGTGGAGCCGCTGAAGCTCTTGAGGCCGTCGCGCATGGCGATCATCGCTCGTCGAAGGTTGTTGGTAAGCGTTTAGACGAAATTGCTTTACCAAGCGGGACAACGATTGGCGCAATTGTCAGAGATCAAGAAGTGCTGATTGCACATGATCATATTCGAATTCAGTCAGATGATCATGTCATTTTATTCTTGGTAGATAAGCGTAAAGTACGCGAAGTCGAAAAGCTCTTCCAAGTAGGCCTTACTTTTTTTTAAATACTTTCTTAGGAATCGGTGTTAATGCGTTTTTCAACTGTCTATCGGATATTAGGTATTTTGCTAATGGTATTCAGTTGTACCATGCTGCCACCGATTGCTGTTTCATTGTATTACCACGACCAACAATTCTTTGCTTTCTTCGATGCTTTCCTGCTCACTTTGGGCATCGGTTTAGTTATCTGGTTTCCTGTCAGACATAAACGCAAAGAATTGCGCGTTAGGGATGGGTTTATTGTCACAGCATTGTTCTGGTTAGTACTTAGTTTAAGTGGTTCAATTCCACTGTATCTCTCTGACCAACCAGACCTGCGCTTTGTTGATGCTTATTTCGAATCTTTGTCAGGCCTTACCACCACAGGTGCCACAGTCATTACAGGCCTTGATAGTCTGCCACCCTCTATTTTGTGGTACCGGCAGCAACTGCAATGGTTTGGCGGCATGGGCTTAATTGTATTAGCTGTTGCCATATTACCGATGCTTGGCATTGGTGGTATGCAGCTCTACAGAACCGAAGCGCCAGGTCCGGTTAAAGACACCAAGCTAACCCCTCGAATTACCGAAACCGCCAAAGCACTTTGGTATATTTATCTTGGGCTCACCGCTGCCTGCGCATTAGCTTACTGGGTCGCTGGAATGAGTTTTTTCGATGCGGTATGTCATAGCTTTTCTACTATAGCGATCGGAGGTTTTTCTACTCACGATGCAAGTATTGGCTATTTCGATAGTACTGTGATTGAAATGATCGCTGTATTTTTTATGTTTGCTGCGGGCGTTAATTTTGCTTTGCACTTTGCTGCTTGGCGAAGGAATAGCTGGCGCACTTATTTACAAGACCCTGAATTTAAGTTTTATGGTAGTTTAATGTTCCTTGTCGCTATTTCTACCATTTCCGTTTTATATTTTACAGGTACTTATGGGTTCTCTGAATCTTTTACCACAGGCTTATTTGAAGTTGTGTCTATCGCCACCACAACAGGGTTCGCAACCGCGGATTTTGCTAGCTGGCCTTTTGTGTTGCCATTTCTGTTATTCTTGATTGCGTTTGTGGGCGGGTGTGCTGGGTCAACAGGCGGAGGCATGAAGGCAATTAGAATACTACTTATCTATAAACAAGGCTTACGAGAAATTAAACGCTTAATACACCCTAACGCCATCATTCCAGTCAAGGTTGGAAAAAAACCTGTCCCGGACCGGGTAATAGAAGCTGTATGGGGGTTCTTTTCGGTCTACCTTTTTGTCTTTGTTATTTTGCTTTTATTGCTTCTCGCAACAGGTTTAGACCAAGTCACAGCATGGTCTGCTGTAGGTGCTTCGATTAATAATCTTGGGCCAGGCCTTGGCGATGTTGCTGCCCATTATGGCAACATTCCGGACACAGCCAAATGGGTACTATGTTTTGCAATGCTAATGGGACGATTAGAAATATTTACACTATTAATACTATTTACCCCATCTTTTTGGCGTAATTAAAATACCAAGGAGCTTCACGAACTCAGCAACAGCCCTATATAATAGCCGTTGCTAATGACATAGTAGAGCACTTGCTTAGACGTGCTTAATACCACGATCAACTGAATAAACATCCAAAAATAACAAACGAGATCTTTGCAGTACTGCTTAAGATAAAACTCGGTGGATTGGTCTTAGTTATGCTTTTAAGAATTATCGTATGCGTTACATTATCTCTAAACTTTACGGCACAAGCGTCGCCGCTAACTGATCAAAAATCTGACCCAGCACCTCCAACACTTGATTTACGATCGGGAAACTGGAATGAAGGAGAAGAATTTAAATTAGATGGTTTATGGCATACTTACTGGGGATATTTTTTAACCCCACTAGAGTTAAAAAATACTGACATTAAACCCAGCCTATTCCCTGTGCCCGGAGTTTGGAGCGACCAACCCAACAAAAAAAACCGTTACACCACCCACCAATTCAATTCTTCAGCTGAAACAAACCAACAAGCAACGGAGGATAATGGCGATAAAAAAGTATTACCGGCCTTAGGGTTTATGACTTACCACGCCAGAGTTCTCCTTCCTGACGCATTGGAAGATGTATATTTATATATTCCTGACATGCCAAGTGCCTACAAGCTTTTTGTCAATGGCAAGGTAGTGTCTAAAAATGGTGAAGTAGGCTTTTTTCAGAATACAGAAAAACCAGGGTTCGTTCCTAAAGTCATTAAGCTCTCACACCAAGGTGAACTCGATATTGTCATTCATGTATCGAACTTTCATTATCGTGAAGGGGGTATATGGTTCAGTTTAAGGCTAACAGATCAGTCGGGCTACTTCTCCATGGCTCAGCAACCGATCATTTCTGCGGTATTTTTTGCAGGGATTCTCATTGCCATAGGGCTCTACAATTTTTCATTTTTTGCTTTTCGTTCAAGAGAACTTGCCGCACTTAATTTTGGTTTGCTTTGTATTTTAGTTGGTGTCCGCCGATTATTGATAGACGAACGGGTACTTTACCTTTTTGATTGGTTCAGTTGGGCAAGCCTACAACGTCTAGAACATCTATGTTTCTTTTTATCACTTCCACTATTCATGGGCTATTTCACAGCGCTGTATAAACAGCATATTCCCAACAATACACCAAAAGTAATGTGGATATTAACCAGCCCATTTTTATTAATATGCTTATTATTTACAAATCGAATATACACTGAACTGAATGTCGCATTTCAAGTACTCGTACTCATTTCTATGAGTTTTGCTCTAATCATGTATATCAAAGTTATTCGTGAAAAAGGCAGTAATGTTAAGGTGTTTGGCATTAGTCTACTCGTGCTGATGCTTACGATTATTCACGATGTAATGAAAGCAAATGGGTTGGTTGGCACTAACTTTAACATTGCTCATTTTGGGGTTTTAGCATTTGTGATTGCGCAATCTATAGCGTTACAGCGCACTTATCTTAAAAGCTTAGACCTAGTCGAAGCGATGTCTCGGCAACTCAAAACTCGCAACAAAGAACTCATCGAAATGGATGCATTTAAAGACGAGTTCTTAGCGACAACCTCTCACGAGCTCAGAACGCCTCTACAAGGTATCGCAGGTTTAGCGAAAGTATTACAAGACGATGCACATGAAAATTTTACAGCTGAGCAAAAAAGTAAAATAAGCCTGATAGCAAAAACAACGCAACGCTTAAGTGTATTAGTCAATGATATATTGGATTTCTCTGCGATTAAGCACGGAAAACTAAAATTAAACAAAACCCCCATAGATCTAAGTGCTTTAGCTGAATTAACACTTTCAACGGTTGCACCACTGCTAAGACAAAAAGATATTCGACTCACCGCAAACATTGCTAGCGATGCACGTTTCATTAATGCCGACGAGTTTCGTTTCCAACAAATATTAATCAATATTGTCGGCAATGCGGTTAAGTACACAGAAAAGGGGTTTATTGAACTCGCAAGCTACACAAGCAGTGAACATATAATTATAGAAATATCAGATACCGGTGTAGGTATTCCACCAGAAAAGCGTCAGTCACTATTTCGCCCGTTTGAACAAGTCCATGTTGAAGGGCACTTAACGGCTAATGGCACAGGTTTGGGGCTATCTATTAGTCGGCAACTCGTTGAATTACATGACGGTAGCTTAGAGCTAAACAGCCGGGTAGGCCAAGGCACTATTGTCACACTAAGCTTTCCTTTAAGTATTTGCTCAGATATTAAAGACACAATTAAATTGCCAAACACCCAGATCAACCTACCAGAAGAACAGCTTACTCAAAGTACACAAGAATCATTAACTAGCCCAGACCCAGCCACACTTTTAGAAAATAATAGTTCAGGGCCACTTATTTATATTGTGGATGATGAGGCCGTTAATTTAGAGCTTTTACAGTCTTTGCTGATTAAACAAGGTTACCGGGTAGAGAAGTTCCCAGAAGGCTTAAGCTTGCTAAATCGTTTAAACCAGCAATTACCTGACTTAATCTTGCTCGATTTAATGATGCCAAAAATGAGTGGGCTAGAGGTCTGCCATCTTATTCGCAAGCAGTATGACAGTTATGAATTGCCCGTGATGATGCTCACAGCTCGACACTTGATTCAGGATATTGTCTCTGCGTTGGGTGCTGGCGCAAACGATTATTTAATTAAACCTTATCACGACCAAGAGCTCATTGCGCGTGTAAAAAGCCAGTTAAGTGTTCGTCAATATTGGATCGCAAATAAAGAAAACCACAAACTCAAAAATGAAATAAAACGCCGCGAAGCACTAGAGGATGAGTTATCTGAACTAAATATGCGCCTTTTAAATGCGCTCGACATCAGTACAGATATGATTCTTCTCGTGAATGAACAAAACCAGATCGTTTATGCGAATGAACTTGCAAGCAATATACTATTACCGAAAGACCATTTCAGTGAGAACGGCAGTTTACTCGGTAAACATATTAGCCATTTCATAGAACCCAAATTAGCGACATTAATTCAGCGTGCTTTTACAGAGAGAGAAACAGGCCCTATACACAATGAAATATACGATGAAAGTGCAAAACTAAGCTGGCGTGCCACAATCAAACACTTTCAACAAGGCGATCATTTCTACATCGCATTAATACTTCAAACTGAGCAACTACCTGAAGCATCAGACAAATCCACAGCGATAGCCAGACTAACGCATGAACTAAGCGAGAGCAGGCAAAAAATCCATGATATTGAAAGTACCTTGCGCCACGTTTTGGGTAATAATCTAACAGATGACAAAGATGACAAAGATGACAAAGATGACAAAGAATCAGAGCATTCTGCCTCCGCTTTATCAAATACACCCTTCGATACCTCCTCAAAGGTAATAATCGAAAACAAAGACATCG
>MDTG01251894.1_pt1 | contig 12007 bp, 13 predicted proteins | sample 811421 | NCBI WGS metagenome assembly MDTG01 (sample SAMN05326645, study PRJNA326480) | marine metagenome | isolation source: seawater | place: Pacific Ocean: South East | collected 2011 | reverse complement strand
TTAATTTCTTTAATCATAAATAAACACTGTTATTACTAATATAATATTTATTTACCAATTTTAAAGTATGAAAAACTACAAACAATTAGGGCAATTTAAAAGCAAAGGTAGACTTGTTAAGGAATCTAACAATAAATATAGATCACCTTTCCAAAGAGATAGAGATAGGATTATTCATAGTACAGCTTTTAGAAGACTAAAACATAAAACCCAAGTATTCGTAAACACAGAAGGAGATCATTATAGAACCAGAATTACTCATTCTCTGGAAGTAGCTCAAATTGCAAGATCAATAACTAGATACATGAATTTAAATGATGATTTAGCAGAAGCTTTAAGCTTAGCACACGACTTAGGTCACACACCCTTCGGTCATGCAGGTGAGTTTTCTTTAAATGAATGTATGATTAATCACGGTGGTTTTGATCATAATTTACAAACATTACGAATAGTAATGTTCCTTGAAAATAAATATCTCAAATTTGATGGATTAAATTTAACAATTGAAACTTTAGATGGCTTATTAAAGCACAATGGTCCATTTAAAAAATATTTAAAAATAAATGAAATAATAGGTTTTAAAAATTTAAAAAATAAATTTAATTCATCAAAATATCCTTCACTAGAAGCGCAAATCGCAGCTTTATCTGATGATATTGCTTATAATAATCACGATATTCAAGATGGAATGAGAGCAAAATTATTCACATTAAATGATTTAAAAGAAATAAATTTTTTTAAAGATATAATTAATTCGCATAAAAAAAATATAAAAAGAAAAAATCAAGAAATTTTGATATATCAAATAATAAGAGATTCAATTAATTTTATGGTTCAAGACTTGATAAATACAACTATAAAAAATATAAATTTTATGAATATTAAAAATAGTAATGATGTATATAATTCGAAACAAAGTTTAGTTTCATTTTCTTATAAATTTAAAAATATTGAGAAAGAAATTAAACAATTTTTAACAAATAAAATGTATAATAATAAATATGTTTTATTAAAAAACAATAAAGGAAAAGTAATAATAAAAAAACTTTTTAAAGAAATATCTAAAAAACCAAAAAATTATTTAAATAAAAAGCAATTAATAAAAGGTAAATATAGAGCCATAGCGGATTATATTTCTGGAATGACGGACAGATATGCTATTAATTTATATAATAATATTAAATGAATGTTTTTGAAATTTATCGAGAGCAAATAATAAATTTAGTAAAAGAGCTTAATAACAAAAATATTTTACAACTCCCAAAAAATTTGAAAATTATAAATGTTGATACTACGCCAACTAAATTTGACGGAGATATATCTTCAAATGTAGCCATGGTTTTATCTAAAATTAATCAAAAACCGCCAAATGATATTGCTAACTTAATTATAAATAAACTTAAAAATGAAAGAAATATTGAAAACATTACCGTAGAAAAACCTGGATTTATAAATATTAAATTTAAAAAATCTTTTTGGTCAGAATTTATAACTAATGTAGTTAAAAATCATAAAATTTATGGAATAAACTTAAATGAAAAAAAAAAAAGTTATTTAGTTGAATTTGTATCAGCAAATCCTACTGGCCCACTACATGTAGGACATTGCAGAGGGGCAATTTTAGGCGATGTTTTGTCCAATCTTCTATTATTTAATAAAAATAAAGTTAAAAAAGAATATTATGTAAACGATTTTGGAGGTCAAATTATTCATTTTACAAAATCTATATTTTACAGAATTAGAGAAATTTTATTTAATGAAGAATTTCCAAAAAATAATAAAGATCTTTACCCAGGAGACTATCTAGTAGATTTAGCAAGAAATATAATAAAAAATAATAAAGGTTTTAAATTTGATAATTTTAAAAATATATCTGATAAATTAGCAGAGTTTTCTGTTAGCGAATCTTTAAAATTAATTAAATTAAATTTAAAAAACTTAGGAATTGAGCATGATAATTTTGCTAGTGAAAGTGAAATAATTTCAAACAAAGAAGTTGACAGTGTTATAAAAAAATTGGAAAAAAATAACTTTGTTTATATGGGAAAAATTAAAGCACCTGAAGGAGAAGATAATACTAAATGGGTTGAAAGAGAACAACTTTTATTTAAATCAACTAATTTTGGTGATGATAAGGATCGTGCTTTACAGAAAGCCGACAACACTTGGACATATTTTGCTGGAGATGTCGCTTATCATGGAAACAAATTAAATAGAAAATTTGATGTACTTATCAATATTTTGGGAGCTGACCACGCAGGTTATACAAAAAGAATTACATCAGCAGTAGAAGCTTTATCAGGAAAAAAAAATAAATTAATTTGTAAAGTAAGTCAGCTGGTTAAATTAATAAAAGATGGAAAACCTTTTAAAATGTCAAAAAGAAAAGGTGATTATATTACAGTGGAAGATTTAATTAACGAAGTTGGCAAAGATGCAACAAGATTTATTATGTTAAATAGAAGCAGTGATGTTGAAATTGATTTTGATTTTACCAAAGTAAAAGACAAATCCAAAGAAAACCCGCTGTATTATGTTCAGTATTGCTATGCTAGAATTTCTTCAGTATTTAGAAATACTAATAAAATTTTAGAAGATGATATTAACGTTAAAAACTTTAAACATAATTATTCTAATGAAGAAGTTAATTTGATTAAAAAAATTAGTGAGTGGCCAAAATGTATTGAAGTTTCATCAAATATGCTGGAGCCCCACAGAATTCCAATTTATTTATATGAATTAGCTTCAGATTTTCATTCGTACTGGAACTTAGGAAGAAATGATAAAACAAAAAGATTTATCAATGAAAAAAATGAAATAACAATAGATAAATTATTTTTGTTAAAATCAATCGCAATTGTTATCAAGTCTGGAATGAATATATTAGGTGTTGAAACTCCAAACAAAATGTAATGTACAAAGAGTTAAAATTTTTATTCTATTTATTAACTATATTTTTATTTATATTTTTATCTATTAAACACTACATATCTGATAATTATAAAAAACAATCTTATAGAATGATAAACAATAATGATGAAAAAATAATGTTTTATTCTAAAAAATTAAAAACACTAAAGAATGATACTGATAACGTAATTAAATATATAGATAATAATAAAATTACAGAAAAAAAAAAATATTTTTTTATGGATCTTTTAAAAAAAAATGATTAATAAAAGAAGAGCATTTATTACTGGAATAAAAGGAACAAACATATCACCAAAAGAAATTATTTTTTTAAAAAAATATAAGCCCTGGGGTATTATATTGTTTTCACGAAATATTAAAACTATCCATCAAACACAACAGTTAACCAAAAATATCAGATCTATATTTAAAGACGAAAATTACCCGATACTTATCGACGAAGAAGGTGGTAGAGTTTCACGATTAAGAAAATTTATTGATAGCAGTTTATTTTCTGCAAAATTTTTTGGAGAATTGTATTTAAAAAATAAAAAAAAATTTATGATTTATTACAAAGTCTATATAAATCAAATTACATATTTATTAAATCTATTAGGTATTAATCTTAATTCGGTACCAGTTATGGACGTGTACAGAAAAAAATCAAACAAGGTTATTGGAAATAGATCTTTTTCATCTAATACACGTATTGTAACTACAGTTGGAAATTTATTTATAGATCAATTCCATAAAAATCGAATTGCCACGATTGTTAAACATATACCAGGCCATGGATTATCAAAATTTGATAGTCACTTTAGATTACCCTCTATAAATGCGTCTTTAAAAGAACTTTATAAAAAAGATTTTAAAGCATTTGAAAATAACAAAAGTTTGTTTTCAATGACTGCTCATATAATTTATAAAAATATTGACTCTAAATATCCAGCCACACACTCAAAAAAAATTATTAATATAATAAGAAATAAAATTAAATTTAAAAGCATAATAATATCTGACGATATATCAATGAAGTCGCTTAAATTCTCTATAGCAGAAAACACAAAACAAGCATTTACTGCTGGTTGCAATATAGTTATGCACTGCAATGGTAATTTTAGCGAAATGATGAATGTTGCTAAAAATTCACCATATGTTGATAAATTTATATTAAAAAATACATATAAGTTTTATAATATTGTAAATTAAAGTAATTATGGATTTAAACGACTCAGCAGATTTTAATGTAAATCTTGCAAATTTTAATGGACCCTTAGATGTCTTGTTAGACTTAGCAAAATCTCAAAAGGTTGACTTAGAAAAAATATCTATAACTAAACTAGCAGACCAATTTCATGACTTTATCGTAAGAGCATCAAATTTAAATTTAGAATTAGCATCAGAATATTTATTGATGGCTACTTGGTTAACATATTTAAAATCTAAATTGTTATTACCAGAAAATGATGAAGAAGAATTCAAAGCTCATGAAGTTGCAGAAAAGCTTAAATTACAATTAAAAAGACTTGAATTAATAAGGCTTTTATCAGATCAAATGCAGAAAAAAAAAAGATTAGGTAAAGATATATTTATGCGTGGTATAAAAGGAAATATTAGATCAATTTATAGCTCAAAATATTCAGTCACATTATTTGAAATTTTAAAAACTTATTCATCAATAGTTATGACAAGAGATTTTCAGAGAATAAATATTCCAAAGCTACCTGTTTTTACAATGGAAGAAGGTATCAAAAGAATAAAAGAATTTATAGAAAAATTATCTGATTGGAAAAACATCAACGATTTAATACCTGCAAATTTTTCAACATCAAAATCTCTAAAAAAAAGCGGAAAGGCAGGATTATTTGCTGGATCACTAGAATTAGTAAAAGAAGGAAACATCTCTATAAAACAATCTAAATTATTTAGTGCTATATTTATTAAAAAAAAAATGACTAATTCAAAAAAAAATAACATATTGAATTTTCCAGGCAGCTTAAATGAAAGTGAAAGAGAAGTGGAAGCTGTAGTATTTGCTGCAGCAGAGCCTCTTGATATAGAAACAATTGAATCTAAAGTTTCAAAAAAAAGTAATATAAAAAAAATATTAGAAAAGTTACAAATATTATATGAGCACAGAGGTATTAACTTGGTGTGCATCTCTAATAAATGGTCTTTTAGAACAGCCAGCAACCTATCTAAGCTAATGTCTAACCAAAAAACTAATGAAAAAAAACTTTCAAAAGCAGCTTTAGAAACTTTGGCGATAATAACCTACAATCAACCTGTTACTAGAGCTGAAATAGAAGAAATACGAGGTGTTGCATTTGGAACGAATACTTTAGAAATATTAATGGAACTCGAATGGGTTAAGCCTTGCGGCAGAAAAGACGTCCCAGGAAAACCGATTCAATACGCTACTACTGATGAATTTTTAAGCCACTTTAACTTAAAAAAACTTTCAGACTTACCAACTATTGATGAACTTGGATCAGCAGGTTTAATAGATACAACAAGTGTAAATTCTGAAATTTTTGGTAAAGGTAAATTTTATAAAGAAACCGAGCTAGAGAAAAAAGAGAACATATATTCAAATATTGATGAAATGTTAAATAGCACTTTAAATAATGATGAAAAGGACTAAAATGTTGCTTTCAATATTGGATTATTGAGGATATAACAAGATTTTATGAGTATAGGATTTTGGCAAATAGCAATAGTTGTAATTCTGGTTGTGTTACTATTTGGAAGGGGAAAAATATCTAGTCTAATGGGCGATGTAGCAAAAGGAATAAAAAGTTTTAAAAAAGGAATGTCCACTGATCCTACTGATGACGACACACAAAAAAATATTTCAGAAAATCAAGATTCTAGCAATCAAGATTCTAATAATAAAGAATAACTTAAATGCCACAAATTGGCTGGTTTGAAATACTAATCATAGTAGCTCTAGCTATTATTATTATTGGACCAAAAGATTTTCCTTTGATGTTAAAAAAAATTGGATCATGGATAGGATCAATAAAAAAATATATTTCTAATGTTCAAAATGAAGTTTCCGACATTACCAAAGAAACTTTTGATAATGAAACAGATGATTATAAAAAAAAAAAACAAAAAAAGGATATAAATGACTAAAGAAAATAAAGAAGGAAGTTTTATAAGTCATTTGACAGAACTAAGAAAAAGAATAATTAACTCATTTATTTTTTTATCAGTACTTTTTATCATATGTTATTTTTTTTCAGAGCATATTTATGGATTTTTAGTTGACCCTTATGCTCAAGCGGTAAAAAACGATACAATACAAAGAAGATTGATATTTACTGCTTTGCAAGAGACCTTTTTAACATATTTAAAAGTTTCATTTTTTTCAGCTTTTTTTGTTACAAGTCCTTTTATATTGATACAAGTCTGGAAATTTATAGCACCTGGGCTATACGAAAATGAAAAATCTGCAATAGCACCTTATTTAATAGCAACTCCTATACTTTTTTTATTAGGAGGCATGCTTGTTTATTATTTAATTATGCCACTAGCAATTAAATTTTTTTTATCTTTTGAAAGCTCTGGATTAAGTACAAGCTTGCCAATTCAACTTGAAGCAAAAGTTAATGAATATTTATCATTAGTAATGAAATTAATATTTGCTTTTGGTCTTAGCTTTCAATTACCAGTAGTTTTAAGCTTATTAGCTAGAGTAGGTGTAGTTGATTCAAAATTTTTAAAAGATAGAAGAAAATATGTAGTTATAATGATATTTGCTGCAGCAGCAGTTTTGACTCCACCCGACCCAATAACTCAAATTGGATTAGCTATACCATTATTAATTTTGTATGAATTATCTATTTTTTCTGTAAGAATTATTGAAAAAAAATCAGAGGAAAGAAATGCATAATATTAAAAAAATTAGAAATAATTTTAATGAATTTAAAGAATTAATTAAAACTAGAAATGTTAATTTAGATTTTGGTGAAATAATTAAAATTGATGAAAAAAATAGAAAATTAATTTTAGAAAAAGAGAAACTAGAAAAAGAAAAGAAAGACATATCAAAATCAGGTAACAAGACATTGTTTGCAAAATCAAAAGATATATCAAATAAAATTGAAAAATTAAGTAAAGAACAATCAGATACCAATATTCAATTAAACAACATTTTATCAAGTATACCTAACTTACCTCTTTCTGATGTACCTATAGGAAAGGATGATAAGTCAAACCAGGAAGTTGAAAAAAAAGGTGAACTGAAAAAATTTCAATATAAACCTAAATCACATTACGAAATAGGTGAGAATCTTAATATGTTAGATTTTGAACTAGCAACAAAAACTACTGGTTCAAGATTTGTTTTTGTTAAAGACATGTTAGCTCAATTAGAAAGAGCTATTTCAAATTTTATGATAGATATTCATGTTCAGGTTAACGGTTATAAAGAAATTTCGCCTCCGTTAATGGCTTCTGAAAGTACAATGTTCGGCACTGGTCAATTACCTAAATTTGAAAATGATCAATTTGAAATAAAACTAGATGAAAAAAGTGGAAGAAAATTTTTAATTCCCACAGCTGAAGTAATTTTAACTAATATGGTTAAAGACAAAATTATAAACATAAAAGAGCTGCCATTACGATTTGTTGCTTCAACACCATGTTTTAGAAAAGAAGCTGGAAGTTACGGAAAAGATACCAGAGGCATGATTAGACAACATCAATTTTATAAAGTGGAGCTTGTTAGCATTGTTGAATATCAAAATTCTTTGAAAGAATTAGAAAGAATGACATCTTGTGCATCAATGATATTAGATAAATTAAATCTTCCATACAGAAAAATTGTTTTATCTACTGGCGACATGGGTTTTAGTGCAGAAAAAACTTATGATATTGAAGTATGGCTTCCCTCAGAGAATAAATATAGAGAAATTTCAAGTTGTTCTTCTTGCGGAACTTTTCAATCAAGAAGAATGAAAGCAAGATATAAAGACAATAATAATGAAATGCAATTTGTTGGAACATTAAATGGTAGCGGTCTAGCGGTAGGACGAACTTTAATTTCGATAATGGAAAACTATCAAAATCAAGATGGATCAATTACTATACCTGAGGTGTTGAGGCCATACATGAATAATTTAGACAAAATACAAAAAAATTAAGAGTTGTTTTAAGAAATTAGAGTAGTATAAATACAACGTAAATCAAAAGGATAATAATGTCAAACTCAGCAGGTATCGGACAGTTTATACCATTAATTTTAATTTTTGTAATTTTTTATTTTTTTCTTATAAGACCACAACAAAAAAAAGTTAAAGAACATAAAGCAATGGTCCAGTCTTTAAAAAGAGGTGATAAAGTGGTTACTTCTGGAGGTATAGTAGGTACAGTAGAAAGAATTATTGATAATGATAAAGTTGAAGTCTTAATTTCTGATAATGTTAAAGTTGAAATTGTAAGAACCACTGGTATTCAAAGTTTATTGAATAATACCGAACCAAAAAAATAACAGTATTTTTAAAAGTGTTATATTTCTCAAAAATTAGAATTTTTTTTATTTTTATAATTACGATAACATTTGTATATTTTGCATTATCAAATTTTATTAAAATTGATGATGATTTTTTTAAAAGAAAAATAAATTTAGGTTTGGATTTACAAGGTGGCTCTTATTTATTGCTTGAAATTGATAATAGACCAGTAATTACGGAAATTTTACAAAACAAAGTATTTGAATTTAAAGAATTTTTTAAAAATAAAAATATTAAACTTAGAAATTTTAAAGTTGAGAATAATAATATTATTTTTTATGCTGAAAAAAAAAATATTGAAGAAGTAATTAAAATTTTAGATAGTGATGAAAGTTTAATTAATCCATATTATCAAGATTTTAAATCTCATCAATTTGATTTTTCAAACACAGAAGAAAAATTTCTATTAACTTTGTCAAAGTATGGTTTAATTAATATAAAAAATTCTTCTTTAGATCAATCAATTGAAATAGTTAGAAAAAGAGTAGATGAGATTGGCACGAATGAACCTACAATTTTAAAAAGAGGAAACGATAGAATTTTAGTGGAGTTGCCAGGCTTAGATAGTCCAGATAGAATAAAATCACTTTTAGGAAAAACTGCTAATTTAACTTTTCAATTTATAACGAGTAATTCAGAAGAGTCCTTTGGTACAGAAAAACTTTTTAATGAGGACGATTCTGAAGAGACAGTAGTCAGCAAAAGAATTATTTTAAGTGGAGAAAATTTAATTGATGCAAAGCCACATATGGACACATTAAATAATCAAACTGTTGTGTTATTTATGTTAGATAGAGTGGGTGCAAAAAAGTTTGGAAAAGCCACTACATCAGGAGTTGGTAAAAGACTAGCAATAATTCTAGATGGACGAATTATAAGTGCTCCAACAATTCAAGAGCCTATAACTACAGGATCTGGACAGATAACAGGTGATTTTACATTTCAATCAGCTACCGACCTTGCTTTATTGCTTAGATCTGGAGCATTACCAGCGCCATTAAATATCATTGAGGAAAGAACTGTGGGACCTGATTTGGGACAAGATTCTATAAATTCGGGTATATTTTCACTTATAATAGGTTTTTTTCTAGTTATCTTCTATATGCTTTATAAATATAAAATTTTTGGAATTATTGCAAACCTCGCCTTGATAACTAATTTATTATTATTAGTTGGGATTTTAACTATATTTGAAGCAACTTTAACGTTACCTGGTATTGCTGGAATAATATTAACAGTTGGCATGGCTGTAGATGCCAATGTTCTTATTTTCGAGAGAATTAAGGAAGAAACGTCTAACGAGAAAAACAAAATTTTAGCTTTTGATAGTGGATACGCTAAGTCTAGAACCGCCATTTTAGACGCAAATATAACCACATTAATTGCTGCTATAATATTATTTTTTATGGGATCAGGCCCTGTAAAAGGATTCTCCGTAACATTAGCAACTGGAATAATTACAACATTGTTTACAGTCTATTTCATAGCCAGATTGCTTACATCAATATATGTGACTAAAAACAAAAATAAAGAAAAATTAATATAATAAAATGACAAAAATTAAATTTAACAAATATTATAAAAATTTTAATATTATTTCAATCTGCTTAATTATATTTTCACTATGTTTACTTTTATTTAAAGGATTAAATTATGGAATAGATTTTAAAGGTGGAACATTAATTGAAATTCGTACAACAAGCGACTCAATAAATATATCAAAGCTTAGAGAAGGTTTTAATAATTTAAATCTTGGAGATGTGTCAGTAAAAAATTTTGGTAAGAATAATGACTATATAGTAAAATTTGAAAAAAAAAATCTAAACGACCCAAATTTTATATCAAATTTAAAGTTCAAATTATCTAATTCAATAGGTGACGAATTTGATTTTAGAAGAGTGGAAAATGTCGGACCAAAGGTAAGTGCTGAATTATTGAAATCTGGAGTAATTGCAATTGCTTTATCCTTAACAGCAATGCTTATTTATATTTGGATTAGATTTGAATGGCAATTTAGCCTGGGTGCAATAGCCGCTTTATTTCATGATGTATTTATTACATTAGGTTTTTTTTCATTATTTAGTTTAGAAATTAACCTTTCAATTATAGCTGCTGTTTTAACTATAGTTGGTTACTCTATGAACGATACTGTAGTAATATTTGATAGAGTAAGAGAAAATTTAAAAAAATTTTCTGATATCAAAATTTTTGACTTAACAAATTTATCTATAAACGAAACTTTATCAAGAACATTAATAACATCTGTAACAACTTTGTTGGCTTTAATATCAATTTATTTATTTGGAGGTGAAATATTAAAAGGATTTTCGTTAGCAATGATTCTTGGTGTAATTATTGGAACTTATTCTTCTATTTATATAGCAAATCCAATTCTTGTATACTTGAACGTAAGTCAAAGAACTATAATTAAGGAAGATAAAATTTAATATAAATTTTGCGCAGCAACCATTGTTAATAGCATAGGCAAAGATAATAATGTATTAGTTCTGGAAAAAATCATTGCTATTTTAGCAGATTTTGCTTTCTGTTCAGGATCACAAACAACAATGCCTAGCGCTTTTTTTTGATTTGGCCAAATTACAAACCAGACATTAAAAGCCATAATTAATCCAAGCCACATTCCTATACCAATAGCAGCATTTTTTCCGCCACCGCTACCTATACCAAGAATTAAAGCTTGATGAATATATCCATTTAAATAAGCAACAATTAAACCAGTAACAATTGTCGCTAAGGCTGACCATCTAAACCAAAATAATGCCGCAGGTGCAATTATTTTTCCTATAGCAGGTTTTTGATCATCTGGAATTTTGGGCATATTGGGTATTTGAACAAAATTAAAATACCATAGTAGACCTATCCACATTATTCCAGCTAAAACATGAAAATATCTAAATAACCAACTCCAAAATATTAGATCAAAATCAAAACCACCATTAGTAAAAAAAAGAAATAGAAACAACAGCACAACAATTGCTAGAGAAGCATGTATTGTTTTAGGTAATGATGATAAAAAATTTCCCATATATTTTATTAAATGTCTTACTATACTATAAAAAAATTGATTTTTAAGCTGTTTTTTTATATTTATTATTAAAAATATTCTTAAGAAATTGCCCTGTAAAACTTTCTTTAATGTCACAAATTTCCTCAGGCTTACCTTCTGCTACTATTTGACCACCTTTAACACCGCCTTCAGGACCCATATCAACAATATAATCTGCTGTTTTTATTACATCTAAATTATGTTCAATAACTACTACGCTATTTCCTGTGGCAACAAATGTATGAAGAATTTCTAATAATTTTTTAATATCATGTTGATGTAATCCTGTTGTTGGCTCGTCTAATATATACATAGTTCTGCCAGTTGATCTTTTTGATAATTCTTTCGCAAGCTTTATTCTTTGAGCTTCTCCACCTGATAATGTAGTTGCTTGTTGTCCAATTTTTATATAACCAAGCCCAACTTTTTTTAAAGTTAAAAGCTTAGATCTTATATTTGAAATATTTTCAAAATATTCACATCCTTCATCAACAGTCATATTTAATACATC
>MDTG01146706.1_pt1 | contig 12008 bp, 10 predicted proteins | sample 811421 | NCBI WGS metagenome assembly MDTG01 (sample SAMN05326645, study PRJNA326480) | marine metagenome | isolation source: seawater | place: Pacific Ocean: South East | collected 2011 | reverse complement strand
CTTCTCCTTCGGCGCCGCCTACCGCTTCTACGGCGACGACTGGGGCCTCTTCGGCCACACGATCACCGCTCAGCTCGGCGTGCTGCCGGGGGAGCGCGACCTCGTGACGCTCCGCGCGCGCTTCCACGGGCAGGACGCGGCGAGCTTCTACCGGGCGCGCTACGAGGAGCGGCCGGGAGAGCGGCTGCGCTATGTCACGCGCGACCGGGAGCTCGGCGCGCTCTTCACGACGCGCGTCCAGCTCGCCTGGGAGCGCACGCTCGACCTCACGGACGCGGGCCCCGAGCTCCAGCTCACGCTGGCCGCCGCCGGGACCCACCTCCGCTACCGGGACTTCGTCGGCCTCGACCAGGTGTGGGCCGTCGAGCTGACCTTCGCCGCGGTGGTGCTGCTATGACGACGCGCGCGCTCTGGATGCTCCTCGCGCTCCTGCTCGCGGGCTCCCCCGGAGGCTTCGCGGCCGCCCAGGCCGAGGGGGAAGACGACGCCGCGGAGGGCGAGCTCGAGGACGACGAGGCGGCGGGCGAGGAGGGCTTCGACGAGGCCGAGTGGCAGCTCCCGCGCGTCCTGCTCGTGCGCGGGCCGCGGACGCCCGTCTCCCTCACGCGGCAGGTCGCCGACACGCTCGAGGGGATCGCCGAGGTCGTGAGCGGCCGGGGCTTCGTCCGGCGCGCGCGGCAGGCGGGGCTGAGGCCGACGAGCAGCACGGCCTACGAGCGGCTCCTCGAGGAGGAGAACGTCGCGCTCGTCCTCGAGGTGCGGCGCACGCGCTTCCGCTACATCCCGCAGGCGCAGCTGACCTACCGCGAGGGCGCCCTCGGGGCCGTCCTGCTCGTGGAGCAGCACCCGCTCTCCGGGCGGCGGCTCCGCGACCGGGAGCGGGAGCGCGTCCGCGCCGAGCTGCGGCTGGCGCTCGCCGTGACGACCCGCCCGCGCGGCGGCCCGGCCGAGATGCCGGTGCAGGAGACGCCGGACGATCCGGACGAGCCCGGCGCCGTGGTCGAGGTCTCCATCGCCGCCGGCGGGGGCATGGGCACGCGCGCTTTCACGCTGCCGACCGGGGCCGGCGAGGTGCGCCTCGGCACGACGCCCTACCCGGCCGCGCGCGTCGACCTGGCCCTCGGCGTGCGGCCCTCGGCGAGCGGGCGGCTGCGCGTCGCCGGGCGGCTCACCTACGCGACCTCCGTCGGGCTCCGCACGACCGACCGGCGGGTCGACGGGAGCGAGCGGGAGACGGCGAGCCGCTCCCAGCGCCTCGACGCGGGCCTCGACCTGCGCGTCCGGCTCGGCGCGGAGGCGCCCGCCCTCGGGCTCCTGGTGGAGGTCGGCTGGATGCTGCGCCACTTCGGGAGCGAGGCGCCGGTGACGCTGCCGGACTACGGGCTCAGCGGGCCGCGCCTCGCGCTCGGCCTGGAGCTGCCCCTCTTCGACGATCGGGTGGCCATCGCCGTGGCGCCGGCCGTGCAGCTGATCGTGAGCGTCGGCGACGGGCTCCGGAGCCAGGGCGTGAACGCCCTCGGCGTCGGCTACGGCGGCGAGGCGCGGCTCCGCGTGAAGCTCGTCGACTCGGTGGCGCTGCGCGTCGCCTACCGCGAGTCCCACGCCCGCCTCAGCGGCCGCGAGGGCGACGTCGAGGACGTGATGCGCGGGGTGATGCTGCAGGCGATCTACACGCCCTGAGGAGACGCCTGCCCGCGGGGATCCCTCCCTTCGGTCGGGATGCGTTCCGCGTTCCTCACCTCCCCGGTGCCTCGTCATGCGGAGCGGCAGCGCGCGGACGGTCACTGCCCCGTTTCTCCGCGAACGCGGCATGGGCCGCCGACGCAGGCGACAGCACGGATAGCGGAACGCGGAACGCATCCCGACCGAAGGGAGGGATTCCCCGCGAGCCCGAAGACTCGGCCCCGAGCTCGTGACCCCGAGCTCATCGCCCCGAGCTCATGGCCCCGAGCTCATGACCCCGAGCTCATCGCCCCCGGAACCACTCCGCCGTCTTCTTCAGCCCCTCGTCCAGGCCCAGCGGCGTCCCGAAGCGCGCCTCCGGCTCGAGCACCGAGCGCTCGAGATCCCCCGCCCGCCGCGGCCCGCGCCCCGGCGTGCACTCCACGCCGAGCGCCGCGATCAGCGCGTCCGCGATGTCCTTCGTGCGCGTCTCCACGCCCGTCGCCACGTGCAGCGTGCCCTGCACCTCTCCCGCGACGGCGGCCAGGTTCGCCTTCACCACGTCGTCCACGAAGACGTAGTCCCGGACGCAGCCGTCGTCGCCCTCCTCGCGCATCGCGTTGATGCGGATGGGCTCCCCCTTCAGGAGGCGCTCGGCGAAGATGGCCACGACGCCGGCCTCGCCGTGCGGGTCCTGGCGCGGGCCGTAGACGTTCGCGTAGCGGAGCACGGTGCTCCCGAGGCCGTGCTCGTGGCGGTACACGTCGAGGTAGCGCTCGACGGCCAGCTTCGAGCAGGCGTAGGGGCTGAGGGGCTTGGGCACCCAGTCGAGCTGGGCGCGCGCCGGCGCCTTCACCTCGCCGTAGATCGCGCCGCCCGTGCTCGCGAAGACGACGCGCTTCACGCCGTGCTCCACGCAGCCGTCGAGGAGGTGGAGGCTCCCGACGACGTTGATCTCCGCGTCCAGCACCGGCTCCCGCGCGCTCACGGCGACGCTCGTCTGCGCCGCCTGGTGGCTGACGACCTCCGGCTGGAAGGAGGCGAGCACGCCGTGGACGCCCGCCCGGTCGCGCAGGTCCACCTCGTGGAAGGCGACGTCGTCGCGGAGGTTCTCCCGGCGCCCGGTGCTCAGGTCGTCGAGCACCGCGACCTGGTGGCCCGCGGCCACGAGCCCATCCACCACGTGGCTCCCGATGAAGCCCGCGCCACCCGTCACGAGTACTCGCATGGCGGCGAGACTCCCCGCTCGGGCGGAGACGGTCAACCCTCGATGCCCGGCGAAGCGGGTCGCCTGGCCCTGCCCTCGTCCTCGCCCCGGCTCTCGCCCCCACCCGCCGGTCCCGGGGTAGGCCGACGCGCCCTCGCTCCCCACGCCCGACGAAGCCGTGCGGGTTCTCCGGCACGTCCACGGAGCTCACGCCGCGCGCCGGCGAGGGGGGCGCGGATCCCCCACGAGTCCCGCGCGCGCTCAGCTCATCCGCTCAGCTCATCCGCTCAGATCAGCCCGGCCGCCTCGAGCGCCGCGTCCACGTGCGCCTCCCAGGCCCCCATCGGCCCGACCAGCGCCTCCGTCGCGCTCAGGTCGAGCACGCTGTAGGCCGGGCGCTTCGCCGGCCGCGGGAAGGCGTCGCTCGTGCAGGGCGCGACCTCGGTCCCGGGCGCCACCCGCCCCACCACGTGCGCGGCCAGGTCGAACCAGGTGCACTCGCCGCCGTCGGTCACGTGGAAGGTCCCCCGCGCCTCCTTCTCGAGGAGCGCGAGCGTCGTCGCCGCGAGGTGCCGGCAGCTGGTCGGCCGCCCGCGCTGGTCGTTCACCACCTGCAGCCGGTCCCGCTCCTGGCCGAGCCGCGCCATCGTGAGGACGAAGTTCTTCCCCCAGGGCGCGTAGAGCCAGCTCGTCCGCAGGTGCAGGTAGGGCGCCCCGACCTCCTCGAGGGCCCGCTCCCCAGCCGCCTTGCTCCGCCCATAGGCGTTCACCGGGTCGATCGGCGCGTCCACCGGGTACGGCGCCTCCGCGTCGCCCGAGAACACGTAGTCGGTCCCGTAGTGCACGAGCGTCGCGCCCACCTCGAGGCAGCGCCGCGCCAGCCGCCCCACGGCCTCGCCGTTGACCGCCGTCGCCTTCGCCTCGTGCTCCTCGGCGCCGTCCACGTCGGTCCACGCCGCGCAGTTGATCACCACGTCGTGCTCGGCGCGGACGCCCGCCGCCACGCTCGCGTCGTCGAGCAGGTCGAAGGCCGGCAGCCCCGTCACGTCGTGCGCGAGCCCGCGCTCCTCGAGGAGCGCCTTCCACGCCCGCCCGAGCATGCCCTCCGGGGCGATCAGGAGGGCACGCACGTCTCACGCCCTTCCCAGGTCGGCAGCTTCTCTTCGGGGATCGCGCTCAGGAGCGGCGCCGCCGCGTCCTTCTCGCTCAGCGCCGGCGCCTCGCCCACGTCCGGCCAGGCGACGCCGACGGCCGGGTCGTCCCAGCGCACGCTCAGCTCCGCCTCCGGGTGGTAGGTGTCCGTGCACTTGTAGGCGAAGAGCGCGTCCTCGCTCGTCACGAGGAAGCCATGCGCGAAGCCGGGCGGGATCCAGAGCTGGTGGTGGTTCTCCTCCGTGAGCTCCGCCCCGACCCACTGGCCGAAGGTCGGCGAGCCGACGCGCACGTCCACGGCCACGTCGAAGACCGCCCCGCGCACCACCTGCACCAGCTTCCCCTGCCCGTGCGGGTGCTGGAGGTGCAGCCCGCGGAGGATGCCCTTGCGCGAGCGCGAGACGTTGTCCTGCACGAAGGGTCCGCAGCCCTTCGCCGGGATGCCCGCCTCGAGGTAGCGCGCCGCCTGGAAGGTCTCGAGGAAGAAGCCCCGGTGATCACCGAAGGCCTTCGGCTTCACCAGCAGCACGTCCTCGATGGCTTGGGGCAACACCTCCATCAGGCGCCCTTCCCCTCCGCGAGATCGATCAGGTAGCGCCCGTAGGCGGTCTTCGCGAGCTTCTCGCCGAGGCCCTTCAGCTGCGCCGCGTCGATCCACCCCTTGCGGTAGGCGATCTCCTCCGGGCAGCTCACGCGGAGCCCCTGCCGGTCCTGGACCGTCTGCACGAAGTGCGCGGCCTGGAGCAACGCCTCCGGCGTCCCCGTATCGAGCCAGGCCGTGCCGCGGCCGAACTGCTCGAGCTGGAGCTGCCCCTTCTCGAGGTAGAGCCGGTTCAGGTCCGTGATCTCGAGCTCGCCGCGGGCCGAGGGCTTCAGCGACTTCGCCAGCTCGACGACCTGCGCGTCGTAGAAGTAGAGGCCGGCCACGGCGTAGTTCGACTTCGGCTCCTTCGGCTTCTCCTCGAGGCCGATGACCTTCCCGTTCGCGTCGAACTCGGCGACGCCATAGGCGGTCGGATCGGCGACGTAGTAGCCGAAGACGGTCGCGCCCTCCTCGCGGGCGGCCGCCTCCACGAGCAGGCCCTGGAGGCCGTGGCCGTAGAAGATGTTGTCGCCGAGGACGAGCGCGCAGGGGTCGTCGCCGATGAACTCCTCGCCGATCAGGAAGGCCTGCGCGAGGCCGTCCGGGCTCGGCTGCACGGCGTAGGTGATCTTCATGCCCCACTCGGAGCCGTCGCCGAGCAGGTTCTGGAAGAGCTGGGACTCGTGCGGCGTGTTGATGATCAACACGTCCTTGATCCCCGCGAGCATCAGCGTGCTCAGCGGGTAGTAGATCATCGGCTTGTCGTAGATGGCCATGAGCTGCTTGCTCACGGCCTTCGTCAGCGGGTGCAGGCGCGTGCCCGAGCCGCCCGCGAGGATGATGCCCTTCTCGATCATGCGTTCCGCTTCCCTCTCCGGTGGCCGCCGCGCTCAGCGGTCGCCGTAGTTCTCTTCCATCCAGCGCTTGTACTCGCCCGAGCGCACCGACTCGACCCACTCGCCGTTGTCGAGGTACCAGCGCACGGTCTTGCGCATGCCGGTCTCGAAGGTCTCCTTCGGCGTCCAGCCGCACTCGGCCTCGATCTTCGAGGCGTCGATGGCGTAGCGCATGTCGTGGCCGGGCCGGTCCTTCACGAAGGACTTCAGCGCGAGCAGCTCCTCGACGTCGGCGCCGGTCTCCTCGGCGACGAGCTTGCAGAGCGTGTCGACGACCTCGATGTTCGTCTTCTCGTTGTGGCCGCCGATGTTGTAGGTCTCGCCGACCTTCCCCTTCTCGATGACCGTCCAGATGGCCTCGCAGTGGTCGGTCACGTAAAGCCAGTCGCGCACGTTCAGGCCCTCGCCGTAGATGGGGAGCGTCTGCCGCTCGACCATCTTCAGGACCATCACGGGGATGAGCTTCTCGGGGAACTGGAGCGGGCCGTAGTTGTTGCTGCAGTTCGTGATCTTGATCGGCAGCCCGTAGGTGCGGTGCCAGGCGCGCACGAGGTGGTCGCTCGCCGCCTTGCTCGACGAGTAGGGGCTCGAGGGGTCGTAGCGCGTGGTCTCCTCGAAGAAGCCCGTGTCCCCGAGGGAGCCGTAGACCTCGTCGGTGCTCACGTGGTGGAAGAGGCCCTTCCACGCGTCGCCGTCCTTCCAGCGCTTCCGGCACTGCTCGAGGAGGTGGAAGGTGCCCTCGACGTTCGTGCGGATGAACTCCTGGGGGCCGAGGATGGAGCGGTCGACGTGGCTCTCGGCGGCGAAGTGGACGACGCAGTCCGGCTGGTGCGTGTCGAAGACCTTGTCGAGGGCCTCCGGGTCGCAGATGTCGGCGCGCTCGAAGGCGTAGTTCGGCGCGTCCGCGATGGGCGCGAGGCTCTTGGGGTTCGCCGCGTAGGTGAGCTTGTCCACGTTGACGAAGTGGTGCTCCGGGTGCCGCGGCACGAGCAGGTTCAGGAAGTTGGCACCGATGAAGCCGGCTCCGCCGGTGACGAGCACGCGCATGATCCCTCCAGTTGCGCCGAGCCCGGCCGGGGTTCGGCGCGCAGGCGGGTGATAACACACGCGGGCGGCCGGGAAACGTGGCGGCTGCACGGACCGGCTGCACGGACCGGCTGCACCGACCAGCTCGACACGGACCGGCTTCACGGACCGGCGGCGCGGACCGGCGGCTCGCCGCGGCGCTTGCCCTCCCGCCCCGGCGACTTACTCCTCCACGGTCATGGCGGCCGAGCACACCATCGACGGCGCCCGCGGCGAGGGCGGGGGGCAGGTCCTGCGGACCGCGCTCGGGCTCGCGCTCGTCACGGGCACGCCCATCCGCGTGCGGAACGTGCGCGGCCGCCGCTCCCGGCCGGGGCTCCTGCGCCAGCACCTGACGGCGCTCCGGGCGGCCGCGGCCGTGGGCGAGGCGGCGGTGGAGGGGGACGCGCTCGGCTCCCGGGAGGTCCGCTTCGCCCCGCGGGCGATCCGGCCCGGCCGGCACCACTTCGCCGTCGGCACGGCGGGCAGCGCGACCCTCGTGCTCCAGACCGTGCTCCCGGCGCTGCTGCGCGCGGATGGGCCGAGCGAGCTCGTCCTCGAGGGCGGCACGGACAACCAGGCGGCGCCGCCCTTCGACTTCCTCGCCGAGGCCTTCGCGCCCCTCGTGCGTCGCCTCGGCGCCGGCCTCGCGCTCCGCCTCGAGCGCCGCGGCTACTACCCGGCCGGCGGTGGGCGCTTCGTCGCGGAGATCACGCCGGGGCCGCTCCGCCCCTTCGAGCTCCTCGAGCGGGGCGAGGCGCGGCTCGAGGCCGTGGCGCGGGTGGCGGCGCTGCCGGAGCACATCGGGCATCGGGAGCTGAAGGTGCTGAAGGAGGGGCTCCGCCTCGGCCGCGGGCAGCTCCGGCTCGAGCACCGACCCGACGCGCAGGGGCCCGGGAACACGGCGCAGGTCCTCGCGCGCTGGGACGGGGGCGCCGAGGTCTTCACGGGCTTCGGGAAGAAGGGCAAGCCCGCCGAGAAGGTCGCCCGGGACGCGCTCGTGGAGGCCCTGCGCTGGCGCGAGGCCCGCGTGCCCGTCGGGGAGCACCTCGCCGATCAGCTGATGCTGCTGCTGGCGCTCGCCGGGGGCGGGCGCTTCCGGACCGTGCGACCGAGCCTCCACACGCGGACGCAGGCCGAGCTGATCCCGGAGCTGCTCGGCGTGGGCGTCGGCCTCACCGAGCTGGAGGCCGAGCCGGAGGCGGATCGCTGGGAGGTCCGGGTCGGCTGAGGGCGCCACGGGCGGCGCCGGACGAGGTCGCCGCGCGCGAACATCCGACGGCCGATGCCTCCGAGCGACGGCGGCTCGGGCGACGGCGGCTCGGGCGGCGGCGGCTCAGGCACCTCCGGGTTCACTCCGGCGGGCGGAGCACCTCGATGCGCGCGGGCTCGTCGTCGGCGCCGTCGCCCGTGAGCGCGAAGATCAGCGCCGCCGCGAGGAGGGCGCCGACGAGGACCCCTCCGACCACGATGGCGATGGTGCGCGCGTCGAGGCCGGCGCGCGCCGGGGGCGGCGTGGAGGGCGCCGAGAAGCGGGGCGGCGAGGGCGCCGGCGACGCGCGTGAAGGCCCGGGGGCGCTCGCCTCGGGCGCAGACGCGGAGGGGCGGCCGGCTGCCGGCGGAGGCGTGGACCGGGCCGGCGGCGGCGTGGACCGGGACGCCGCCGGCGGCGTCGAGGGGGCGGGCGGCGGCGTCGAGTAGTCCGCGCCGGAGGGCGTCGGCGAGCTCAGCGGCGCGGGCGTGAAGGCGGGCGCCGGCTGGCTCGCGCGGGTCTCGGCCAGCGGGGTCATGGCCACGACCGTCTGCGGCTCGTGGACGACGGCGTCCACCGGCTCCGTGAGCTTCTGGAGCGACTGCGCCGGGAGCACGTCGATCTCGCGCGTGCTCATGCCCCCCGCGCCGCCCGGGAGCCGCTCGGCCCGCTCGGAGAGCTCTTCGCCGAGCACGGCCCAGAGGAGCGCCGCCAGCTCCACGTCGTCCACGGCCGCCGCCTCGGGCACGGCCTCCTTGAGCAGCTGCCGGAGCTCCCGCGCCGTCGCCGGCCGCTGGCCCGGGTCCCGGGCGAGCGCCCGCATGACCACCGCGTCGAGCGCGAAGGGCACGTCGGCGAAGGCCCCCGGCGGCGGGAGCTGACCGGCGAGCACGCGCTTGACCACCTGCCCATCGTCCGCCCCCTGGAAGAGCCGCCGCATGGCGAGCATCTCCCAGAGCACCACCCCGAGCGCGTAGATGTCCGAGCGCCGGTCGACCTCGCTCCGCTGGAGCTGCTCCGGCGCCATGTAGCGGAGCTTGCCCTTCAGCCCGCCGCCGGCCGCCGTGACGTGGAGCCGGTCCCGCGCCTTCGCGATGCCGAAGTCGATGAGCTTCACCTCGCCCTTGGTGCCGAGGAGGATGTTCTGCGGGCTCACGTCCCGGTGGACCACGTTCAGCGGCGCCCCATCGTCGCCCTTGGTCTCGTGGGCCGCGTGGAGGCCGGCCGCGGCGGCCATGATGATCGCCGTGGCCGCGACCGGGCTCAGGCGCCGCTCCATGCGCGCGAGCTTCGTGAGCAGCTCGCTCAGGGCCGCGCCGTGGACGTACTCCATGACGAGGAAGTAGAGGCCCCCCTGCTCGCCGAGCTCCTCGATGTGGACGACGTTCGGGTGCGCGATGCGGGCGGCGATGCGCGCCTCGTCGAGGAACATCTCCACGAAGCCGGGCTGCCCGACGAGGTGCCCCTTCAGCACCTTGATCGCGACGTCGCGCTGGAAGCCCGCCGGGCCGGAGCGCCGGCCGAGGTAGAGCGTGGCCATGCCCCCGCTCTGCACCTCCGAGAGCACCTCGTAGCTCCCCAGCCGCCGTGGCATCCCCGCGGGCACCGAGGGACGTTACCACGGCCGGACCCGACCACACCCCCGTCGCGCGCTCCGTCGGGCCCGCCCCGGCACGCCTCCCCGTTGCTTCCGTCGCCCTTTGCGTTAGCGTGGCGCCCTCGAAACGCGCCCCCCGGCGCCCACCCCGAGGACCCCGATGAGCGACCCGAAGAAGACGCCCGAGAAGAGCCCCCGCCCCGACGCCCGCGCCGCGAAGCAGGGCGACGCGCGGCAGGACGAGGGCCAGCCGGGCAACTTCGTCGCCGAGATCGTCGAGGCCGACCTCGCGCGCGGCGCCACCGGCGGCCGGCTCATGACCCGCTTCCCCCCGGAGCCGAACGGCTACCTCCACATCGGGCATGCGAAGTCGATCGTCCTGAACTTCGGCCTCGCCACGCTCGCGCCCGAGGGCGTGTGCAACCTGCGCTTCGACGACACGAACCCGGAGACCGAGTCCACCGAGTACGTCGAGTCCATCCAGGCGGACGTGCGCTGGCTCGGCTACGACTGGGGCGACCGGCTCTACTACGCCTCCGACTACTTCCCGCAACTCTACGCCTGGGCCGAGAAGCTCGTCGAGAAGGGCCTCGCCTACGTCGACACGCGCGACGAGGAGACGATCCGCGCGACCCGCGGGGACTTCCACACGCCCGGCGAGGACAGCCCGCACCGCGACCGGAGCGTCGAGGAGAACCTGAAGCTCCTCCGGGCCATGAAGGCCGGCGAGCTCGAGGAGGGCGCGGCCGTCCTGCGGGCGAAGATCGACATGAAGTCGAAGGACCTGAAGCTCCGGGACCCGCTGATGTACCGGATCAAGAAGGTCCCCCACCACCGCACGGGCGACGAGTGGTGCATCTACCCGATGTACGACTGGGCCCACGGCCAGTCGGACGCGATCGAGGGGGTGACGCACTCGGTCTGCACGCTCGAGTTCATCAACCACCACGCGCTCTACGACTGGTTCCTCGAGGCGCTCGAGATCCCCGAGCCGCCGAAGCAGATCGAGTTCGGGCGCCTGAACCTGACCTACACCGTGCTGAGCAAGCGCAAGCTCCAGCAGCTGGTGAGCGAGGGGCACGTGGCGGGCTGGGACGACCCGCGCATGCCGACGCTCGCCGGCATGCGGCGGCGCGGCTTCACGCCGGAGGCGATCGTGCGCTTCTGCGAGCGCATCGGGGTGAGCAAGAACGACGGCGTGGTGGACGTGGGGCTGCTCGAGCACGAGCTGCGCGAGCACCTGAACGCGACCTCGCGGCGGATCATGGGCGTGCTCGACCCGATCAAGCTGGTGCTGACGAACTACCCGGAGGACCAGGAGGACTGGTTCGAGCTCGAGAACATCCCGAAGCAGCCCGAGGCCGGGACGCGGAAGGTGCCCTTCTCGAAGGTGCTCTGGGTGGAGCGGGACGACTTCATGAAGGAGGCGCCGAAGAAGTGGTGGCGCCTCGCCCCCGGCAAGGAGGTGCGCCTGCGCGGCGCGGCGCTGGTCACCTGCGACGAGGTGATCGAGGACGCCGAGGGGAACGTGGTGGAGCTCCGCTGCACCTGGGATCCGGAGAGCCGCGGGGGGACGCCGGCGGATGGGCGGAAGGTGCGCGGGACGATCCACTGGGTGAGCGCGAAGCACGCCGTGGACGCCGAGGTGCGGCTCTACGACCGGCTCTTCGCCGCGGAGAACCCGAGCTCCGGCGAGGGCGGCTTCCTCGACCACCTCAACCCGAAGAGCCTCGAGGTGCGCGAGGGCTGCAAGCTCGAGGCGACGGCGCGCGGCATGGCGCCGGGGACGCGGGTGCAGCTCGAGCGGCTCGGCTACTTCGTGGTCGACGCGGACTCGACGGACGCGGCGCCGGTGTTCAACCGGACGATCACGCTGAAGGACAGCTGGGCGAAGATCGCGAAGAAGCTGGGTAAGAAGGGCTGAGCAGCGGTGGTCGCTCGCGGGCAGGCCACCGAGGCCATGCTGCGCCGTGAAGAGGAGCGACTCGGCGTGCGTCTGGGTGACGCCCTGCGCCGGACGCTGCGGTGGGACAACGGCTTCGAGTTGGAGCTCCGGGGCGCACTGTGGGTGCTTCACCCGGTGTTCGACGATTCGTCGCGACAGGCGATCGCCCGGACGTGCGACCACCTCGCGCGCGTGAACCAGCACCTGCGAGAGAGCCCGCTCGGGGAGCTGGTGCCGGAGGCCCACCTGGCGATCGCGTCGAGCCAGGACGGGGACCTGCTGCTCTCGCCGGTACGCGACGACGCGCTCGCCGAGGAGGTGTGGCTCTGGGGGCTTCGCGGGGGCGCGCTCGAGCGGGTGGCCGGCGACGTGGAGGAGCTGCTCGAGGAGGCGCGGCGGGACGGGTGGGCGCGATAGGCGCGAAGGAGTCGCTCGGAGCTGTGAGCCGACGACTTGCCGCACGCGATTCGGACGAGGGTCGAGTTGCTTCGGGCAAATCGAGCACGAGCACGAGCACGAGCACGATTCGTCTGAAGTAACTCCGGAGGCGGAGAGCTCGCGGCTTCGCGGGTGTTCGAATCTGCCCCTCTCGTCGATCTCGTGAGTGCTGGGCGTGCGAAACGTCGACCTGCGGAGAGCGGATCTGACG
>MDTG01307964.1_pt1 | contig 12009 bp, 5 predicted proteins | sample 811421 | NCBI WGS metagenome assembly MDTG01 (sample SAMN05326645, study PRJNA326480) | marine metagenome | isolation source: seawater | place: Pacific Ocean: South East | collected 2011 | reverse complement strand
CATTTTTTGAAGGATCTAATATTCTCCAACAATCAATAATCATCCAAGTATTATCTGGAGTTTGACTCCAATCAATGTCTAGATATAATCTATTACTTCTTTTATTAAACCTAATCTGTGTATCTGGAGTAATAATTCTACTTAAATCCTCTAGATATGTTTTTGTCATTGCATAGTTCATCAAATCCAATGCACCATAATAATAAAGATCATTCAAAAAGATTTGATATTTGATATTAAATAAACCACTAGATATCGTACTCGCATCCATTTTAAATACTTTATCTACCCCAATAACATGATCTGGTAACTGTAAAAAGTTATTTGATTCTGTCCAAGTAACAGATGTTACAGCAGTAGTTGCTATTCCAACAGAAGTAGCTGTAGACTCCTTCATTTTAGTTATTTCATCTGCAGTAAGTTCATGCTTTAGATATACTTTTTCAATACCATCAAAATGCCTTTCTTGAAAATATTGAAGAGCATCATCCAACAAATCTTCAATTTGGTCATCATCTACATTAACTTCAAGGACAGGTTCCCCAAGTCTTCGTAGAGCATACCGTTTTAGAGTATATCTATCAGCTATTGCATGTCCTGCCATTAATCTACCTCTTTTTTCTTTTTAGGATTTGCTAGTGCATCCAATTGTTGTTGTAATTCCAAATTAGTCTTTAATAAAAGGTTTTTCTCATCTTCAAAGTCTTTCTTCAGCGTAGTAATTTTCGCTTCTAATAGAACATTTTGATTCATTATGGTTGCTAATTTTTGATTATACAATCCAACCAAAACATTCACATCAACATCATTATTCATAGGGCTAATAAGTTCCTCCATCTAGAGTAGTTGTCCATTTAGGTATGCCAGAAGCATTTGTTGTTAGTATATAGTTGGAAGTAGTTATACCAGAAGATGTGGCAGCAGCACCAACCATTTTACCAGAAGTATCGAAATAAACGATACCATTACCAGTAGCATCAAAATTACCAGTTTGGAAGTAGATCTCTCCAATATCCAAAACACCTCTTGCACCAGTTACAACATTACCTGTAATAGTTGCATCTGGGATATAAGTGAAAGATCTTGCTGGAGCATTACTGTTTTCTCCTGTACTATCATTATATCCAATAAAACCTGTCTTATTATTAGAAGCACCAGTACTAGTATTGTACTGGAATGAAATACCACGGTCAGTATTGGTATCAAATGCATGAGTAACTGTTATTTGAGTTGTTGTACTAATACCAGCAGTAGTTGTTCCAGTAAAAGTAACAACTTTGGTACCAGTATCATAACTTGCAACAGTTGCAATACCAGAAGCATCAATACCTGTACATGCAAGAGTATCACTAGTATTAATACCAGCAATAGAATCAACAGTAACAGTAGAAACTCCAGATGCGACTGGTGCCATGACAGTCACTGTACTAGTAACGTCACCAATATTCATTATTGGATCGTTAAGAGTAGCACTTGTAGAGTTAACTGTAGTTGTAGTACCATCTACTTGCAAACTACCTTTAACAACAACTAAACCGTCACTACTTAGACCATCTGGATAAGGGTCAATGTATATTGTATTTCCTCCTCCAGACTTAGAAAATATCTGATTTGATTTAATTCCAATATTATCAACTGAGAATCCACCAGTACCTCCATTTAGTTCGACTGTTGTATTGAATACCCAACCTGCACCATCTACTTGTACCTTATCAGAAGATGCTTCATTATAATATACTCTAGAATCTTCGCTTGTACCAAAAGTTAGTTCATTCTCATCTTCAATAATTACTCGTCCAGCACCATTTGGTCTAAGGATTATATCACCATCAGTATCGTTAGATGATAATACGTTTCCATCAAGTGTTAAATTATCTACACTCCATTGATCAACTCTTGGTAGATTATTGACAAGTCCTCCACCTCCTGGATTACCAGAGCTCTCCCTATCCATGATAGGAATAAATCCATTAGATGCTGTCGAAGCATTAGCACCAGCAGCAACAACACCAGGTGCATTTGCCATCAAATCGGTGTAGTATTCACCACCAATTATTACTGGATTGCTACTAGCATTACCAATGAATAACCTTTCACCGTTATTTGCCTGAGTACCACCACCAAATGAAGCAGCAAGTTCACCATAATTCAGAGTACCGTTAGTTGGTGCGGTTGCAGATGACGATCTTTTTACTCTTATAATACTTGCCATGACTACCAGTTACCTCCGTTGATGTCCAAGTTTTGTGTACTACCTGGGGTTAATTCTAAAGTGGCCTCCCACTTTGATGATGAAGCATTATAAACTAGCACCATACCATTAGATAATCCACCTGAAATATCAACATCACTAGATCCACCTAAAGTTCCCCCACCGCCAGAAAATGACGATAAAACCTTAATAGCATCTTGTGATCCAACTCTTACTTTAATGTCTGCCATATCCTTTAACTCATGGTTGTGGTAACACCAGCAGTTACGATTGCACTTCCTTCAACTATTCTAGTTTTTACACTAGATGCAGAAGAAACTAATACGTCATAACAATAACGACCTGGTTTTATTCCAGCTGTCGTTGATGATGCTAATGATATTTTAACTTGTCCTGCTGATCTATTTGGAAAAGAAACAGAAAATGTAGCAGTAACACCAAGTGATCTAGGATGCTTCTTCATTCTTGAAGAAGCAGTATAACCAGTCAAATCAAGAGGAGCATTGCTACTATCCTCAAGATTAAAGGTCTGATTAAAATCAGCACCTGCATCAATTACTACGTTGCTAACATATGCTGCCATTATTATATCAATTAGAATCTATCTTAGATATTTATAATTCATTTATGCACAATAGTTTTTAGAAGAGATTTTATCTCATCTAAATCATTTTTCATGGTATTTACATCAGATTTTAAGATTTCTATTTCCTTTTTCTCATTATATTTTCTTCTTGATGCTTCCATAAACTGATCAAACTCATTTGAGTTATTATTAATAATAGCCTGTGAATCCGTATTCCTAAGTAAATTAGGATCGGATTCAACTTTCAAATACTTTGTCATGAATCAACTTCGAATGCTCTTAATGCTATTGCCCTAAAGTTCTTTAATCTTGGTGGTTTTGCCTGATCAGTAGAAGTCATAACAACTTTAATTTTAAATCCAGTAAATTGTGGAGTATTGTTGATTGTATACTTATATTCACTAAATCCATTTTCCTTCTTATTTGGATTTACTAATTTGTCGGAAGAACCATCTGTGTTAAATGGAGCATATGTTTGTTGGGAATCTTGACTATCATTTCTAAAGAGTTGGTAGAATACTCTAAAGTCTGCATTTGCTTTTCTATGTCCATCAAATTGAACATAAAGTGAGTTTGAAGCAAACTCAAGATTTATTCTCTTAGTTTCATATATTCCACTATTTGGATCTTCACCAACAATTCTTGGTCTATTATCTGTAGTGTAATCACTTACATTACTATCAATAATATTACTATGGGCAATAATATTTGCAGTATCCAAATCTACCATAGGAGAAACATCTTCATTAGCAGTTGCTAGTTGCAATTCAATAGCAAGTGATCTTGAATCATCCAATAATTCATATTCATTAGTTTTAGATGCAACAATTCTTGGTGTGTCTAAAATATTAATTGAATTAAGTGTTATTGGTTCATATCCCTTATCACTAAATGAAGATTCTGATCCACTAATACTTGTTCCAGAAGTGGATTTCATTCTAGCAATAACATTTGTTCCAGTTGGAGTTGCTATATTTATTTTTGGTGTAATAGCTTCAAATGGAATGTTTTGAGAAATTTTTACGTTCTTACCACCACCTGTTTTTGTAAAACTAAACATCTTATTATTATCACTAAGTTTAACATAGTAACTATCAAATGTCTTAGTTCTAGTATCAATATTGTGTGTTTTGTTAATTTTTCTCAGTGAAACTCCAGAGAATTCATACTTAGCAACATCTGCATTTGTATTGTGAGTGGATTGTAAACTATTGTCAATTGCCCTAGTTATACTAGTAAGTTCATTAGTTGAGGTATTTGTAGCCTCATATGATATAAGTTCTTTTCCAATTTTAATATATCCACTATTTGCAGCACCAACAGGTGATCCTTCAAATGTAGTTAATATACCAACATTATCAACTTTAATTACAGTAGTATCAGAATCAATTTTTTCTTGTAAAATTACAGGAGCAAATTCACTTGCAAAATCTTCAATTTTTAACTTATTGTTATCACCATGCATACCATGATTCTTATGGTCAACAAACAAGGTAAGACCATCTCTAATAGCATCATTAGCTACTGCTGTAGGTGTAATTGCAACACTATTCTTAACTCCACTGCCCAAATAATGTGTTACTGCTGTACCTGCTTGTATTCCAGGTGATCCTGCAACTTGAGTTGCACTTTCCACATTATCAAGAATTATTGTATTAGTTGTAGTAACAACCCCAACAACTGCACGTATTGCTGAACCAGTAAATCCAACATTACCTGAAACTAATACATCACCAACTGCATAACCAGTTCCACCATCAGTCATTGTAATCCTATCAACAGTTCCACCAGCAACTCTTACTGTTGCCTTAGCATTTTGACCAAATCCAGTTAAAGATGTAAATGTAACATTAGTATATTCAAGATTACCTGCCAATGGAGTAATTCCGATTCCAGTATTTTGATGACTGAAAGTAACAGCAATTCCTGGTCCATCTACAATGTCTATAGGACCACCAGTTGCAAATACACTACCTTTAGTAGTTACATTACTAACAGTTTGTTCTATAGTAGTTCCTTGTTCAAATATCCTAGTTGTTGCAGCAATAGAAACGGTTTGTCTCTTAGAGTAAGCAGTAATTGGATTTGGTTTACGTATTTCTCCTAAAGGAAGATCATTATTTGTCAATATCAAAGAATTGGTTCCAGTAACAAATTTTGCCTTATTAAGTTTAAACTTCAAGTCTTCTTGCTGACTTTCTGTCCATAATTGACTATTCTGTGACTTGAATAATGATCCCAATGTTGGTTGCTTATCATTTAATCTACCAGAGATTAAATCTGGTTCATTCATTCTTGTTATAAATGTATTCCATCCAATCGTTGGTGTTAGTAAAACAATTGCATACATTCCATTAGGATTCAAATAAACTGGGGTAGTAAATGTAAATCCAGTTCCAACTGATCCATCAGTTGATGTTGCAACACTCTCTGGAGTAATATTAGTTGTACTAAATGGAAGAACTATTTCAGATGGTCTTCCAGCAGCATCTAATTCTCTTATTTGTACAGTTACATCACTATCTTCATCCTTCGTTTTGAAGTATAATTCACCACCTGTTAGGAATACTCCATCTTGATGTGTATCACCAGGAACCATAAATGATTGTGCTAATGGATCACGCCAAGGTCCAGTTTCTCTTATATTAATTGCCCTTACACCAACTACTTGAGAATCAGTCCAGTTATTTACAGCACCACTGCTACTAGCAACAACTCTACTTAATGCTCTAGATCCTGTTTGTACTCTTTCTACAACTGGATTTCTAATAGAAAGTGTTTGTTGAACACTATTAACTTGTTGACCAGCAGCAAGATATTGAGCCTCAGCAAATGCTTCTCCTGGATCAAGAACCAATTCATTAGTTGGACTTGATGTTACTTTAATTGAACTAAGACCAGTATTAAATCTAGGATTAGTTTCAACTGAAGGTTCTGGAATATGTAAAGAAAATAATAGATTACCAAACTCATCACTTATAAGTTCTATTTCACCATCAGTTAATGCTACAGTTGCCTCTGCTGTTCCATCAGCATTTGCCAATTGCATTCCATTATTAATAAAACCTCTACGAGATTGTGCTCTGAAATCAGCAAGATCAAATGTATCTACATTTATAGTATTACTTGTAGATGAATAAGTAGAACCTAAAGTAGATTGTGTGTATGGTTCAGTAGCATATGTTTGTGATGGATTATTCCATTCTCCAATTTTATGATTTGCTTGTGCTGCTCTAAATGATATACTTGCTTGACCAAGAACTGCTGCAGATACTCCAACATCTTGAATTATATCTCCAGCACTAAATGATCCATTTACCATTGTAATAGGAATCAATTTAGGAACACAGAATCTAGTTACATTCTGATTTTCCATAAAGACATAATATCTTGTATTTGGTTTTAGTCTAGTACCAGATACTTCAATATTCCTAGATCTACAATGGAATAAAGTCTCTATTCCAGTTACTTTATTGCCTAGTTGTGTTTCTTCAACTCTTGCTGATAATTCAAGGTTAAAGTCTCTCTCTTCACCACTTTGAGTAGTTGTACTAGTTGTAGTAGTTCTAGTACCAGTTTGTTCCCATGTTCTTTGCCAATCTCCTCTTAAACCTGGAGAATTAAATCCTCCTCTTTCTACAGTATTAAATCGTAAAGAAATATCCTCAGTTCGAGTGCTTGTAGTTGTAGTGGTTCCACCCCAAACAGTATCAGAAGTCTGCCACATAGCAGATGCCATACCACCATTTTCTCTATCATCAACACCCAACACAGTAGCAAATGCTTGGAAAATATCATCACCTAAACTTATCACTTCTGGTGTATCTGACAAGAATTCATCTATCCAGTAATCAGTAGAAGGTGTTAATTCTATTGAACCAGTATATCTGGCTATAACAAATGGGTTTAAATTTTCAACTCTTGATGCTAATGGTTGATTCAAAAACTCTTCTTCTGTATATGCAAGAGTTAATCCTGTTCCTTTCTTTGTTATATTGGATTCTAAGTTAAAATTAGTCCACCTATAATCAGTGTTTATTGGATCTAAAGTTGAAGCTTCAGTTTCAAATACTAGTGAAACATTTCTTTCTGTGGATCTTGGTCTACATTCTGCTCTAGCAATATCAATATCAAATTTAGACTCACCAGTAAAATCATGAGAATTATGATTTCTAAAATTATCTACATAGAAACCAGACTTAAATTTATCCAATCCAGTATTAGGATCTTTGATTGATAAATTCTTGGTATCAGTCTCAAGAAGAGAAAGTGTAGTATATTCCTCAAGATTTTTAATTCTATTTTCAAGACTACCAATATCTTTCATCGTATACCTTCTGTGAGGTATTATTTCTGTAATCATGCTCTTATTTGGTTTGAGCATATATGGTTTCAATGAAAATCTAGCTATTTCCATTCCATCATCACTAGGAAGAGGTAGTCTAGGTTGTAATGAAGGTTCTCCTTGTTTTAGTTCAAATGTACCATCTTTTGTTAGATATAATCTATCTTTTCTTCCAAGATAGAAACTATAATCAGCAATAACAGTCTGATTTGTAGCTAAATTTTCATTTCCAGATGCTGTAAAATCTCTTTTATTAAACGTAAATGGTGATCCAGAACCAGAATATGGAGAAACTCTAGGTCTAAGATCCATAAAGTCTGATGCTCTTGCATCTACAACAAATGGGATTTCTGTACGATAATCTAAATCAGTGTAACTAGAAACTGTCTCTATAGTTCCAGCAACTTCTACATTAGTATAATGATCAAAAATTATCTTAAGTTGTCTTGTAGGTGCATCAATTTTTTTCCTTCTAATAATTCTACCAATATCAACATATTCCTTTCTATGACCTTGATCTAACTCATAATTCTTTGCAATATTTCTATCTCCTTTTTGAAGTATATTAATATCGGCAACAATTCCAGAAGTTTTTAAAGTAATTGTTTCGCCAATTTCAAATTCATTATTATTTTCATATACAAATTCTAATTTAGTAGCATTAGAAACTACAACTACTCTAGCAAGAGCACCAGACTTATTTCCTATAAATTGTTCACCTATAACAACATTATTACTATTGAATACATCAGAAGCATTATTAACTGTTATTGATGGGAGTTGTGCTGCATTATTATCATTAGATTCGAATATTCCCAAAATTCTATGAATATCAGGGTAATTTAATGAAATTTCTTCATCCTGAACTCTTAATCCATATGTACGATCATAAGTAAGACCATCATCAAATGTAGTTGTTCCAATACCAGCACCAGTTTCTGATGATTTATCAACAATTAAAGATCTACATCTAGTAATAGTTTTCTCCTTAGATGATAACTTAGTTCTCTTAAGAGTAGCAGTCAGTACATACTGTTCCTGATTTTCCAATCCTGTAATTTCTATTTGCTTGTTTCCAGCTGCAATAGTAACTTGACTATTATTTAAATCAATTTTATCTCCAGTAGTCTTAGATAAAATATAGTTATCTACACTAAATGGTTCGAAATATAGATTATCATCACCAATATCAGCTGCACCAATAGTAATTTTGGATGCAGTACTTGAAGTAGTAGTGAATTGTTTCTTAATTATGTAAGAAGAATCTAAAAGATTTACGGAAGAAATAAAGTCTTCAGGGAAATCTACTCTAAATCCAGGATTACTTGCTTGTATTAAAGTAGGAACAAGAACCTCTACTCCAGTAGGAGTGCTAGGACGGATTGCACCAGTACAAATTCCAGCAACCGTTGAAATACCTGTTACAGTAAGACTAGTTCCACCAACACCTATAGCAGTTATTTGGTTTACATTTGTATCTTGATAATCCCTCGTAGGACTACCATATGATATCAAATCTCCAACCCTAACATATTTTCTAAAATCGCTTATACTAGAAGCAGTTACTTGGGATTCCCCATACTTAGTACCAATCTCTACTGTGGTAATATTGAATTCAATTCCAGGATCAAATGCTTGTCTTCTAGTTAGAGATAAGTCAGCAGCGAATGTATTAACTCCAACTTGACCAATATGCCCTAATCCTTGACTATTTCTGTGAATTGCTTTAATATCATCAAATGTGTAGTCGGTAACAACACCAACATTTCTACCAACTTCTTTACCATTAAGTATGATTGGTTCATTAATCTGGAAACTACCTTTTACGTCTTGTAGTGTTAATGATGTAGTTGTAGTACCGATTCCAGCAATACTCTCAGTTCCTGGTGCAAAATTTACAAATCCAGAAGCACCACTATACTTTCCTTTAACATGGTCATTTTCCTGTACAGTTGCTTCAAGACTAAGAGATACCTTACTAAAAGTAGTGATATCAAATAATCTAACTTCATAAGTTGTTGATATACCTGAACTATTTTGATTCCAATCATATACTCTTGCTTTACCTATAACTTCTGTTCCAGATTCTGGATATTTAGTATCTGCTAATCTTTTATTCAATAAATTGACAGTACTTTGAGTAGTTCCATATCCAGTAATTGGAGCTCCAAAAGTATTATTAATTTCTACTACATTTCCAATTTGAATTGGAAGTGTGGCATTCTCCTTTGACTGTATACTTCTTGTTTTAGGAACATCTATAGAAGTAGTATATGGATTATCTATTCTGTACCCTTTAACATATGCTCTACCTGGAGAAATACTTAAGCAGAAGAAATCATCAGTTGGAGTGTTCCCACTCTGAGTTAATTCGTTTTCAAAGAATAATCCCCTATTTCCTAATCTATCATTAAGACTTTCTCTAATATCAATAGAAAATGGTTTTACATAATAGTCACCAGATTCGTCATATGTTCTTTTTGCTAATGCATCTTCAACAAATGCAAATTGTGGATCATCACCTTTTTCAAATTTGAATATTTCACCTTTTTGAATTCTAAGTAATTCAACAAAATTCTTATCATCGGCATCCGTTAGAAGTTTCTTGCCTAATTTTAATTCAATAGCGAATCTATCTGCACCAGGAGCAGCTTCATTTGAGAATCCTTGAGCATTATCATATAAATCCTTATTTGATGTAGTAGCAGTAATTATTTTTTCTGAAATGCTAAATCCGACCTTATATGAAGGTGAATTACTATATTGATCTAATATTAATGTTTCTGTTGGAACTTTTATAAAGTATCCTCTAATAAAATATATTCCTTCACTAATTGAAGCAGAAGATCCAGTTTTTGTTGCACCACTATCAATACACTTAGCAAAAGTAGCATTTGCCTCAATTTTAGTATTACTATAATCAATATCACTAAGTGTTATTAAATTTTCTCCATCTAAAAACTCTCTAGTACTATTATCAGTACCTGAAGAATTATACTTAACATATAATGTGTCAAATTTATCAGTAGATTCTACTTCAGTAAGTCTATTAACAACTGTAGCAGTAACTCCAGAAGTTTCTCCTTTAATCTTAATATTTTTTGTTGCTAATACATCAGTATATGAATTGACAGTTACATTTAAAAATGATGATTCTAATCTTACTGAAGTGTAGTTAGTATCATAACTTATACCACCAGGAATAACTACAGAACCTTCTTTAAAGAAATATTGACCAAACTTCTCTATCTGATTATGAAGTATTGATTGCAGCGTAGTAAGTTCCCTTGCTTGGATAGGAAATCCAGGCTTAAACAACACCTTATTATAATTTTTACTATCATCGAAATCGTCAAAATATGGCGATACGTTTAAATTGGTATTTTGTGTCATTTGTTAGAACTCTACTACGATTTTTAGCTCTTCTTTTTGTGATTTAGACCTAGTTATAGGTGCTCTATTGTCAACATAGATAATTTCACCAGAATATGGTTCAACATCAGGATTTGCCTTTCCATTATCAAAAGTTTGACCAAACTGAATAACTTTATTATTAATAGTTTGACTTGAGCCATCGAATGTATTATCTATACTCAAAGCAGTACCCACTCCTACGTTGATAACTGTTCCAATACCAGCTTGTGTGGAATTAGTAAAATCTAAGACTTTATATCCATAACCACTAAGTTCAGAAAGACCTGATGGTTGGTAATATCTCAAAACACCAGTATCACTACTGTATGAAGCAACATAACCAACTGCAGTAGAACCAACACCAACAGTTTGTGTTATTATTTCATTGTTTGGATAATCACCAATTTCTGGATTTGCCATTTTCAACGCACTAAGACTAGTTGCAGTTGACACATCCAATACTTCAGTTTTACTAGCAAATACAGTTGGGTTCTTTACGATTCCTATTCTAGAAAAATCATTGCCAATAATATAATCAGCATTAGTATCATACTTAGAGTAAACCATTACTCTATGACCACCCAATTCCCTATAAATGTCATATCCATGACCACCTTTTGGTGGAATTGGAACTTCAAATGTTGCATTTAACCCTGAATCAACTGTAATAGCATTACCAGTTGCATCTACGTTCAATCCAACAGCACCAGTAACCATTCTTACAAATGCTCTAGTATAATTCTTTCCACCAGCAGTTACAGTGGCAGTAGATACCTCATTATTAGCAATAGTAATAGTAACTTCACCTCCAGTACCATCACCAAGAATCGGAAGTCTAACTGTTGATCCTTCCTTTAAAGTATAATTAATTCCCCTATTTGTAATAGCTACAGTCTCAATTTTTCCAGTTTGAGAAGCATTTTTTACTGTTTCTGTATTGGCATCGCCCCATTTCTTTGGTAATGGTATATATTTTTCAGTAGCAAACTTTATAACATCAGCAGGAGAAATAGTATAGAGATATTTCCATACATACCCATCTTGTGCTGTTACGGAAGCAGCTTGAGGAATAGTAGAAACAAAATTTGGTTCAACTACAGATTTCTTTCCACGAGGATTTTCTGGATCTTGACCATTGTTTATACAAAGATATACCTTATATTCAGAATTAATGACAACATATTTTGCTTCATATAGAGTACTAGACGATAATTGAGGAGCAGTATTAACACTATCATAATTATGCTTGTACATATCATAGGTAGATCCAGACTGCCAATCATACCTTGGAACTACTCTAGCAATGTCTTCCGAAGTAATCCTCTTCATAAACATCATACTATCATGATAACCATACTCCTGTTCAAAGGAATCTTTTGGTTCTTGTGGCCAATCAGCATTACCATAATTTGGAATAGTAACGTTAGCAGGATTGGGATGTCCTAAGAATGT
>MDTG01428548.1_pt1 | contig 12010 bp, 11 predicted proteins | sample 811421 | NCBI WGS metagenome assembly MDTG01 (sample SAMN05326645, study PRJNA326480) | marine metagenome | isolation source: seawater | place: Pacific Ocean: South East | collected 2011 | reverse complement strand
ATTTTCATTTAAATATATTTCATTGCTTGGAGTAACAACATATGTTTTAATATCTGCTTTAGAAGATTGTATTAAAATACTTCCAAATTTCATTTTAATTGTTCTTGAAAAATTATCCTCAAATAAAAGAATATTTGAATTGTTATATATTGAAAGATGAGACAACCCATCATCATATAAAATATGACATTCTGAATTTTTTGCAGAAGAAATTTTATCATTTTTAAATATAGAGCTACCTAATACTAAATTTGATTGTCTATTTTCTATTCTTGAATTTTCAACTATACAACTTCCTTCAATGAACGAAACAGATCCAATTTTCTGATTTGATTGAGAATAAATAGAAGAAAATAAAAATAAAAAAATAACTAAAAACTTTATTTGCGGAGAGGGGGAGATTTGAACTCCCGATGGATTTTCATCCATACACGCGTTCCAGGCGTGCACCTTAAGCCACTCGGACACCTCTCCATATATAATTTTAGTTATCATCATAATTTATTTTTTTCTCTTTTTTAAAAAAAAATCTTGGATTAACATTTTAGATTCAAATTCTAAAATACCTCCTTCAACATATTTTAAATGATTTTTAAATAAATTTTTATTATTTTTCATGAAACCATTTTTTTCATCATGTAATCCAAAAAATAAATTTTTGATTCTAGAATTAATAATAGCTCCATAGCACATTAAGCATGGTTCTTTTGTAACATATAGTTCACAATCATGTAACCTCCAATCACCAATTGTATTAGATGCTGAAGTTATTGCAATAACCTCTGCATGCGCTGTTGAATCATTAAGTCTTTCAACTTGATTATACCCCTTTCCAATAATAATATCATTTTTAACAATTATAGCACCTATAGGGACTTCATCATCTCTAAATGCTTTTCTTGATTCATTAAGAGCATTTATCATCCATTTTTCTTTATTTTCAAACACATTAATTACCAAGTATAATATTAGCTAAATTACATGCTACAATACCAGCAGTTTCTGTCCTTAATCTGCTACCACCTAAAGATAAAGGTTTAAAACCACCTTCTATTGCTAATACTACTTCATCCTTTGAGAAATCTCCTTCAGGACCAATTAAAATACAAATATCTTTCTTATTTACAATATTTTTTTCAAAAATTGTTTTGTTATTACTATTGTCCAAAAAACATATAAAATTATTATCAGAATTATTTACTCTTAAAAAGCTATCAAATTTATTAATATCATTTATTTTAGGTAATACAGATTTCAAAGATTGTTTCATTGCTGTTATTGCTATTTTTTTTAATCTATCAATTCTAATTTTTCTTCTTAATGTCCTTTCACAAGAAATAAAAGAAATTTCATCTACTCCTATTTCTATTGATTTTTCAATAAACCATTCTATTCTATCATGATTTTTAACTGGAGATATTGCTATATGAATATGATTATTTTTTTTAGGATAATAAATTTTATTCAATATACTTAAATAAGCAATTTTATTTTTGACTGAGTCAATAATACATTTATAAGTACACCCTTTTCCATCTACAACCAGCACTTTATCACCAATTTCATTCCTTAGAACATTCAAGCAATGATTGCTTTCAACCTTATCTAAAACAGCTATATCAGACCTTATATCTCTAGAGAAAAAAATATTCATAATTTATTTTAATATTCCTTCCAATACATTAATATCTCCATCAGATTCAGAATAAGGACTAATATTTAGTATTTTGCAAATTAAAGGATAAATATGAATCAACTCAAAGGTATCAATAACTTGGCCTTGTTTAAATTTAGGTCCATATGCATAAAATATTCCATGCATATTTAATTCATTAGGATCATAACCATGCATTCCTTTAACACTATTTGTTTTGTCACCATTATACATCATCCATCCTGAATCAGCTAATAAAATATAATCTCCAGTATTGTAAGTTTTAAATCTAAATCTATCTGGTAAATTTTGTTTTGTAAATATTTTTACATTTGGAATCATATTTTTTCTCAAATAAGGTATATTTTCAACATCTTTAGAATATAATTGTATAATAGGACCATTATCATATATATCAAACTCATTTTCATCAATATATTTTCCAATGTTAATAATTCTATTATTACTCACTTCCTCCATGCCATGATCACTAACTAAAATAATGTTTATTCTATCTTTTAATTCAGATGCATTAATTGAATTTAGCAAATATCCTAATATTGAATCTGAACGGGCAATCTCTATCTTAGTGTGATTATCGTCAGGTCCAAAAACATGACCTGCATGATCAGGTTCATTAAAATATAAAGTAACTAAGCTTGGAACTTCTTCGTACTTATTCTCATCTAACCAATTTATTACTGTATCAACTTTAGCATATGGATTTACACCATTTTTATATTTCTTATAAATTGATGGTCGAAATCCTTTTATTTCTGCTTCAGATCCAACCCAAAAATATGAAGCAGATTTCATATTATTTCTTTCAACTGTAGACCATATAGGTTCACATCCATACCATGAACCATCTTGAACTGTTGAAGGTTTTTTGTATGAATATAATTCTTCACGCTTAAAGTCATAAAAAATATTAGCTAAAATTTTATGTTTATCTGAGTAACAACCGGTGGCAATTGCATAATGATTTGGAAAAGTAAAAGATGGGAAAATTGGTGTTAATGATTCAGCTTTAATTCCATTTAATTTTAAAAAATCAAAATTAGGAGTATTTATTTCATTCATATAATCAAATCTGAAACCATCAAATGATACTAATAAAACAATTGAAGAATCATTATGTTTATTATGGCACGAACAAAATATTAGTAGGATAAAAAGTATTAATGCTTTCATATTAAAAAATATATTTAAGTTAAAATCGCTATACTAATATAATTCTAAATAAATAATTACTAATTAGAATTTTGTAAAGTTTTTTTAGCTTGCTCATACATTTTAATTGCTAAATCTTCTCCCCAATCAGGCCAATATTTTTCAATTTTAAAAACATTATAAAAGTTTACTGCACTTTCTAATAAAGGCATTGCTTTTTCCATTCCGCCTCCAAACGCTGCCGGAGTATAAAACTTCATTTGTCCACTGATTAAATAAGGTCTAGGATTATACTTAGCATACAATATAGCATTTTCTATCACATTACTAGCTTGTGAACCAAATTCTCTTCCTCTAGTCATTGGATCAATCATTATTTTTGATGAAAATATCATGCCTTTTAATGTAAGAATTTCAGATACAGCTAGTGAGTCAATATCTGAAAACACTGAATCATATAAAGATACAATTTTCAAAGCTTTATCTAAATATTCATCTTTTATAAATGATTCTTTTTCAATAAGGCTTAATCTTACATTCGAAAGAGAATAATAGTAACTAGGGAGCCAATTATCTGTTTGAGCTTGATGAATTCTATAAAAAAAGTTAGAACATTTAATGTAATCTTCTCTTGTTTCTGATTTTTCAAGCATATTAATTCCTCTTTCCATTGCTTGTTCATACCTATTTGAACTCAATGAAAAGGAAAATAATACTATTATAAAAAACTTATAAATCATTGCTTGAGCTCATCTTGATTAGATCCAATTGAAAAAAACATAAAACAGCCAATAAAAAGTGATCTTAAGGATGAAGGTTTTACTTCTTCATAATCTCCGGATACATCGTTGTATCTAAATCCATAACTATTATCATATCCAAAAGGATTTTCAATATTAAAAAATATTACCATAAAATTACCCTCACTTACTTTTGGCAATATACTACCACCAATATTAAATGCTTGATATGGCTTAGCAACATTTCCTCCAAATGTAGGATTTGGAACCAAATTACCATTCTGATCTATTTCTTGTCTATTATCATACCAGGGTCGACCTGATGTACCTGTTAATCCGAGGCTTAACTGTAAACCAGTATCCTTTAATTGAAAAGATTGTTTATAAATTATGCTTAACACATGTTCTGCAGCAAATGATGGTCTAATATCTGCTGTATAATCTCTGTAGTTTCTTTTTGTATCAAGGTAAGAATATGATATCCAGTAATCTATATTTTGAAATGAATAACCATTATCTCGCCAAAATAAATCTAAACCTCTAGCGTAACCATATCCATTATTATCTAAACTATTAACATAAGAAAAATTTCCAAATTCATCTGCGGTTGATTGACTATCTGATTTAATAAGATTTTCATATTCTTTATCATATAATTCCATTCGGAAAACTCTTTTACCTTTTATCCATTGATAATTAAAAATATGATGAGTTGCTTTTTCGAAATCTAACGATATAGATTCATCTAAAAAACCATTATCATTTATTTCATAATCAGGAGTTGGTTGAGTTCTTTGATACCACTGATCAAGGCCTATTTCAGGTGTTTGGTAAAATGTTCCATAAGCATATGAAACTTGATCAAACCTTCCTACTTTATAAGCAACAGATAATCTTGGAGAAAAATTACTTTTATCTAAAAACTGAGATTGCTCACCTCTTATTCCAAATCGCATAGCAAGTTTTGAAGATAACTTGAAGTCCATTTCCATAAAACCTGAAGATAAAAGTTCATTTATATCTCTGTTATAAAAATTAAAAAAATTCTCATAATCTGTCTGAATTTGATCAAACTTACTGTTCCTATTAAAAAAGTGTGCTCCAAATTTAACTTTAGCACTTGAAAAAATACTTTTGGTAAAAACTGTTCTTAATTGTGCCAATCTATCATAAGAAGAAATATCTAATGCTGGCAACTCTAATTGACCAACATCTACTACACTTTGTAATGATTCTAAAAAGATTTCGCCTATATCTTCATTCTCTGAATATGAAAATCCAACTTGCATTACCCAGGAATTAGCGATCTCTCCACTATATGTAAAACTTGTATACAAATTATTATTATCTAAAATAAACTTATCAGGAGCACCAAAATCTAATTCTAAAGCATTTGTTTGATATCTTCCATAATATTTAATAATACCTTTTGATAATTTCTTTTTAAAACTTGTATTCAACTTATATCCATGAGGAGCATCTAAAAATTTAGTATCAGATTTTATAAAATTTTTAAAAAAACCATTATTATTTACATCTTGAAAAAATGTTAAATCATTTAAATCTAATCTAAAACTATAAGTAATATCATCTGTTCCATATGCTCTACCATAAGTTAAATTCAAAGGGGTAACACCCACTGTATGGGCATCTATTTCATCGAATCTATTCCATGTAGTCAAATCAACAACTGAAGATAACGCTTGGCCATACTGCGCTGAATAACCTCCTGTACTAAATACGGTTCCCTCAAATTCAAAAGGAGTAAACCTACCTCTCTGTGGAATATCTGGGACACTACTATCATACGGGTTTTGAATTAAGAGACCATCTACTATAGTTTTTGATTCAACTGCATCACCACCTCTTACAAATAAACCCTCTTTTTCATTTTGAGGCTGTGAGCCAGGTAATGATTGCAAAGCTCCAGTTATATCACCTCTAGCACCAGCTGTTGTTACTATATCTAATGGCTTTAGAATAGCAGCTCTATTTTCATCACTTGCTTCAAATGATCCAGCAGTAATTACAACCTCTGTCATCTGAGCTGCTGATTGTGTCAATACAATTGGATTTTCTGAAATATCAATTAAATCCTTTGGTATATTTATCTCTTTTGAAAATTCTTCATATCCTACATAACTAGCAATTAATACTTGCTGATTGAATTCAAAGGTTTCAAATTCAAATTCTCCATTGACATTAGTAGATGCTCCATCAAAACTATCTTTAATGTAAACATTAGCATATGAAATAGGATTACCACTTTCATCAATAACTTTTCCTGATATAAAAACTGAACAAAATGACAAAGAAAAAAAAAATAAATATATAAAAAAATTCATCATTTTAAATGTTTTGTTATCTGCTCATCCATTGGATTTACTTTAGAATTAAAATATCCAATAATTTGTCCTTTTTCATCTAATAAATACTTGCAAAAATTCCATGAAGGAGCATTGTCTACTTTACTATTTAAAACATTATTAGAGAGCCAAGTATAAATTGGATGTTGAGATTCTTTCTTTTTTACTTTAACTTTTGAAAACATTGGGAAAGTTACTCCATAATTTACAGAGCAGAAGTTCTTAATTTTTTTATTACCACCAGGCTCTTGATATAAAAAATCATTAGAGGGAAAACCTAAAACTGCAACTTTATCTCCATATTTCTCATGTAAGTTTTGTAAATCTTTATATTGATACGTATAACCACATTTGGACGCAACATTAACAAAAAGAATTTTTTTGTCTTTATAATCTGACATTGACACAGTATCTCCATCAATATTTATTGCACTATAATCATATATCGATTTTGAAAAATTTGAAACATCTATTTTCTTATCCTTGAAAAAGAAAGAATAACCAAAGGTCATAAAAATTAATATCGGTACTAAGTAATATAATATTTTCATAAAAGATAATTCCATTTAATTAAAAAAAATCAGCAACATAAATTAATAAAAAAAACGCAAATCCCCATACTATGGATAAAATAACATAAGATTCCAATAACGGATAAGAAAAACTAATTATATCAAATCTAACCCCATATATATAGGCTAAGGGAGTAAATATTGCACCTAAGGGAATTCCTAATTTATAATTACCCAAAATCCACTTAAAACTATGAAAAAACGTAGAACCAAGACCAGACCATAATAACATAATCCATAGAGGGGCAATATCAAATCTCTCTGTCAGAACACCTTTATAATCAATAATATCAAATTTTAAAAAAGGTGTTTCAACAATAAAGCCCGAGATAGTACAAAATATAATAAACTTGAACTCATTAAGTTTATTTTTGATTAAAATAAAATGCAAAACCAAATAAATAAGTGTAAAAATCGGGCCATAATAATAGTATCCATAGGATACCCCTATAAAACTAGCCCACCAATATATATAAAAAGAAAATATATTAAAAAATAAAAACGCTTTTGAATCATATTTCACTTTAAATACGTAAGATTCTCAGACTTGAAATCAATAGGCTTAATATCATATCTTTTAAAAATTGTATCACTATCACAAACATTCCCTTGAATAAGCATCCTTAACTGATCACTAGAAATTGGAAACCATGGATACCTATCTAATATTAATGCTACAATGAATATTGGCAAAACTGGTGCTGGAACCATCATCTTACTTTTACCATAAGAAGATGAAATAGTTTTAACTATTTCTTTCCAAGTGTAATCTTGCCCTCCTAGAAAATAAATCTTTTTAAATGAATGACCATTCTCAATACATTTCACAAAAACCTTCGCTACATCTTTAACATGGATAGGACTCATTTTAAATTCTCCTGCATTTAGAAAATTTAAGCCCCCAAAAAAAGATGGAGCAGGGAATGGCAAGGAAAGCATATCTTTTTTAAGTTGAGAACAAAATTCCATTTTTCCTTTTGAATCACCAAAAATCAGGGATGGCCTAATTATCGTCCAATCTCTTATTTTCCCTCTTAAGTAAACTTCAGCTTTATACTTAGTTTCCTGATATCCCGTTCCACTTGGTTTAACTCCATTTGCAGACATCAAAACAAATCTATTAATATGATATTTGCTGCAATTATCAACAACAGATTTTAACCCTTCATAATGCAAATTTTTAAATGTTATTCCTTTAGATTTAAATTCTCTAATGATTCCAATATTGTAGATAACTGTTTCACAATTTTCTAAAGTTTTATCAATACTTTCTAAATTGTTTATATCTCCATTTATAATATTACATTTATCGGGATTATCTAATTTACTTTCACTTCCTTCTCTAACTAAAACATTTACTTCATAATTAGATTTCAATAATTCATTAATAATATAATTACCAACAAAACCTGTCCCTCCAAAAACTGCAACTCTCATTATTTCCCCTTATAATTTGTATCAAAAATTTTATTAATAATTTCTACCCTATGCTTAAAAATATTATTCAAATCTCTACTCACAAATAAAAAATTGACCAATCTTCCAAGTATGCCAAATGGCATTACATAATAAATTTCATCAGTCATTTCTACTTTTCCATCTACATCCTTAAATTCATGAGTATGATGCCACATAGAATATGGCCCTTTAAGTTGCTGATCAACGAATTTAACTTTTGGAATGTATTCTGTTATCATAGTCCTCCATCTTATTTTTTTACCTAATAACTTAATAGAATAATCAATTAACTGACCCTCTTTCATTTTAATTGGTGTAGGAGTTAATATATTAAACCCTAATTTCTCAGGAGTTATTTTAGATAAATTTTCCGGATTAGAAAAAAAACTAAATACATCATCTAGAGAACTATTTATTACTTGTTTGAACTTCAACTTATATACTTTCATATGAAACCTTATATTATTGCACGATTTGCACGTTATATTAAATATAAAAATGCAAAATAACAAGTTTTTTGTACACCCGGTAGGAGTCGAACCCACAACCTCTTGATCCGTAGTCAAGCGCTCTATCCAATTGAGCTACGGGTGCATAAATATTATAATTTTAATAATAAAATTTAAGTATTAATAATAAATTATCACTTATGTTTAATATGATAAATAAAAAAAATAACATTATTTTTGCTCATGCCAATGGATTTCCACCAAAAAGTTACAACTGTATTTTAAATGATTTTAAAAAACAATACTCAATTCATAATTTCCTATTAAGACCATTAACTAAAAAATATAGCAAACCACATAAAATTAAAGATTGGAATATTTTCTGTGAAGACTTAGAAAAATTCATTCTAGAAAAAAAAATAAACAACGCTATAGGAATGGGACATTCAATAGGTGGTAATATTTTACTTGATCGAGCGATTCACAATAAAAAACTTTTTTCTAAACTAATTCTTCTTGATCCAACACTTTTTCCACCAAGAATTATTTTTTTTTGGAAGTTTATAAACCTACTTAAATTAAATGAGAAATTCCTAAATCTATCTAAGCTAGCAAAACATAAAAAGATGAAATACAGTAGCTTTGATGAGATTTTTGAAAATTACAGAAATAAAAAAATTTTTAAGAATATTAATGATGAGATATTAAGCAATTACATATACTCAATTACCAAAAAGAATATAGATAATAGCATTGAAATCATTTATTCAAATTTATGGGAAAAAACAATTTATGATAAGGGCCTACTAAAAGATAATTTTATTTGGCAAAATATAAATGGACTAAAAACTCCAACACTTATCATAAGAGCTAATGAATCAACCGCATTACCATATAGCTCAATTAAAAAAATAAAAAATAAAAATAAATCAATTAAAATCCACACTTTAAAAGAAACTTCTCATTTATTCCCTTTCGAAAAGCCAGATAAAGTTCTAAAAATTATTAAAAAATTTATTTAAATATTTTTCAATTTACATTGAACAACAAACCTTTCAGGGGCATCACCTATGTAATCAAACGGAAAACATGTTATTAAAAACAAATCATTTACTTCTAAAATTTTTAAAAAATCAGATTCTTGAGGATCAATAATATATATATCTTCAACTTCATAAATTGTTTCACCTTCAATATGCTCTATTACCACTTCATCATAAATAGATATATTTTCTAATTTTTTAAAAAAAGTATCTCTATGTGCAGCTAAAACTATATTTTTATTTTTTTCATATAACATTGAATTTCTACTAAAAATCTCAACACCAAATTCAAGTCCTCGCCCACTAGAATTATCAATTATTATATGATCTAAAAAAATATTAGGTATTTTCAATTTACCATTAGAATCTACACTCAACCAAGAATACTTTTTAATTCCATATTTTTTATAACTATTCCATGAATCGTTTAATAAATAATTTATAAAATATAATTTTGTATAAAAGTATATTGGTTTTGATATAAATAATACAGCTAAACAAAATATTATAATAAATAATACTTTATATATTTTTTGATACATTAAATCTTTTTATTAAAAATATAGCAGATGACAACAAGAACAAAAAGCAACTTACAAATAGATAATAAGGCATATTAGTTGCTGTTTTAGGATAAATATTTTTATTTAATTTTGAAATTGAAGCATACTTGTAATTTTTAACAGCTTTATTAATATTGTTTTTAACTAATCTGCTACCAAAAACAGAATTATAATCCCAGCCCTCAGGAAGATCAACATGAACATCAGCAATCATACTGTTTCCTCCTGGATTAACAATTTTTTCTTCTACTGCTACAAAAGAAGTAAATTTAGACATCAAGTTATGTTTTATTGATAAATCAATTATTTTTTGTTTTGAATCTTTATATCCTAAGTGCCAATCATCAATTAAATCATCTATTTTTTTTCTTGCCCATATATCTTTAATTCCATTATTCACAACTCCATTTGAAATACTAATTGGAATTTCTATTTTAAAAAATCCCTTTGATGTTTTTCCTGAAAAATATGATATTAAATCTTCATTTAAATCATTTTTAATTTTCCCAAATACAACTAATGGTTCATTAACAAATAAATCTGGTAATGGATTTGGATATAATTCAACCTTGCTATCTAAATCTAATGCAATATCAGTTAAAACAGGCATATCAATTTTATTAAGAATTTCTTTCATTTTAGCATTAACATGTCCAATGTTATTTATATAAGTATAAGTACCTCTGCCCCTTTGGGAAACTTTTTCAAGCAAATGACCATTAGGCGCAGTACCTATACCAACACTAAATAATCTTGAATTCCCAAGATATGTATCTACTGCTTCAAATACTTTTCGCTCATAACCTAAATCTCCATCTGTTATAAATAATATCATTTTTATTTTATCTTCTAAATATTTAGAATTCATCGCATGAATTAAGGGATCTAAAGCTCTAGTACCGCCTTTCGCGCTTAAGCTATTTATAAAACTAAATGCGTTCAAAATATTTTCTTCACTTACAGGGATAGAATAATCGCTCATTAAAAAATAATTATCATTATATGCAATTATATTAAAATAATCATTACTATTAAGTTCACTAATTGAATACTCTAATCCTCTTTTTGCTTGTTCTATAGAGACTCCTTGCATAGAACCAGATATATCTATAATAAATATAATTTCTTTTTCAAGTACTGCTTTTTCTTCATTTTTTTTTGGAGGCATAGCCATTAGCATAAAATAATTTTCATCATTAAATTCATTTACAAATAATGCAGCTTTTGGTTTTTTACCTTTTTTAATATCATATTCAATCACAAAATCTTTGTTAGGAATATTTTCTACCTTTTTTAATTTAATATTGTATCTACCTTTACCTATTTTTTTTTGAATTATTTCATGAGATGTTGATATAATATTTTTTATATCTAGCCCCGCATCAAGATTTACATTTAGAGAAATCTTATTACCAGACCTCATCCCATCTGGAACAACTTTTGGCGTTATTTGAGATGCATCTGGAACAATATCGCTATCATAAGACCAGCCAGTTCCACTGTATCCCAAAACTCTTGAACCATCAATATACCTAGGAGCAACCACCATTGGAAATCTCATACTAAATTTATCATTATCATATTTAAGTTCATTTACATATTGTATCCTTACAATAATATTATCTCCAGGCATTACATTAGCAACTTTATTTGTAAAAATATTAGGTCTTTGTTGATCTGTAAGAGTTGCTCTCTTACCTTGTTTTTTAGCATCTTCATAAGTTTTTTTAGCTTCCATTTTTTCCTTCATAATCCCTTGAATAACTCTATCACCAATTATCATTGTCATATTGTTAACAGCAGAATTTGGAGGTAATGGAAAAACATAAATTGCTTCAATTGGTTCAGAACTATCATTTGTGAATGTTTGATCAACAGTTGTACTACTTACCATACCTTTAATATCAATACTTACACTTGTATTAACTGTTGGAATTATTTTATATCTATCACCATTTTCATTTCTAACTAAAAAAGAACCTTCTTTTACAT
>MDTG01321823.1_pt1 | contig 12010 bp, 11 predicted proteins | sample 811421 | NCBI WGS metagenome assembly MDTG01 (sample SAMN05326645, study PRJNA326480) | marine metagenome | isolation source: seawater | place: Pacific Ocean: South East | collected 2011 | reverse complement strand
GTTCCCGCCGACACGGCGGTGGGGGGGGGAGGCGATGCCCGCCGAGCCGTTCTCACAGGACATTGCGGGGCACAGCGTAGTGCACCACTGGAACCGGTGCAGCCGCTACACACTGTCGCGGCTCTCGAGCCGCGGCTCGCAGGAGCCGTGGCCCAGTAGCACCTCCGTGTGCTGTTGGCACTGCACCGAGCCATTCGAATGCCAGCCGATCGGCATCCCGAGCGACATCCTCACCGACACCGGGCAGATCGTGTGCGACGGGAACTTTTGCTCGTACAGCTGCGCCCTGACGTGGCTCTTCTCGAGCGGCAGCACCCACCGCGAGTACCAGGCGAAGCAGTTGCTCACGCAGGTCGCCCGAGAGCAGCACGGGGTCGCCAAGATCGTGCCGGCGCCCCCGATGCTGGCGCTCGCCAAGTTTGGGGGGCCGATGTCCATCGAGCAGTTCCGATCGACGCAGACCACGCATGCGATCGTCGTCTCGCCGCCGTTCGTGTGCCAGGGGATTGTCTACGAGGAGCGCTTCGGCGGAGACGAGGCGCCCTCCGAGGAGGAGGACGCCGAGGCGCCCGAGGCCTGCGAGGGCGCCGAGGGCGACTCCGTGCGCAGCGGCGGCGGGTGGGGCATCCAGGGGCTCCGTGCCCCCGAGCAGTCGCTCCCCCCCGACGAGGTACTGTGCGACAGCGAACCCTTCGGCGACGCGATGTTTGAGAAGTACGTCGAGGAACGTCGCGGCGGAGAGGCGGCGGAGGGTGCCGACGATGACTATGGCGGCCAGCTCGGCAAGTTCATGCGCCCGGTGCGCGGGGGGCGGAAGCGATAGGCCGCGGGTGGGAAAAAATTGGTGGGGGAGTCGTTCCGAATACATGGCGCGTTTTCTTAAACTGCTCCTGCAAATTCTTCTCCTTCTGCAACCGTTGGATTTCGCTTCGCAACTCTCGCCAATACTTCTCTACGTGTCTCGAACCTCTGTTCAGCAGCTTCAGCAGGTGCAACTGCTTCCACCGAGTCACCAGGATTTGCAGGCGCAGTATCCACCACACCCACCTGCCTCCTCTTCATCCGATAGGTTCCCTCGGCGACACCGGCCCCTACCAACGCTGTGAGACCAATCGGAACGCCGACTTGCCCTGCGGTTGACATTCCCGAGTACCCGTCGGCAATAGAGCCTGGAACTGACGCTATCGCACCGCCCACTTTGGCCATCGTGCCCTTTTTCTCGCCCGATCCCGAGCTCGCATCCGTGCCCGCGCCCGCGCCCGCGCCCGTGACCGGAAATCCCGCGGCTTTGCACATGGTTGCCATCTCGCCCGTCGCACCCTTGCATGCGAAATCGCCAAAGGGGGGGCCGTTGTCGAAGATCGACAGAGCGAGGCACTTGGCGCCGTTGGCCTTGGTCGCGGCCGTATACGCAGGGCACATTGTGACACCGCCATATTTGTTAAAGTTGCACTTTGCAATCGAGGATCGAAATGCGGCCGGATCTTTGCACGCCATGGTTTATTCATGGACATGTTAAAAAAAAATCCGAGACGTCCAGATCACCCTGGCACTGGACTCGCACCCGAGTGGTCACACCCGAATTCGGACTCGTGTCGGGCCCGTGGCCTTGTCTCTTCAGAGTGCGATATAGCCTGCTCCATAGAGCTCCCGGAACTCCGCGCCGAACCCACCTAGCGCGAGCACGAAGACGAGACCCGAGAGACTGAGCATACCGTTCCGCGAGATGCGCAACAGTACAAAGTGCATTGCGAGCAGCACCACGTAGGTCGCCATGTACTTTGTCACCGTCTGGCGGCAGATGTCGGCGCGCGCTTGCATAGCCTCTTCGTATGTGAGCGCACTGCCCGGACTGGAGCCCACGGGGCCCGTGGTGCGTCGGTCCGGCGTGAGGAAGAGCAGGGCGGTATTGGCCACGGCGGTGGGCGTGCACTTGACAGGGCCGACGGCCACATCGCTCGCATAGATCCACTGCGGGATGGCACTGCAGGTTTTGCGCTGGTACTCGGCCCGGATCGCCGCCCCTGCATCGCTGGGAGACGCATGGCCCAGGAACGCCGCATCGGGGTCGGGGACCATGAGATGGTTCGCCCTGGCGAAGCAGACGTTGTCCGCGACGATCGTCTCGCCCAGTGTCTTGTCAGGGGAGTCGTCGCGGTCCCACCAGCACGTCCCGGCCTGTGGGTCACTGGCGGCCGTGCCACGCACCTCGACGACGATCCCCTCCCACGTCGAGCCGTCGCGGCACGCCTCGGAAAACATGCTACGCGGCACACACAGCTGTGGCAGTGTAATCGCGTCGACCGCGGCGGCGGCCCCTTTGGCCGCGGCCGAGTCGGAGATGGACGGAGGTGCCCACCCACCGCTGCCGCGAATATACACGTTGACGCTCTGCTCTGAGAGGCCCTCGATGTCGGCGCTGATCGGGTACGGCATGCCGACGATCCCCACGCCCGGGTCCGCGAGCGACTGCACTCGCCGTGCCTCGGTCGCCGACGCCCCGACGAGCTCCCCGATGGACGGTACGACGCGCAGCCCCTCACTCCGTGACTTGACGCCCGTGTAGCTGTCGTGGGCGGTGAACGCATAGCTGGTGGCGGGCGCGCTCTCGTCCAGGGCAAACGCATAGAGCATACCCGGTGCGTTGATGTCATGGTCCTGGATCTCCCGTGTCTGCAGGAACGAGAAGGCGTTCTTCATGGTGCTGAAATTGGTGGGCGTCTGCCCGGCGCCGCATTCGGAGCTGCTCGGCCACCCGCCAAACGTCGCCGTGGTCGACACCGCCCGCAGGTAGTCCTCGTACTGCGTGTCACGGTACCAGCTGGCCGCCACGACGCTCGTGTCCTCCGCCGCGAGCCGCCGCAGGGTGGCCTCAATCTCCGAGGCGGTGCACGGAGTGGGCGTGCCCCTGTGCACAAACCCGGTGAGCCGCAGCCTCTCGGGGGCGGTGGCCACGGCCCACGGCTTGCAGAAGCAGAACGGGCCGTTGACGATCGTCTTGCTCGGCTCGCTGTACGCCTTGGCGTTCTCATCGCAGTCCTTGACGGTTCTCGCGTCGAACGGGTCGTGGAGTCCCGTGACCCCCGTGGCCTTGTCGTAGGCCATCCCTCCCGTGTACATGTAGACGAGAAAGAGCACGAGCGGCGCCGAGATGGCGCTGAAGAGTCCTGCCACCGTCGCCACGACGGACAGGATGCAGAGGGCGACGACGACGAGGAACACCATCTCGAGTGTCTGGAGCCAGGCCGTGCTGCTCGCCCCGATGGCGCGAGCCTTGGCCTCCTGTCCGACCTTGTTGTCGTCGCGCTGCGTGGCCGTGTTCTGGGTCATAAAGTCGGCGACGCACGAGACCAGAACGGTGGCGACCGCCTCTGAGACTTGATTGACAATCATGTTGGTCGCGCTGGCACGGTCGACCGTCTGGATCATCGTGGTGGACGTGTTGGCCTCGCACGACTCCGTGAGGTCGGTGAGGATGGTGATGGTCGAGTCAGTCGCGATGCGGACGTGGTTCCGCGCCGAGCTGCTGTCACCGGACGAGGCGTTCTTGCTCAGTGCCGAGGCGACCTGGGCGACGGTGTTGGTCACGCTCTGGTTCATGACGTTCTTCAGGTTCGACTTGAGCGACCCCTGGAGCTTCACGGCCTGCACGCTGAAGCTGTCCTGGTTGATCTCGAGGCAGCCCTTGACGGTGACATTCTTTACATCCTGCACTAGCGACGTGACACGGTTCGTGCTCGCACGGACGCTCTCGTCGGTCAGGGCACTCGATGCGACGGTCGCTACGACCGACGCCGTGTTGGTAGCCACGGCGGTGTTGGGTATGGGGTTGGACGGGATGTTCCCCATTCGTATTTCTTAGGCCATGGGATAATAAGCGGGCGCAAACCGGGTTTCATTACGAGGGCATGCCCCCCATAGCGACATCGTCGACAGCGGAGCGCGGGCGCTTGCGCGGCGCATCTCCCCCCACCTCGGCCGCGGAGTCTACCCGGGAATCCGTGTCCGCCCCGGGATCGGGCGACCGACCGTCGCTGAACCGGTGCAGCAGCACCCGCACCGCCATCACCAGGGCGTCCGAGTTGTGCTTGTTCGCATCCCGTGCGGAGCGGAGGCACGAGAGCACGAGCGCCCCCGTGAGCAGGTTGGTGTGATGTGGGGCGGGGTAGGTTAGGCTAGGGGCGTCGCGCCCGTCGCCGTGCGACCACGCGAGGATCTGGTCGGGGGCGTCGCCGTCGTGGGAGGGGTCGTAGCAGTGCAGCCCCGACGAGGTGCTGCCCGTGAGCTGCTCTCTCACAAGGTCCAGGGTGACGGCGTCGGCCCGCCCCCCCGTGCGGGTGCTGGTGTACTCCTTCGCTCGCGCCATCACCTTTTCCACGCACGACCATGCGACGGTCGCGTACACCTTTGCGGCGAACGCATCCATGTCGGCCACGTCGGTGAAGAGGTGGCCAAACTCCATCAGGGCGCCGGCCACTTCGCCGAGTGTCACGGGCTTGATCTCGGACTCGTCGGCGAAGAAGCGCACGAGCGGGTTCATCTTGCGCTGGTTCGCTCGGATCCAGACGTGCACCGCCTTGGGCAGCGGGTAGTCGTCGTAGGCGGCCTGCGAGATGTCGCGCGGGTGCAGGTTCGCCCCCGGGGGGTGCTCGTTCACGAGGTCGCTCGCGCCGCACCGGTCCACCTTGAGGATGTAGGCGCAGTACATCTTGCGCAGGAGCGCCGTGCACTCGACCGAGCGGTGCACCGCCGTGTGCACGTCGCCACTGATCCGCACCGGGGCCTGGCTCAGCTGCGGGATCTTGTTCGGGAATTCAATCGGCACCAGTCGCCGCGTCATCGCCCCCTTGGCGTCGTCCCACGACTGCGGCGTTTCGTTCATCGCGAAGAGCATCGAGGGGCTCCAGTTGCGGTCGTTGATCGGGTCCTCGTTTTTGCGCGCGATCGACACAATCTCGCCCGCGATCATCTGCTGTAGGATGCCGGTGTCCAAGGTGAAGTCCTTGCGCAGCTCGAGCCCCATGACCACGCGCTTGTCGTAGAGCGACTGGAGGCCGAACACGTCCTCTGCGCGGTTGGCGATGCTCCCGACCTCCTGCGGTGGCATGTACTCGCGCACCATCTGCCCGAGGCTCGACTTGCCGGTTCGGGCCTCGCCCTTAAAGATCATCATGGCCTGCCACCCGTCGATCCGACAGTCGAGCGGCGAGTGGCCCGATGCGGAGCTGTGTGCGTTGACCGGGAAGAAGAGCCGCCCGAGCAGCGCAAACACGAGGGCGGAGACGTCGCGGTAGTGCTTGTCGAGGTCGTCGCACGCCGCATTGCTCTGGAGCCAGCGCTGGTAGCTGCCACGGCTCGCCGCGGTCGGCAGCGGGCAGCCCCACTGGCACTGCATGATGTAGCTCGTGAGGGGCGTGGTGATCCGCTCCCACTCCGCGGTGGGGACACCCGCGCCCGCAAAGCCCATGGCGGCGGTGCCCGTGTGGGGCAGATACTTGGAGGCCGTGAAGCCCGGAGGCAGGAGGGCACGGGCCTGGGCGTGCGTCAGGAAGACGTCGGCCGCGATCTTGGCATCGTGCTGCACGGCGGAGCCGAGATGCCCGCGGAGGGTGTCGTCGGGGCCGAAGTTGGTGGCGGCGCGCACCTCGCCTCCCCGCAGCGCCTCCCACAGGTTGTCGTACCGCGGGTGGCCGTACAGGCCGTCGTCGTGCAAGAACCCGATGTACAGCCCGTCCTCGCACGCAAATGCGTGGGGGTGTGCATCGACGTACGGCAGCTGCGAGAACGGCTGGCGGGCGATCGCCTCGATCACCTGCTTGATGTCTCCGCCCACGACGTGGCCGCGGAGCTCGCGGTTGAGCTCGGGGTTGCGCTCGCTGCTCGTTTCGTACACACAGAAGTCCTCGATCGTATAGTCTTGGCGCGGTAGGTCGGGGTGCTTCACGGTTGCGTAGGTCCGAGTGTTGTGCTGTCCGTCCGCGGTCAGCACCGGGGCCTGCAGCAGCTGACCGCGCCGCCGCAACCGGCGTCGTGCGGCGATGCCCACTAGCGCGTCGCGGATCTTGATGACGCTCGGAGACTCGGCCGCATTGAGGCCCATGAGCTTCTCCCCCTCCGTGAGCGTGAAGCACAGCTCCTCGACGCACGCGGCCACACGAGAGACTCGGTACCCCAGGCTGTAGACTTGGTCGGCCGCCAAAGCGACAGCCTCGTTGTCGGGGTTCTGCGAGTGCGCCCACTCGGCGAAGCGCTGCATGAAGGTCGTCGCGGGGGTGTCTGTGTGGTTGCAGATCGCCCCGCCAATCAGCCCTATCAGCTCCACGGAGTCGTAGGCGCTACTGAACGTGTGGTCCGTGGCGGGGCGGGTCGCATGGATGCGCAGGCGACGGTCGAGGGCCCGCAGGACGTTGAGGACCACCTCCGCGGACGGCGGCGCCTGCTGGCCGAACGACCCCGTCAGTACGTGGCTGTCGATGTACGCCTCGACGGTGGCTTGCATGGTGGTCAGTGGGGCACGGCCGCCGGGCGGGCCGCCGGGCGGCGGCGCGGCCGCGGCTGCGACTGACATGTGGAGTAGACAGTTGCCCCCTATCGAAAATCGGGAATGGTCCGGTGGTCCCCGGTGCGGTATGACTCGGGCGGAAAAAAAATTGCAGTTCGATCAAAAGAGTATGATCCCGACACCAGTCGCACCGGTAGACTTTGTGCCTGTAGTCGACACGTGGTATACGGCCCAGCCCGCACCTCGGGGCATGGTGGCTACCATCCAGGCCGACCGCAAGACTGTGCGCGTGGCGGCGGCGCGCACAGAGCTACGTCAGCAGCTCCAGCACAGTCGCATGGCGGCCGGGCTCTCACAGGGAGACCTCGCCCGGCGCTCCGGGGTGGCCGTCAGGACCATCCAGCAGATCGAGCGCGGTGACCGTCGGTTCCCCCCGCGGAAGACGCTCGAGCAGCTCTCGTCGGTGCTCGGTGCGATACTATCGCCACCTGTACAGTAAAGGATGGACGAGATGCAGCCACTGATCCAGTGCTACACGGCGCAGCTCGTCGCGGGGGTGGACCTCGCGGCTGAACTGGCGTCCCATCGCGGCACCCCCATGACCGAAGACGACCTCATCGCCGCTCTCATCGTTCGGTTGCAGGTGCCGATGACCGCGGCCGAGATGGACACGTGCCTCCGGGCAGCTGCCGACGTCCTGGCGAGCTCCGAGTCCGAGTCCGAGTCCGAGTCCGAGGCCGAGCTCGAGGCCGTGCCAGAGGCCGAGGCCGTGCCAGAGGCCGAGGCCGTGCCAGAGGCCGAGGCTGAGCGACCGCTGCGCCTCCCAAGGTGCAACTGCGACACGTGCATGCAGGCTCGCGTGTGCTACGCCAACTTTGAGGCGGTCGAGCCCGATCCGGGCTCGCGTCCGGTCATGGACGCGATCCTGCGAGCGGCGACCCGGGCGGGGATCCGGCTGCCACGACCGAAGGCATGACCAGTGTACTTCCACCCGGCTCAGTGTATGTGGCTGCTTGCCCGATGCCCATCGAACGCTGCAGTCAAATCACGTTGGAGACTGCTCGCCCGTTCCTGAGACCCTCCAGTGCCGTGAAACTGCTGATGGAGATCGCGGATCAGACCCTCGTGCTCATTGACAAAGCCTATCGAGGGGTCACCGACACTGGGATTTCGCAGATGGGCGAGCACTTCTTCCACATCGTTCTTGCTCCGCACCGTGTGGACAATATCGTCAGCGTCCATGGGAGGGGGTACGACATGCTCATTTATGCCACTCATAAATTGGAGTATGTCCACTGTAGAATCCAGACCCGCGGACACATCTGTACCTGGAGAGCGAGACGCGACACTCGCATAGTACTCAGCATCCGCGAACGACAGAGCATCTTGCGCTGCGTCCGTCTTGGTAATCGCTCTTTTCGTAAACATAAGATCGCGGAGCACCGGGCCCAGCTTTGCCACGGCAATCCCACCGCCCACTGCGGCCGATGCGATCCCCGCGGTTCCGAGGGTCGCCATATAACGCCGCTGGCCCGCGGCATCGGGGGTGCCGGTGGTTTCGGCGGTGTCGGTAGTTCCAGGGGTGACGGTACCACCGCTCGGAGCACCGGGGCAGAGCGGTCCGAGGTAATCGTCCGTGCTCGGGCAGACGTACCGCACGAGGGGGGGCCACCCGGGTACGATCGACGTGGCGAGGCAGCCGTTGCCGTGTCGCCGCAGGGCCTCGCGGACCGCATCGCGGCACTCGCGGCTCTGGTAGCCCCGAGCCCCGCACACCGGGCCCACCGTCGCGGCAAACTGCTGCGGGTCGCCGCACGCCATCATATTTGCACTGCTCATGCGAAAAAATCAGAGAGGTGGCGGGAGCGACATCGGCCCGGACCCTCCGTGGTTGGGGCGTGGGCGTCATGTGCCGGTCGTTGCCCGCCTCTCGGGTGTCCGTAGAGTGGCTATCAGCGTCATACCTTTCCGCCGGCACGGGACGAGAGCACGGTCACCTGACCCTGGGACTTGGTGGTCTTCTTTTTCTTGTGAGGAGGATTGACTACGGCACAGTGGCTGCGAGGGGTGTCACCCGCGCACGCCAGTCGAGCCAGCTGTGCTCTCGACGATACCAGACCCGTGCTGTGGTGGTCGACGGGGTACGCACCGCTCTGCGCAACCTGACCGGTCACGCACTTGCGCGAGTGTGCACTGCACGGCAATAACATCCGTGTTTTTTTACGACTGTACACAAAAAAATGGAAGTGATCCGACTCGTCTGTACCGAGTCCGACCTCGGCCCAACGGTGGCGGCCCGCCAGCGCCTCGCCCTCGCTCTCGCCGTCTACCGGTTCGAGCCGCGTGGCTACGACCTGAGTGCACAGGTTAGCCTGCGGCTGCGCCCGCCATCCTTCCGGGTGCTGCTCCGGCACTGGCGATATATTCGCGACCGAAGCGCTAAACCGATTTTGCGCAAAGGTAGGGTGCCGCTGGACACCAGGCAAGACCACGAAAGATAGATGCGAGTCCTCCATTTCGCCCCGCTCCGCAAGGGTGTCGACTGTGACGATATTCAGTACCACTTCTGTGTCCACGGGGACGGAATCTATGTGGACGAGTCCGAGGTCAGGGTCGAGCGCATACACGGGGGGGCGGCATGTGCGGCACTGCTGTGCGTCGACGACGATCGCGCCGGTGCGATGCTCGCGATGGAGCAAGGGGGAGGAGAGCAGATAGGGCTACCGGGGGCGAAGATTCGTGTGCATCGAAATGAGAGGGATGTGGCATGGATTACGGACAAGGGGACGGGGGGAGGGCGAGGCCCTGTGCCCCAAGGGCATGTGAAAGTGCGAAAGGGGGAGGCGGAGCGGAAGCCGACGAGTGTATTCTGGCAGCAGTATACGGCGCGACGGGGAGGGGGGCACTGGCGCCCTTGCGACAAGTGGGTGCGATCGGTGTGCTCGATGCGGTGCTCCGTGGACGAGATTGCGATGGGGATGTTCAGCGACGGGGAGCGCATCGTGCGCATGGCAGTGGAATGAAAGTTGTTTAGAATGTCGCCTCCGCGAGTGCCACGATCTCTGCGCTGTGCTTCAGTGCGCTGCGCAGCTGCCCGGTCGCGAGCCGCTTGCGCTGCTTGAGGGTGCCCTCCGCCGTATCGAGTCGCTTGCGCTTCTGCTCCAGCTGAGCCTCCTCCTCTGCGAGTGCGATCAGTTCCTGATTGGCCCGTAGGAGCGCGGAGGTCCCCGCAGCGATGATATCGTGGACGGCGCGGCGCCCGCACCTTGTGCGGGCGTTGCGGGAGGCCACGAAGGGATCGTCGGCCCACTGGCGCAGCAACGGGGGGCGCTCGTCACTGGGCACTCCACCCCCGGCCTGGGCCGGGGCCCGGGCCGGGACTTGGGCTGCCCAGTCGTCGGACTCGGACTCGCTCGTGTTGCCCGGGCACCCGCTGTCGCCCTCGTGCGCCCCCTCGGACACCCCCTGTGTGTCACTGTCATCCATCCAGCACGGGCATTGGGGCCCCACCTGGAACACCCGGTGGCAGCGGGGGCACTCCTCCATTTCGGCCATCGTCCCCTTGCCCGTGTGGTGCCACCGTCCGCCCACCGTCCGCGACTATTGCGAAATTTGAATTTTTGAGTCGCGGAATTGCCCCTTGCATGCGAAATTCAAAATTGTGAGTCGCGGAAGTGCCCCTTGCATGCGAAATTCATGAGTCACGTGCAGCCCGTGCGACGACCGCCGCCACGATTGCGCAGAGAAGCGTACCGTACACGAGGTCGAATGCGGGAGTGTACCACGTGCGCCAATCGTCGCGGAGCGCCAGCTCGGTGCCGTTGAACGTGCCGTACACCAGAGCGCCTACCAGGGCGCCCCCCGCGGCCGCCTCGAGCGGGCTCTCCGCCTGCAGCCCGCCGAGTGCCATCGCGAGTGGGACGTAGGCGAGCGGGGCGTAGAGTGGGGCGACGTTCAGCGGTGGATACACGCCCGCACGCATCGCGACACTCAGGGCGGCGACATCGATCACCACGACCAGGGCGAGGGCTACGAGCGTTCGCGACGCAGAGGGCTTCCAGAGTATCTGCATTTGAATATGGACGTATATTTTCACACACACAAGAGCGTGCGCTCGTGGTTCACACACTATCCCAACGCGCGATATCGTTCTCTAGCATCTCCGCCGCTCGCTGCCCGCAGATGAGGTCCATGCTGGCCAGGGGGGACGGGCCGCGGCCCGATGGACAGAATCGCACGTCCCACCGCATCACTCCATAGATTCCCGACGAGATGATTCCGAGGTACTCGCCATCGACGTAGATCTCCAGGATCCCCGCGTCCATGTCGAGCTTCGCATACACGCGTTGCCCCGGTCGGGCAAACGGCTGGGCGATAACGGTTCGGTTGCGCCCTCGTGGATCGACCCCCGCGAATGGATGCGCCGGTGGTCTCCACGGTGGCCCCCGGTTGTCCGCATGCCACACGCGGGACGCGCCTGGCATACGGCGCCCGTGCACGATCTCGCCTGCCGCCCCCGCGGGGAACGTGACGGAGCCCTGACCTAGCCCCGTGCAGAGATACCGCCGTACGCCCACATTCACACCTTCCGTGGCCCTCCAGTGCAGCACGTGGCGGCCGTGCGCCATGGGCGCGTCGCCGAGGGCTAAGCCGGGTGGCGCGGTGGGGTAGATCGTCATGGACGCCACTCTCGCCACGAGCCGCAGTCGGTGCCAGTCGCGGTGGATCGACGCTAGCACACTCGCACTCGTCATCGTGTTTCGCGCGCCCTCTGTTTCACGCAGTCGCTCGTAGCCCGGTGGCACAGGCGAGAGTAGTGGATGCGTCTTCTCAATAACACGCAGCCGAACTGCAATCTGCTGCACCGTCGCGTCTGCGACATGTATTTCGCCCATCCCCACCATTTTCTTGATGTTATCCTTCTTCGCAGTCGCATGCGGGGCGGTGTGACGCGCCACCGCCTCATCGGAAGCGTACCACGAGCGCTGATTCCCTGGGAGTGCATCGATACGCTGTCGCAGCAGCAGCCACAGGAGTGGCACCATGTCGCCCTCGTGCTGATGCACGCATGCCATTATCCGCATGTACACGCACTTGCACGTGGTCACCAAGTGCATCACCCCCCGCTCGGAGAGATGCGACATGATCAGGAGCAGGCAAGTGTCGGGAGTGTGGTAGAGCAGCCTGGCCGGCCCCGGTGCGTCGTGCGGGGGGGCGCTCGCTGCCGCGGACATGGTACCTTCGAGGACACCCGCTGGGGACCACGGGAGTCAGCCAGCTGCATTCATGCACATTTACATTTGGTCGCAATATACAATGCCGAGTGCCACTGATCGCACATCCGTGTTTTTTCCGTGCCCCGCGGGCGGCGCGGCGCTCCGGGCGCCCCCGCGGATCGGCGACTCAATGTCAGACCGAGGACCATGTGCAAGCGCCCGGCCGAGTCCGCGCTCCCGAGCGGCCCGCGCAAGCGCACGCTGCGCGAGTGGCCGCCGTTCGTGGCGGCCC
>MDTG01339937.1_pt1 | contig 12011 bp, 1 predicted proteins | sample 811421 | NCBI WGS metagenome assembly MDTG01 (sample SAMN05326645, study PRJNA326480) | marine metagenome | isolation source: seawater | place: Pacific Ocean: South East | collected 2011 | reverse complement strand
TTATTTTTTTTAATCGGTTCTTTAACATATGTATCAATTAATAGAGAATATGTTTCGGAATGAATATTCTCAACAGCAATTTGAAATCCGTAAAAGAATTTTGCTTCAAGAAGTTGAACTTCATTACAAAATCTATCAACTAAGTTTTCATTGACAATCCCATCAGAAGCGGCAAAGAATGCTAGAACATGTTCAATATAATGCCGTTCATTATCTGTGAGTTTTACAAAGTCATCATAATCTTTAGATAAATCTAATTCTTCAGGAGTCCAAAAGTTTGCCATTGCTTTCTTATATTCTTTCCAGATATTATCATATTGAATTGGAAAGATAACATATCTGTTTTCTTCTTCTGATAGTAGAAGTTCTTTTTCTTGAATCTTCGATTCAGTAACTTTTGATTCAGTAATCTTCGATTCAGTAACTTTTGATTCAGTAATCTTCGATTCAGTAATCTTTGATTCAGCCATTTTATGATTATATTAATTAGATAATTTTTAAATCTATTTAAAATTTCAAATTTAATTGAAAATAATATCCAAATTACATTATTGAGTAAAGCTATATGTATTTCTTGCTGATTCTGAATAAAAACTTTTATACATATTAATAGTATCATCTATATTATCTAGAGCTGCATATAATCCTATTGTTACGGAATCTGCCGGATTAGGTCCGTCGTCCTCGTCTATTCGTGGATTTCTTTCTTGACCTATATTAGCACAATAAGGATTTATATTATTTTTATAGATATTTTCTATTTTAGATGCATTAGTCATCCCAGAAACGTTGTCTTTTGGATCCCAATTAGCTGGTTTATCATAAGGTACAACAGATAGAGATAATTTAGTAGTCCAATTATCTCTATCTGGATCTTTATCATTTGATTCTTGCAAGCTGCTCATCATCGTCGGCTGCGACCCCGCGGTCATCCTGTTGCCCTCCGAGTCGACCATGTTAAAATCTTGAGTTTTGTATTCATAGGTTCCATCTTTTAATTCATTATAATTTTTCCAGTATTCATTTAACCTTATTGTAAAATCAGCCATTTCATATTCTGATAAAGGTTTATATATTATTATAGCATTTGTATCTAATATTTTCTGTTGAATATTATTATTTAGAACATGATGATCTATAAGTTTTTTCATATCTTCTTCACCATATATAGTTGTGGCATCGAGGACGGACACGGGGTCTGCGCGGGGCAAGTGCGACGCGGCTGATCCGATAGCTGCCACAGCTGCCACACTCTCATCTATTACCTGGTAAAATTTTCTTTCATTTAAACAACTATCAATATATTTATGATTATATTCATTATATGTACAACGTTCCCTATTATCTAGTACACCACTTTGTGAAAAATCCTCTAAAGATGCCAGACTTTCTTTCTGAGAATCATAATTCTCTTTAAATAATCTTGAATGTTTATAGCTTATTAAAGGTATATAATCTTTTAAAAATATGTTTGATGTATTCCCTCTATAACTTTTATTTGTTATTTCTTTAGCAACATCTTTTTTCATATAGAATAATAATTCTGTATCCATATCTATATCTGTTTTAATATTTTTAACTGTACAATTATCTTTATAATCTTCCTGAAAATTTTCTCTACATTCTGAAATATAATCATAATCGCTGGCATCATCAATTATCGCTTGCTGTATTCCACTATTGCCCGAGTCGCTTGCGTAAGCCATTGCAGCTGCGCCTTCGATCGCTGCTTTTGTTTCATCTGTCAATGTTCCACAAACTAAATCTCTAGACTCTTCAAGGTCTCCAATTGCTATTCTATCAATAAAAAAATCTATTATTTCACCCCATACCCAGAATTCTACACATGTTTTAACTGTCCATTTCATTAATTTTATAAAAACCTTCGCATCAGTAATCGCCAACTTAGTCATAGCCCAGGTTCGCCAAGGTTTTCGTGATATATCTTTACTCATCGCATCAGAAATACGGATAACCTCTTCCCGCTCATTCATCGCTTCAAGCACTCTGCGGGATAAGGCAGTCTCTGTAACCTCTTCTGTGGTCGCCGCCGCATCCCGCAGATCGGATAAGGCAGTCTCTGTACCCTCTTCTGTGGTAGCCGCCGCATCCCGCAGATCGGATAAGGCAGTTTCTGTATCCTCTTCTGTGGTCGCCGCCGCATCCCGCAGATCGGACAGCGCCTTGGATACTTTTCTATCGGCGGCTTTTATTGCATTAATCGCGAATTGCTCGCGTGAATTATTAAGTACTTCTCGACATTTAATGATATCACTAATCATTTTACGAGCATTATCCGTAAATTCTGATTCTGACACGAGCATCATACGTAGTTCTTCTCCTTCTCTCCCTTTCCCTTTGGTAAAACGTTCCATGTATTTATCTATTTGGGCTTCTTGAATTTTTAATTTTCCTTTCCATTCTTTCCATTCAATTACTTCTTCAAAAGCTTTTTTTTCTTTTTTTAGAGTATTCAATGTTTTTGTTCTTTCTTTATAAAGATCACCCTCTTTAATTTGCCGTATATTTTCCTTTTCTTGGCGTATCCTCTCCATTATCTCTTCGAAGTTCGGGCCTTCCTCCAATTCATCGGAAAAGTTTGCTTCCCAAAATTCATAAAATTCATCACTAAATTCATCACTAAATTCATCACTAGCATGATCAGGAAAGTCATCATCGAATTCTATTCTATCCCACATGTTCGCCTGAGATTGTTTTAAATATTCATTGAGTTCCTTCAATTGGTTATTCAGATCTTGCAATGTATTGCCCATCACATCCGTGACTTGATTCTGTTGAACTTCCGCTTGCTCTATTAAGACATTTAAACCTTTTATATGGGTTCTTATAACTTGTTCACCATCTTCTTTTAGACTTAATTCAAGGAGTTCTTCATTTGGATTTTTTTTAGTATAAAACCTTGCCCAGGGGTCTGGGGTTTTCCCTTCTGCATATTCTTCTTCAACCTTAAATTTCTTGGCAAGATCTTTGCGCCTGGCAAGAGTGTGTCCGATTCTTTGACCGGTGCGAGGTTGCCCATTTGATTTAAGCAATTTAAGTGAGCGCTCCACTACTGACCGATCTTCCGAAAGAAACGGTGTATCATATCTACTATCGCCTGATTCGAAAAGACTTGCTATATCTGGAACTTTTTTCTTATCCGGCACATAATCAATTTTAATTTTATTAAAAGTTTTTTGTACTTCCTCACTTAAATCTTTCCGAAATTTTAACCATTTTTTCCGTAATGTTTTATTATGTTCTAATACTTCCTTAGCCGTCAATTTAGTTTTAGCTTCAGTTGCGCGATCACGGATTGGAGTAATTTCACGATTTAAAATACGGAGTGTATCTTGTAATTCAGCTAATTTTGTATCCCTTACTTGATCAGGTTTAACATCTAATAATCCTTGAGTAAAATCTTTCATTTCATCTTGAAAACTCATTTGCGAAAAAATAGTATTCAGCTCTTCTGTTAAATCTTTAGTTTCTTTAATGTGTAATTCTTTCATTTTAGAAAAATAATTTTGTAAAATGCTTAATGGTTGTCCCTTAGTTATTCCGGCCATTTCCCTAAAATCTTTCCAAAATATAGTCAGTCGTTCAGGATTTTGAAGGACATCAATTGTTTCTTTTTCCCCTAAAAGCCTCACTTCCTTCAGGAATGTCTGCGCTTGAGCTCCTTTCTGATTAAATGCATTGATTATTTTGAGAGTTCGCTCAGCGTTTTGAAATGTTTTAGGTAGCCCTTCAACAGAAGCCATAACTGCTTCATCTATTTTATTGATTTCTTTAGCATTCTCTTCGTATCTGGCTATGATATCAGCCTCCTCTTTACCAAGTTCTTCTTCTTCTGTAGAAAAAGTCAGTTCCTCCGCGGCCATCTCGTCACGCCGCTCGTTTATGGTTTGAAACTCACCTTCCAACCGCTCCTTCTCGGCATTGAGCTTAGTAAGTCCTTGTTTGAATTTTTCCTCCTCTTCTAAATGTTCATCAAGAACTCTAAATATTTCATTTTTTTTGTCCATGATCTTTTTCAAACCATTGCGACAATTTTCTGCCATGATACGGGTATGATGTCCGTCTCTCCATATATCCTCCAAAGCTTCTAAATCATTTACACTGAAATTTGATACGGATTGTCTTAAAGATTCAATTAAATCTTCGAATTCTTCAGCGCTTTTAGAGATAATAATTCTACTTTCTAGCTGTACCTGTTCTTTCATTCGTAACAAAGTAGTTAATTCATCAGTAGTCATTCTGGTGCCGAAGATTTGACCACTCACAGCCCTGGCATCATCAACCATTTTTTTCAAGTTATCTTCAGGGTAGTGTAATAGATCAGTAACTGACATTTTTGCCTTATCCAGGATTTTTTCGTCATATGAAATATGTTCATCCATCATTGTAGCTTCCATTTGAATATCGGAAAATTCTTCGCTAATAGCCGATAACTCCGTGCCAGAGGCTATAGCTTTAATATCTATAGCAGACAAAGGGGGATGTTCTATAGATACTCGATATTTGTTTTCTACTTCAATATATTTAGATAATATTTGATCAACTACATTATTGACATTAGTACTAATCTGATCTTTTAATTTTTGAATATATTGAATTTTTTTATCTATTAAATCATCGCGTACCTTTGTATTTATAGCCCTTAAATCAGTAACTAGGTCCTCTCCCGGCTGCACCCCTTGCAACCAATCGGAGGCGACTTCTATATTGTCGGCGAACCTCACTTCACCATCATCGTTCATGAGGGGATTGCCTCCACCTTTACGCCGTGTTTTATCAAGATATTTACGAGCCTCTGTGTCTAATTCTGCAAAGCGCTCCATATTAAAATCCATTTCTAGATCTGCACATGTCACAGAATTTTGACCAGTATCCGCAACTATGAGTACCCGACCGTTTATCATCCTGACTTCACAATTTGCTATAACGCCATGTATTCTGTCGGCGTTTAAATATTTTGTACGAAATTCCTTAGAAATATCTTCTATATCTCTAATAAGCGATTCATCTAATAGAGTAGTAAGTGGACCCCTCTGACCCCTTACTTGCGCGGCTTCCTCAGCTGCGATCATGTCAGACCGTTGATTGTCCAATAGATTATCTAATTTAATTTGTTCTAAATAAATTCTAAACATATCAGGATCATCTTTTGCACTATATACTTTCTCTAATAGTTCTGTATGTGCTGTTATTATTTGAGCACGAGCTTCTGAAACCATACCATGTGCTTGTTCAATCGTTTTACCTTCTCTTAGATAGTCTTCTCTTAGATAGTTTTTTACTTGTAGATTATATTGATCGATACTATTCATGAAGTTTGTTTTACTATCTATGATTTGTTGTAATTTTTCTTCTGTTTTTTTTTTAGCAATATGTTCTCTTATTTCTTGAATTTCACTTTCTGCATCCTTTATCAAACTTTTTCTCTTTTCCTGCATCTCCCTGATACTCAGCTCCCTATCTTCTCCTAATTCTTTTTTTAATTCTTCTTCAAACTCCTTATTAAAGTTACTTTGCTCCTGATTAGCCGCGTCTAGTTGTTCTTCCAGTTTACGGATATTAAGGGTCGGATCGCCCGAGAAAATCTCTTGTACGTACTCTTGACGTGTCGACGCCCCCCACAATTCCCCCAGGCCCCTTAAATCATCGAATGCCTTGTCTACACGACCTGGTATCGCCTCCCATATCTTAATAGGTTCTCTACTTTCTTCTATATTAAGTCTTAGGCGTTGGACGAGTTGTTCCTTCCTGCCACCGGTGGGGAGATTGCGCGCTTTGAGCTCTCCCTTGAGGTCGTGTACATTTAACTCTGAGATTTCACGTAATCTCCAATTTGAATTTGTTCCACCAATTGCCTGCCATACTTGATCTAAAGGACCAGTTCTTTCGCCTGTAAAGCGTAATGCTCTATTCAGTCTATCTTCTGCGGCTTTTGCTAACTCTTCATTCAGCCCTAATACTCTGGTTTCTTTTATTCTTAACTGTGCATCGAGATCTAATGTACCTAATGTTATTTCTTCATCTAATTCTTTCAGTCTAATTCCTTCAATTAGTGCCTCTGTTGTTGCTTCTCTTAAAGGACCAAGGTCTGTCACCGCTTCCCCTACTGCTGATTGCTGAGGAAAGAATGATATCTGTGATTTAAATTTATCAGTAGTTTCAAGAACGGTCCTTTTCATTGCCTCTCTGTATTCAGTAACTTGTTGCTCTTCTAATAATTCTTTATATCTTTCAATTGCTTCAACACGTTTCGCTTGAGCTGGTTCAGCTACACGCCCTTGTCGTCGTGGGTTGAGACGACCACCCCCGCCTTTGCCGGTTAACTGATCTGTTAAAAGTCTATACTCTTCTATTTGTCTTTCTATATAGGTGTCCTCTTTTCCTAATTTCTCATAAATCCAGTCTCTTAATTCCCCCAACTTTCCACTGGGCTCCTGGTTTTGTTGTAACACAGCCATCCTCTGCTTCATACTTCCTATTTCCGCATCTACCATGCTTACTGCTAAATCTTGAAGGTCTTGTTCTAAATAATAACATTGTGACGCATATGGATTTATAAATAAAGCACTTTTTACATCATTCATAAAATCCAAATCTTGAGGTTTTATACCACCTTTACCTATTAGTTTTATAAGATCATCATCTGAAATGCTAGCCATCATATTTCTAACTAATACCCTATCTTCTGGTGATACTTCAGTTAATCTCCATTGATCAAGGTCTCCACCATCTGCTTCGTACTTTTTTTTTAACAATTGAATTTCTATTTTAGAAAGTACTTTATTCCTTATTTTAAATATTTTCTGCATATCATCATATTCTTGACCGGGAATGGCGTGTTTATTTGTAGTAAATCTAAATTTACCGACTAGATCTGTAGGGTGATCATCTCTTAACAAACCTTGATAATCTTTGGGAACAGTTAAACTTACTTGACAAGGCGCTTCTCTTGTCGCCCTCGCTGAACCTGTAAATTCCCCTGTAAAATGTAGTTGTTGCATTTCTTTAAATAATTTAGTAAAAGATATGAAATCTGGATTCTCTGCAGATTTCGCTTTCACTTGTTTCTTGACCTGCTCTGCACAGATTACTTGAAAACGATCTTGTATTGCTTTAGAAGATATAAAGGAACGCGCCGTCATATCATAACCTTGTTCACCCTGAGCTAGCTCAGCAAAAGGTAAGGAAGGACGAGGATGGGTGGATGTCAAAGGTCTCACATCATCAATTTTCAATGGAAGTTCCTGTAATTTTTCTTGTAACTCAGCTTCCAGTTTAGAGATTCTACCAGGATCCTTTTCTTTTTTTAATCTGTCTCTAATTACTCTTATCTGGTCTCTTGATTCTGCTAATATTTCCACCTCGCCAGGGGTCTCACCATACTCACCCATATCGAACACGGGTGAATGCGAACCGTCCCCCAGCGGCATCATCAATCTTGGAATCTCGGGTTGTAGTTCCGGTTGCTTGATTGTGCTATGCAAGAACTCCAATTGCTTTCCGGTATCAGTCATATTATACGGTATCATTACTACATTCCCATCCCCGGTCATCTTTGCGCCATAGCAAAAATAATCTGTATGTATCCCTTTTCTAAGATCATCTACAAAATTAGATGTACTCATAGATTTCATAACATTCTCTAGTAATGATCGTTTATTAACTACTCCTAAAACATCTAAATCCGCAAGACCACTTGCCTTTAAAGGTGTATTTTTCGCCAGTTCCCTTATATTTTGTATTTGATTAGATGTTAATATTCCTGATTTTTTCATCGCTTTTAGGCTACCTTCATCAGATTCCCCATCTAACCATAGATAAACTTTCGCTATATAATTATCTCTCATTTTTTCTGCAAAAGATTCAATAACATTGTCATCAAATTTCGAGGTGAAATAAGAACGCTCAACCTCCCGCAGATCTCCATATGGCATACTATATTTTGTATTAAGATTTTCACGACAATAACTATCCCATTCATCTTTCAATACCTCAACACTAAATCCATTACTATGATCATTTAAAAAATCAACATAAGATCTCTGAAAATCTTCTAATACAGAAACTTCCCTGGTATTTACAGAATTGGTTTTCATCTCAACTTCGAGTTCTTCTATTATTCCCTTAAAATTTGAAATTTCACCTTCAAATTTTAATTCATCCAATCTCTCCCCTTCTTCAGACTGGATTAAAAACTGGTTTCTCACACGATTAAAAAGTTCTGCAAATTCTTTAGCAGTTTCAACATTATTGTAGTTTTGTAGAATTTCAATAGATTTTTCATAATCAATAGACTTTTTTTCTAACTCCCTCAGTGTTTTATCCAACTCATTATATTTTTTTCTTAAAAACTCGAGAGATTCTTGTCTAGACATATCCATAGTTTTGACCCGGCGTGCTATTCTTTCTTGCAATGATCTTACCCTGGGATGTATTTTTGCTTTATCAGAAATACTTGTTTTTTCAAATAAATCTACTAAATGGATATTTGCTTTATTAAATATGTAGTAGGTCATTTTTTTGAGTATCTCTATATTATCTAATGTAATTGGCGTTTCTGGAGACAATTCACTTAAAAGTTCTTGTATTTTAGGAGTAGCAAGGAAGAATATATCTGGATGCTGTGATATTATAGTCGCAAAATCTAATCTAATAAGACTATTATTATTATTTATTGTTTCTTTATTATCTTTTTCTATAATATAATCCTTCGCTGGATTCAATCCTAATTGTTCAAGTAATATATAATCATATATATCATTCTCATAATATTGATTAAATTCATCATAAATAGAAGGCGGGTCACCATTTTGTATAAATTCATCAAATGTGGATGATGTATTAAGAAAAAAACTGCCCGCTATATTACTTGTTTCTGTTTCAATTATTACATCATAACATTTTATTAAAAACATTATAAAATAAATAAGTTTATTATTGATTACAGTATAGTTTTTATTTATCATATCATTATAAATACTTTTAAATATTTCATTTAAGGCCGATTGATCTTTTTTCGCAATATTTACAACGTTTATTGTACGATCATAATAATAATCGATTGCTATATCTTTTATATCAGAAATTTTGTATATTGCCTTATGTTCATAATTTTCAAATTTATTTGTTAATGTATCGTATTTACTATATTTTCGAACTAAAAAATAATTATATTCTATTATCTTATTTCCGTCGTCCGAAAATATATGATATAATGTAAGGGGAGTCTTTTCTATTTTTTCCTTGAATTTTGTGTCAATATCCCTACAATCATTATAACCATAAATATCATTCAAACAATCATTATCATTATTTTCATTTTTTCTATTATCTGTATTACATTTTACAAGTTCACCAGATGTATTTATTGTACTATAGTAACCCTTTTTACATATAATTTTTTCTTCTAAAATATTTCCATTAGTATCAACACCAACTTCAGATATATTCTCATGTACATATAGGTGTTTATTACAATAAGGATACGTCATATCTTTAAGTTTTTTAGTTGGATTATACTTTAATATTTCATCGGCGATATCTAATATACTTTTATCAACAAAATGTCTTAAAATAAAATTGGCGTTGTATTTATCTTTTAAATTATGTAAACTTGGCATACTACCTGGCAGAAAACATAATCCATTCTGGAGTATATCTTCAGTACTTTGTGCATGTCGCGCGGCGCTGGCCGAACTTTCGTATCCCTCAGCCAAACTCTTCTGTTCTTCAAGGGTCCATTCGGGTGCATATAGGGGGCAGACGCCAGATTCGGGACACTTCATTCCATATTCTCCATATTCTTTAGGCCCCGGACAGTAATCGACTACTTCGGACTGGTACGAGCACGACAGGGATTCTGGTGGGGTGGGATTCCATGACCAGTTCGTGCATATGTTGGTACCGCTCCGTATTAAATCTAAACGTTCCTGTGCTTGGTCCAGTATAATAGGATTAACATCTGAAAATAAAAAATTTTGTCTTGATATATATCCCGGCTTACAAATACATGGTTCATCTGGATCTAAATCTCCATCTGGTTTCCAATTAAAATCTTGAACATTATTTTCATCACAATGTAAAATACTATGAGAAGCATTTATACATTTTAAAGCACAAGTATTCCCTAGAACATTAGGATTTAATGAATAATTTTTTAAATTGCTAAAATCGCCTCTCGCAGGGTCACTTGGTATCCCACCCCGCATAAGATTATTACCACCTAAACATTGAAAACGATTTGTGAATTTGCTACAACTAGCACTATATCGATAAAAATTACTATCATTACTATGGTTATTATGATAATTTATATATCCGAATCCTAGTTGTGGATTATCTAAACATACATCATTTAATCCAACTCCACACATAGCATACTGACGCCCAGCAACAGAGGCGCCATCATCGGTTTGTATGGTTGTTGATTCCCCTATGCGAGTTTTACATTGTGAATTTACGCACTCATTATTAAAATGACAATGATCATCTGAACTACAGGAAGTACCTACATTTTCAGAAGCATTAATTGCATTACGGATCTTCTGCTTGTATGAAAAGATGAGGTCGAATGCCGAGTTCGACGCGGCCTCAGGGGGCATATCGCCGAGATGGTCCACGGCGCGCTCGCGCTGCGCCGCCTCGGCACGCAGTCCATCATGATCAAACGGGAGGTAGCGCGCCGCCTCCGCACCGAACGAACGCGCCAGAGTCTGAAGATCAGTCACATCCTTGCCCGCAAGATCATTCCGCAGTTCAGTTCCCGATACAGATAGACTAGAAGCATTCTGAATAAATGAATTATGTAATCTCTCAATCTCAGCTTCTGATAATTCTGATGGCAGTAAATCTTTGAAAACTGGATTATTTCTACAATGCCTCGGGCTCCAAAGATTTTCAGTCTTAAAATCCCACAGATTTTCATATCCAATATCATTATTATTATGAAAAATAAAGTTAGAATCAGGTGGTGGATAAATATTAATAAACATTTGATCTAATCGTGTTTGGCGAGCGGCATTGATTCCACCATTACGGTAATTTAGATTTATTCTTCTTTGTGCTTCTGCAAGTATCAGATCTTTATCTTCAAGCAAGCTCAGCTGCGCTGCATATGGCCCTTCGGAATAACCAATTTGATTAAGGCTTTTTATCTCATTATTTACAATTGTTTTTTCCTCAAGTATTTTTTTAATATTATCATCAAAAAGGAACGGATATTGTCCCAATCTCCGCTCTGCCTCGGGAACTGGAGCATTAATGTCTCTATATTGTGTAATCCAGATTTGTCGTCGTGGCGTTTTTGTCAAATTTTCTTGGGAGTAGGCGCCTACCTCCTGCCACGACGAATCGGGATTAGATAATATATTCTGTGCTTGATTTATTATATATTCGGGTACACCTTCGAATAAATAATGCCGTACGCCCGGCATGTGATCCATTAATACTTCACTATCATTCATCCATTCAGCAATACCACAACCTTTATCACCTTCATCGCAACCACAATTATATAATGTATATTTCTCAATATTATTATTATTTATTATGATATATAATACAATACCAATAAATATAAGAAATATATAAATTGTTGTTTTTTTTAATTTAATCATTTATAATATATATATTATTTTTTTTTAATATTTTATCGAATTTATTATATTTTTATATAATTATATGAAAGTTCTCATTTTTGATTTAGATGATACTTTATTAATGAGTAATACTTATAAAAGATATAGAGATATAAGACCAAGTTATCATTTAAATTATCTATTATATAAGTATCCAAATAAAAAATTTATTTATACAAATGGAACCTATGGTCATGGCGAAGATGGTTTAAATGCAATGAAATGTAAAGATAGTTTTCAAAAGATATATGGTAGAGATACATTGCCTTATATGAAACCTGATTTTAAATCATTTAATTATGTAAATAATGATATTTTATACAATCATAATTTATCAGATAAAAAAATATTTTT
>MDTG01230718.1_pt1 | contig 12011 bp, 12 predicted proteins | sample 811421 | NCBI WGS metagenome assembly MDTG01 (sample SAMN05326645, study PRJNA326480) | marine metagenome | isolation source: seawater | place: Pacific Ocean: South East | collected 2011 | reverse complement strand
TCTAAGTTAATGTCTCCTTTCATGGGCGGTACTTCTGGCTCTGGCTCTGGTTCTGGAACTGGTTCTGGTTCTGGAACTGGCTCTGGTTCTGGCTCGGGACCATGTGTGCCTGATATAATTTCTAATATTTCGAGATGTGGAGGGTGCAGGACAGCGACCAAGAGTTTGGCCCAGTCTGCTTCATAAGACCAATTAATACCCCACCTCGTGGAGTTTCCCGCGGGATTGCGGTATGATTCAATTCTTATTAGTTGACCATCTTCGTCTCCCCCAATCAGTTTAATATATAAATTACCTCCAATGTATGAATTTGAATCCACCAATCCTGACGGTGAACCTTTTGTATATCCATATGATTTAGTATAATCTGGCGCATCTGGGTTTATATATTTCTCAAGCGCGTCTTGATGACTTGTCACCACCGCCCAGTTACCCCACTCACTCCAACTCACATCTGTAAATGTTTCTAATACGTTTATATAAAAAGGAGCCGGGGATGGTTCTGGCACTGGCACAGGCTCAGGCTCTGGCTCTGGCTCTGGCACTGGCTCTGGTTCAGGCACTGGCTCTGGTTCAGGCACTGGCTCTGGCTGTGGCACTGGCTCTGGCTCTGGCTCTGGGGCGGGAACCCATGGCTCTGGCTCGGGCTCTGGCTCTGGTCCATGAGTTCCTAAATAAAACTCTATTAATTCAAGTTCTACAGTTTTGAAGTACTCCACTTCATATCTGATGATAAAATCAACAATGCCACCTGCACTGGCATCTGCACCGGCATATTGATCATAATTAAAACCCCAAGCGGTATCAGCACCGAGCCGCGGTCTGTATGAATTAATTTTTATAAGTTTATTTTCAAATTTATTTTTTGCTAATTGTAAATACTGGGTATTAGCTCCCAAGTTATCAATACTTTTAATTCTAATAAATAAATTACCTTTTGGTGGTTTGTCGGGTACCTCAATGTTTGACGTAGAATCATAATTATTCGCCAGTACAGTCGGTCTCGGAAATCCCCGGCTCGACCCGCCCTTCACCCAATTTGAATAATGAGCAAGGTTCGTCACTGAATATGTTTCTATAACCCTATACCAAATTGGCACTGGCTCTGGCTCTGGCTCTGTTTCAGGCTCTGGTTCTGGAGCGGGAACCCATGGCTCTGGCTCTGGTTCTGGCTCTGGAATATTGTCTCCTCTTGTAGGAGTAATTTTGTTATCTGTTAAAAGTATATCATTCATATTTATCTTATATTATATATTAAGATAAATTATTTTTCTAAATAACAAGTTAATTATTAAAATTTCAACAAAACATTTAAAAAAAGTATTTAAATTAAAATTTAAATAATGTTCCATATGACAGAAAAAGTCAAAAAAAAGAGAGGAAGAAAACCAAAAAAAAAAGTAGAGCCTACTGAAAAACCACCCCCCAAAAAAAGAGGTAGGAAACCCAAGGGAGGAAAGATTATTAAAAAAGAAATAAAAAAAAATAAAGTAATAACTATGAAGGAAAATGTAATTTTACATTTAAAATGTAAAACAAGTGATTTACAACAAAAAGATACTTCAAAATATTCTCCAGAACTTGAAAATCCTGAAGCCTATAATTTAAATTCTAATTTTAAATTATCAAAATTAACTTATCAAGAATTATATAATTCAAGTTTAGATCAAAAAAATGACATTCCTCCTTCTCCTCAATTGACAAATAAAATCATCGAAAAACCAAAAGAACCATCAAAAAATACTGACATGAAAAAAATATGGAATAAACTTGAAGAATTAAAATTAAATTTAAGAAATAATAATGCATCAGATAAAAAATCAGCATGCTTCTGGTGTACCTATGAATTTGATAATCCTGCCATTTTTATACCAAAACAATACAATAAAAATTTACTTGAAGTATACGGTTGTTTTTGTAGTCCGGAATGTGCAGTAGCCTATTTAAAAAGTGAAGACATAGATAATTCTCGTAAGTGGGAGAGATATACTCTTTTAAATAATATTTATAGTAAGGTTTTTGATTACGAAAAAAACATAAAACCTGCCCCTAATCCGTTTTATACATTAGATAAATATTTTGGCAACTTAAGTATTTATGAGTATAGAAAACTATTAAAAAACGAAAGAATTTTAATGGTAGTGGATAAACCCATGACAAAAGTTTTACCAGAAATTTATGAAGAAAATAATGAAATTCCATTTATAAACAACAATTTATTAAGTCAAACCAGTAAATCGGATAACAAATTTAGATTAAAAAGAAAACAACAAAAACCTAGCAAAAAAGTGTCTATTGTAGACTCATTTAATTTATAATTTATAATATAATACACCACGTTACATTATAAATTACTCAGAAACTTCTTCAATAATAGGTCCTTTGGATGATTTTTCTTTAATATATTTATTATCTTTTCCTAATAATCCTGGACACATAGGATTTAAGCATGTTTTTGAACACGAAACTTGAGTAGGTGGGCTATAAATACAATCTTTGTGTATTTCTTTTTGTTCTAAAAATTTTTCATAAATTTTTTTTTGTATTGCATCTGTGCGTTCTTTTTGTTCTTTTCTTTGAATGTATTGTCTATTTGCTGTATCCATAAAAACACGTATTTCATCCATCATTCGTTCATTTGTACTACGTTCAGATTTTACAATTGGTGCCTTTTTTTCAGTTTCTAAATCAGGATTTAAATATTGTTTAATAACTTTAACATAATTAAATTCATTTTCTTCTAATTTTTTTTCTGCTTCTTCATTGGTGTAATTAGTTTGCATAACAACAAATTTTATCATATCTTGTTTTGAGGTCATTTATTTAGTTTAATAAAATATTTAAAAAAATGTAATTAAACGTAAACATTGTTATAAATAATATTATGGCTGAACAAGATATTATCGAAAATATGTCGAGTGAGATAAGTAATGTTTTGAAAAAAAATTTATACACTTTATTAAATCCGATTATGGAAAAAGAAACTAAAACAAATGAAGCATTGCTAAAATTTCCTATTATTCAAGAATTAAAAGATAAAATTAAAAATTTAGAACAAAAATTAATTGAAACAAATTGTCAAAAAAATATTAAAATTTTTGAATTAAGGGAAATTATAAAAAGAAAAGATGAAAAAATAGAAAATTTAGAGGGACAGTTAAATAAGGTTTGCTCGATAAAATTAGAAGTAAAAGAGTTGGAAAATTCAAATGAAACGATAGACATAAACTCCATAGATCTTTCTACAGGAGGAACTAACAAGAAAATAGAAAATAAACCAATAAAATTAACATCTAATATGTGGAATTTGTTAGGTGAAGATGATGAAGATGAAGATGAAGATGAAGATGAAGAATATACCTACAGTGAACAAGATGAAGAAGCAGATGAAGAAGCAGATGAAGAAGCAGATGAAGAAGCAGATGAAGAAGTAGATGAAGAAGCAGATGAAGAAGCAAATGAAGAAGAAGATGAAGAAGCAGATGAAGAACAAGACAAAGAAGAAGATAATGAAAATTCTGATTCAGAAGAAGAATTAGAACTAGAAGAAATAGTTATTAATGAAATTAAATATCTTACTGATGATATTGTAAATGGCAATATTTACAAATGTGATGATGAAGGAGAAATTATTGAGGACCCTGAAGGAGATTTAATAATTGTTGGTAAATTTAGTAATAAAGTTTCAGAAATTTATTTTTAACTCATGATTTTTATGTCAATATAGTATAAGATTAAATGGTATTTACTGATTTATGTCCCCCAGCATTAATTTATTTATTATTTTCTATAACACAAATAGTAATTGATACAGTTAAGGGTTTATACAATACTGCTTTAATTAAGATTTGGGTTGCAGTAATATTTACTATATTACTGAATTATTTATGTCAAAGTGGTTTAGGAATAATTTCATGGTTAATTGTTTTTATTCCATTTATTTTAATGACTTTAGTAGTTAGTATTTTACTTCTTATGTTTGGATTGGATCCATCTACCGGTAAAATTAAATTTGGTAAAAATGGTAAGATAAAAAAAAAGAAAAATGACAAACATCATAAACATCATAAACATGGTGAAGAATGTAATAATCATACTCATCATGGTGGAAAAAATAGTGATTGTCCAGAAAAATTAGAAGATGATGATTTAGATAAAGAAGAAGACAAAATTTTAGATTACTATAATAAATATTTAAAAGGTAACGGAGGTGGAGGTGGAGGTGGAGGAGATTCTTCATCTAGTCAAGATGATACAAATGAAGATAATATAAATAATAAAGAAAACGCAAGAAAAATATTACAAAAATCCTTTTTATTTTATAGTACAAAACAAGAAGATCCTGCCAAAAAAATTCAAAATAAAAATAAAAAAACAAAAGAAAGTAATGAAAATGCGGCAGATTACAATGATGAAAATTCAATAAATGATGTTAAGTATAAACTATTTGTTGATGATATAACAACTATGCTTTATGGAATGGGTGAACAAGATATTGCTAGTTGGTTCAAAAATAAAGCAAAGTCATGTTTAAATAATTTAGAAGGAGTTAAAAAGAATTATAAACAAATGAAAATAGAAGAATGTTTTCAAGATATTTTAGATGAAATGTTAAGTAAATTTAACAATAATAAAAAAAACTTGTTTAAAAAAAATTATAAAGAACGTGTTTGTAAAATAAATGAGACAATGGATGTATGTAAAAACAGAGTAACAAGTGGTTGGTGGAATTAATTTAGTAATTAAATAAATTAATAAATAGTATTAAGAAATAATAATACTATTTATTTATATATATGTATCAAATTTTTGCTTTATTGGGCTATTTAGCATCCATTAGTTTTGTAGGAGCAAGTATTTTGTATTGCTATGACAAAGAAAAATTTAATTTAGTTTCTGAAACTATTAGTTGGGAGACTGTAAAATGTTATCATAAAATAAATAACAAAATAAAACATGTAGTAAAAGATTTAGATAAAAATATAAAACATAAAAACTATAACTATAAACTTGAAGAAATTCGTTCAAAAATAAAATATGAATTTTATGGTTATAAACTTAAAAATAGAACAGAATTTATTTGTGATATTGATAAATTAGAAGAAAAAAAATATTTTATAGATGACAATGATTTTGATCTTATGTTTATTAAAAAAACTAATAGTGATAATACTATATTGTGGAAACGAATTTTACTTAAAGAAGATTTGCATAATTTAGAAGAGTTAAAGAATTTTGAAAAAGCAGAAAAACCATTTTTACAGATAGAATTTTCTTTAAAGAGAGAAGATATTGAAACTCCTCCGCATGAAAAAACAGAAATTCATTCTGAAATGCAAGGATTTTATATTAAAAATAATAAAATATTAGATAATAATTTTGTTCAGTGGTATGTAAGCAAGTATTATTCTTTATTGCCATGTAACAATTATAATTTACAAATAATAGATACAAATATAAATATATTTAATATGACGAATAAACAATTTTGTTTGTTAAAAGATGATGATAAAAACTCATATATAATAAAAGAAAACGAAAACTAATTTAAAAAAAAATATACAATAGTATTTATAATGGTATCAATTTCTAGTGTTGATCCTATGCTTGAGGAAAGTAAAGTGCAAGAAAACCTTCTTTATGATAAGTGGGTTTTATGGGCTCATTTACCACATGATACAGATTGGAGTCTAAGAAGTTATAATAAAATTATTGAATTAAACTCTGTTGAAACTGTAATTTCTTGTATGGATACAGTTCCTCCGCAAATGGTTAAAAATTGTATGTTATTTTTGATGCGAAAAGGCATAAATCCAACATGGGAGGATCCCAAAAACATGAATGGAGGATGTTTTTCTTTTAAAGTAAATAACAATGATGTTTATACAACATGGATACAATTGAGTTATTTATTGACAGGAGAAACTCTTTCTAATAATCATAAACTTCAAGAAAAAATAACTGGGATTACAATATCACCAAAGAAATCATTTTGTATTGTTAAAATTTGGCTTGAAAATTTGGATTATCAAAATCCAAAAGAATTGCAGATGGTTGATGGTATAAACATTCAAGGATGTTTATTTAAAAAGCATAAAAACTAATTGAAATATAAACCAAAGCAAACTTAAAAACAAATAATTACAAAAATTTATTTTTATAGACATATTATAAAAATGTCTATAAAATCTACAATATCGGGAATATTACGTTCATATCCAGTTATTATGATGTATTCTACAGGATTACTTTATATTATGACTAGTGATATAGATTTTTTATATTTGTTAATTGTATTATGGATAGGAGAAGGAATTAATTATAATTTAAAATATAATTTTTTTAGACCTATTTTTGGAGACAACATACCTTTTCTAGGAAGAGGAGCAAGACCTTATGCCGCAAAAAATTGTGGATTATTTTTATCAAAAAAACAACAAAAAAAACTAAAATCTTATGGAATGCCGTCTGGTCATTCGCAAAATTCAGCAATTTTTGCAACTTTTTTAATTTTAAAACTTTTAAGTAATGGGGTAACAAATACAAGTCAAATCATAAAAATGGCTATAATAGCCGGATTAAGTTTAAGTGTCATGATAAGTCGTTGGGTATTTAAATGTCATACTGTTCAGCAAATTATTATTGGTGCTGCATTAGGTACATTTTTTGGATATTCTTCATTTAAATTTAAAGATTATATTATTTCTATAATAAATAATCACTTTTAAATATTAGGAACTAGGTAAAGGTGCCAAACAAAGTTTTATTTCTCCTAATGATGCTACACTATATTTTACAACAAGTGGAAGATCATTTTCCAAATACATTTCGATATTATTGCAAAGATTTGTACATTTAATAAAATATCCTAAATTTTTCAACGAAAATTCTCCTTGTATTACAGTAGAATCTTCATTTTTCTTTATAAATTCAGTTATACCATCACTTTCACATCTCCTAATTTTACAACTTGCAAATGGACCATTACATGAAAATATTAATTCATTACCTATTGATTTTATTTCTAATCTCTCCGAAATATTACTTAGATCGCGGATCATTTTTTGAAAATCACATGAAGGAAGATTAATGACTGAAGAAAATTTAACAGAAGGCATGTCAAGTTCTTCTTCATCTGGCTCAATTAATTTTAATTTTTGAATTTTAGATTGTTTTATATCTCCATTCTCAAATTTCAATCCTAAATATTCAACTATACCATCACAGTAATCATCTTCTTCTATATAAATAGTTAATGTATCATCATTGTCTATTGAATTAATTAATTTAAAGAGATGAAACATATTAACTCCTATAATAATTTTAGGATACTTGCAGTAAAAGTGTTCAAATTTTAAAGCATCTAAAAAAAGATGTGCAAGAATAGTATGAGATTTATCCATATTAATAATTCTAATTCCAGCGGGTGTAACTTTTCCGTTTTTATCTGTTAGTTCCTGTGAAAAAACAATATTTGTTTCTAAAAGTATATCTTTTAATGCAGTCATTAATGTTCTCATGGGAGATATTTGAACAGTTTTCATTTCTAAAACATAATTATTATTCATATATCTAATAATGTTGTTAAAATCTTTAAATACTTATGCAAAAAAAAAAAGAATATAAACGAACTAATAAATAATTATATATATAAAATGTTTTGTTGTATAAGTCATAATATTCAAGTGACCGATGAAGAGGAAGCAAAAGAAAAAGAAATACAACGAAGGTCATTTAAAATTAAAAAGGAATTATTAAGAACAAGAAAAAATAATCATTTAGGTCAAGGTATTAGTTCAAATGTATTTAAAATAAAATTAGATGGAAATTATGTTTCTTGTAAAGTTATTAAAGAAGGTTGGGAAAAAGAGGCAAAAAAAGAAATTAAAATACTTAAAAATGTTTTAGAACTTAATAATAATAAACTTCCTAAATTTATTTGTTGTTTTAAATTAAGTTTAAAAGATACAATTTGTTATGATTTTATAGAAGGTCATGATTTGTTTGAATATTTATATAGATTAACAGAATTTCACAATAATGAAATGCTAATTATGGAAACTGTACTCCAAATTTTAGATGGATTACAAAGTTTATTAATTTTAAATTTAGTACATTTAGATGTAAAACCTGAAAATATTATTGTACAGTCAATTAATCCTATAAAGATTACAATTATTGATCTTAGTTTTTGTCGTAATTATGAATATGGAAAAACAACGGCATTATTAGGAACAATTGGATATGTGTCACCTGAAATGTTATTTCACAAAAAAATTTATCATAACACAGATATATGGTCGATTGGTATTATAATTTTTCTTTTATATACAAATAAATTTATGTTTAATATTGAAGATAATGTATATAAACTAAATATTTCAGAGGAAAACATAACGAAAGAAATTATTAATTTAAATTTATATAATGTTCCTAAAAAAATGAAGGAAATTATTGAAAAGTGTTTAGTTTATAAAACAAACTACAGAATTTCAGTAGTTGGTCTTATAAAATTAATTAATAAATTATATCCATAAATTTGATATTTTCACCTTAGCACTTCTTAAACTTACCCTTTAATTTACCCGTCTTGTGGCGGCATCTGCGAGACTTCTTTCTGGTTCTTCTTTTCTTTCTGGTTCTTCTTCCGTTAATTTTGACAGCACCGAATGTACCTTTTTTTGTGGTGTATCCAGCACGTCTTAATTGTGCTAAAAGTTTTCCTTTCTTAGAACTTTTAGTTTTAGATACAATTCTTCCGTTTTTGTTGTATTTTAAGTGTGCTTTAGTAAGAGCGTCGCCTTTTGGCTTAACAGCACCATATGTTGTTTTGTAAGCAGTGCCATTCATAACCTGAGCACGAGATCCTACAAGCATGTGGAAACTTTTTCCATTAATGTTGTATTTACCATTGGAACCGCGTTTGCTTTTTCTAGTTCTTCTAACCATTATAAACTATATTAAGAAAATATATTTTTATAAGATTTTATCTTTTACAAATTATTTTTCTAAAGTTAAATTTTTAAACAAACTTACATTCTAAAATTATATTTTTTTTAAAACATTATATTTTAATATAATTTTAATATAATAAATATGTGGGAAAATAGAGAAAAATTAGATATTTTAAAAGAAGAAACGCAGGATTTACAAAGACTATTAAAAGATTCATATTTACGTTTAGAAATTGAATATCAAAGAAAAGGAGGGCAAACCTGGTGGCAATATTTTTGGTATATGTTTGGATATGTTGTTTAAATTTTTTTAACAAAATAAAAAAAAATATATTTTGTTAAATATATATGGCTACATTATTTCCACCTGCTGGTCCATGGGTATATGACTCTACATTACCAAAACCTTCTGTTGCCGGAACAAATACTGTTAAAAATATTATAGAATTTTCTAGTACAGATATTACTACAAATGCAAATACAGCAACAGCGTTAGAAACACTTTATTCTTTATTAGTTCAATATAATATTATTTCAACATTAGCAGATATTAGCACAAATTATACGGTTCTTGCACCAAATAGTAACGCGTTTACCGGTTACAATTCTGTATTTTCAACATTAACTGATTCTCAAAAAATTAAATTTTTAAAGTCACATGTTGTTTTAGGAAATTTTACTCTTAATAGTTTGCAAACATTAGCATCCACTGGTAGAGAAGTATCTACTTTAAGCGGAGCAAAATTAAGATTTTATGAAGATCCAAGTAGAAATATATATGTTATTGCTAGAGATGGTATATCTAAAATTATTAATCCAGATTTTTTAGCAACAAATGGTGTTATTCACCACTTAGAAAGTGTATTGGAAGTTATTGATCCTGCTATTGTTCCTTCCACTAAGGGTGTTGTATTTGCACAACTTAAAATCAATACTGAAAGTATTACAGAGGCAAGTACTCATAAAGTCGAATTGTTCGATGTTGCTATTAGTGGAACAACACAAATATCACAATATTATGGAATTACTGGTGATAATATGCGACAATTGTTTTATCGATATAATGAAGAATTTGGCATGCCTATACTACAAACAGCATTATCTATATTATCTAGCAATAAACATCTCATTAAGGGGTGGAGGCAATCAACTGGTGTAGGTGATCCCGTGGATATAACTGGTTATAATTTAATGAGAGAAGTTGTAAATTTGTGGGAACAAGATGTTGGACTTTCTTCAGATAAATGGTCTCGCAGTTCTTACATCGATATTACCAGAGAATTAATGATTGCTGATAAATGGACTGAATTAAATAATTGCAATATTAACAACGCTCTTTCTTACAGACAATTATTAGAAAGTATAAATCAACATTTAGGATACTATACTATACCACAAACAAAATTAGAAACAAATAATAAATTAATTTTGTCTATTTTAATTTCCAATGGAAATGCAAACACAAAACCTGTTGAATTATTACTTCACTTTATTATAACTCAAGATGAAAGTTAATAAACTTTCATAAAAAATGTTTATGTTTTTTAAATTTCTATGTTTTAAATTTCTATGATTAAATTTTTGTTATTTAAATATTAAAACGACAAAATAACAAAAATTGAAAAAATATTTAAAGAGAAATAGAAACAATATTTCTATTATGTCGTTGACATCTAATACTAAACAAAAGTTAGCAGAAACTTATCAACAAAAAACCGATATAGAGCATATTTTGGATGCTCCAGATACATATATCGGTCCTGTTGATAGTGATAATATACAATATTGGACGCTAAATGAAAATAATGAAATTTCACATACAAATTATGACTTTATTGGAGGTCTTTATAAACTCTTTGATGAAGGCATTGTAAACTGTAGAGATCATGTTATTAGACTTCAACAAAAAAAGGCAAATAAGGAGAAGAATATTGTTAATGTTACTGAGATTAATATTGAAGTAAATAAAAAAACCGGTGTGATTACAATGTATAATGATGGAAATGGTATTGATGTCGCGAAACATCCAGAAAATGATCTGTGGATCCCTGAAATGATTTTTGGTCATCTTAGAACATCAACAAATTATAATAAAGATGAAAAAAAGATTGTAGGTGGTAAGAATGGTTTTGGTTTTAAACTTGTTTTGATTTACTCAAAGTGGGGAAAAATAGAAACAGTTGACCATATTCGTGGAAAAAAATATAAGCAAACTTTTCGAGATAATTTGAATGTTATTGAAAAACCCAAAATCAGAAAAAGTAAATCTGGACCTTATACTAAGGTTGAGTTTTTGCCTGACTATGAACGTTTTGGTATAACTAAACTAACGGATGATATGTATAATCTTTTTAAGAAAAGAACATATGATATTGGAATTGTAACTGATAAAAAGGTAAAGGTAAAATTTAATGGAAAGTTGGTTCATAACAAAAATTTTGAACAATACATTGACATGTATATTGGTCCCAAATCAGATGTAAAACGTGTACATGAGAAGGTGAATGATAGATGGGAGATTGTAGCATGTATTAGTCCTTTAGATGAGTTTACACAAGTTTCTTTTGTTAATGGTATTAATACTATTAAGGGAGGAAAGCATGTAGATTATCTTTTAAATCAAATTGTAAGAAAGTTGACAACTTATATCGAAAAGAAAAAGAGGATAAGGGTAAAGCCTACAACAATTAAAGAACAAATTATGCTTTTTGTGAATTGTATTATTGAAAATCCTAGTTTTGATAGTCAAACAAAAGAAACTTTAAATACTCCTCAATCTAAATTTGGAAGTAAATGTCAAGTAAGTGATAAATTTATTGATAAACTTGCAAAAATGGGTATTATGGATGCTGCTATTAGTTTGACAGAAATTAAAGATAGTAAACTAGCAAAAAAAACCGATGGGCGAAAAACTAGAAATATTCGTGGTATTCCAAAATATATGGGTGCTAATTTTGCCGGAGGTACAAAATCTGACCAATGTACTTTAATTTTGTGTGAAGGAGATTCAGCAAAGGCGGGAATTGTTTCTGGTCTTAGTAAAGACGATAGAAATAC
>MDTG01121160.1_pt1 | contig 12011 bp, 5 predicted proteins | sample 811421 | NCBI WGS metagenome assembly MDTG01 (sample SAMN05326645, study PRJNA326480) | marine metagenome | isolation source: seawater | place: Pacific Ocean: South East | collected 2011 | reverse complement strand
TTACGGTGAGCGATAATGCTGGCAACACTTCCACAGCCACCACGGACTGGGTCGTAGATCGTCAAGCACCCGTGTTGAGCTTGTCAGGGCCCGAAACAGGGACAACGGGACAAAGCCTATCCTATACTGTCACTCATTCCAATTTGGATGCCGGACAAGAAATTGCTTTGTACTCGACAACTTTGGGACAAGTTGCAACAGCGAGCGCACCAAGCGACAGTGATGCTAATATCAACGTAACCTTCTTTTCTCAGTCGTCCCAAAGTTTGTGGGTTGTTGCTTCAGACAAGGTTGGAAACAGCGCCTCCACGGAAGATTCGAAAATTACGACGAACGTTACAGGTAACTCAATTAACGTTACATGTACGGTCAATTCATTGATATCTGCCGAAGCAGGTACTTTTACGCAAAGCACACTCGATACTGGTTCAGTGAGCTCATTTAATGCTGCGGATGATCACGATACCAATACAGCCGGCCTGCAAGCGTATTTGATTGCAACCGTTGGTTGTAATATTGGTGGTGCAACCGGAACGCTTACCATTGCGGCTGGAACAAACTATTCGTACCGGTCTGTGAGTGATGGCGACGTAGTTACGTTAAACGGATATGGCCTTCCTGAAGGAGCTAATGATTTAATCTTTAATATCTCCGTAGGTGGTGCTTCGGGGGCTGATGTTGTCTATCCCATCAGCGTTGATACCTCGGCACCAGCCAATCTCAAGGTGGGGTATGTCAAAGATGGTTTTGATACTGATTTTGATGCTTGTGCTGATGGTTATGCTGATCACTGCCTGCTGGCAGGCGCAACGAGTACAAGTGGAACGACATATCGGCAAACATTTTACGTTAGCGTCGATGCTGAAGATGGTGCATGCCCATTTGGAGCACCCACTTTAACGTCTGATATTGCAGGAACTGTTGATGGAAGTGAGTTTGCATTAACGAATACATCCTGCCGATCAACCTTTTCTGACGTTACGCTTAGTGATGCTGGTGCCACGCCGGACGGTGTTATTGTAAGTATATCGGTGAGCGTGCCAGATTCAAACGGCAATACAGCGACTTGGGCTGATGCAGAATCGGATGACGATGGTATCACTCTTGGTCTGGATGTCGTTATGCCAACCGTCTCCATGACAGTTGATGGCGCAACGGACGACCATACGGTGACAGCAAGTAGCGAAGCTGCCGTGACCGTGGCTTACGTTGTTACAAACGCTGGTATTTCAGCGGGACAAGATATAATGCTTTACGTGAATGATGCTGCACAGCCATCTCAAACGATTAGTGATGGAGCATCCAACACGTTTAATGTCCAATATAACAGCGACGGGTCTCGCGCTGTTTATGCGCGTGCGAGTGATGCTGCGGGCAATATCGCTACTTCGAATATCATTAACAGTAATATTACGGGCTATAACTCACCACTTTGTAATGCTACGCTGCAGTCGCTTAATTCGAGACAACCAGTGAATGGTTTGTCCGTCACCTCTTCGGATGGCTCAGAAGTAAGCACAGGCTTTCAGGTACCACTGGTTGTTTTGGCCTCGAAGTCATTGTCTTCGGGGAACTATTCCTGCACGAACAGTACCATTAGCATTACGGTAAAAGATGCAGAGAACAACACCTTCTTTACGGACAACGGCAGTATTATTGGTAGCAACGGTACAGGAACCGTCTACATTGAGGTTCCACAGGGCGCAGTAAATATCGCGGCAGAAGTTGTTTACCAAGGGGTTGCAGGTCAAAGAGACACAGCAGATATCACAGTGGATACAGTGGCGCCGACATTAGATTCTATTCTAGCAGTTAATAACAGCGTCAATACAACAGTTCCTGCTTGCGCCGATACTACTTTTGCTGATTATTGCTTTACGGGAAGTTTCGAAAGTGACTCTGATACTGATTATCAGAAATCAATTATTATATCCGTTCCGGCAGAAAACAATTCTTGTTCTTTTGGTACGCCTACCATTCAAGTTGGTAGCGCTACCGCGGTAAATGGTGGGGCGTGGACTTTAGAAGGCCAGCTTTGTCGTTCACAGGTGGATAATCTAAATATTATATCTAGCGTAACTAAATTTATTGATGAAGATAATGACAATATCGCCGACGACGGTACGAACCCGCCTGATGGTACCCTTGTTGACCTCGTTATTGGTTTGTCAGATAGTAATGGTAATAATGCGGCAATCTCAAGAACCATCGGGGTTGATATGGTTCCGCCCAGTGTTAACTGGCCTTTGGAACTCACATTTAACTACGAAGACGATCAAGACCAGGCTCAAAGCGACAGTCAAATTCGCGTAAGTATGATCGCCAGAGGCATGCTGGGCTCTACTGTTTTTATGACCACCGCCGCCGGAGAAACATTAACAGATTATGCGACTGGTGGTGTGACTCAGTGCACTAATATTGCAACGAATTATTCTCAGTGTATTTTCCGAATGACTTTCCCAAATGGCAACTACGATATTACAGCGAGTGGTTTTGACCGGTCGGGGAATGCGCTGACTTCAAACTGGGAAAACACCAATAATATTAGAAATATTTCTGTAGATAACGTAAAGCCACAAATAGCAAATATCAATATCAATGCAGACCAAGACTTCAATAACGTGGTTACCCTGGCTGAAAATAATGATGCTCAAGGAGATGCGACAATTAACATTTCTGTCGATTTTCTTCTAAGTGCTACCGTTGAGACGGGGCTACCTGCGTCTTTGAATATTGCGTCGGTCTTGAGCAGTGGCGAGCAAACATCCCAAACGATTGATTCCGCCTCCTATCTGTTGGGCGGCTTCACCAAGATTGACTTTAACAATGTGACCCTAGGAAATGGCGTGCACACGCTTACGGTAAATGTACAAGACGAAGTTGGCAACGACGTGGATTCATCTACCAATGTTAAAACGTTGACTGTTGATACGACCCCGCCAGGGTGTGCGATTACAGGCTCTAGGCCAGACCCCATGCTCGCCAATCCTGTGGGCGACATTGTGCATGACAGTGATAGTATAGCAGAGGGAATTCAGTACCACGTCCAAGTAAACACTCAAAATGATAACGCTTCTATCACTCTAAAAGACGGAGATACGGTTTTAGCAACGGCCGATAATAATAGTGGCTACACCGGTGGTGTCGTTACATTTACCGACACCGCTGCGACGACTTTTGCTTCTGGTACGCACGAGCTCAGTGTCGTCTGTACTGACACCGCTGGTAATGTATCGACTTCGGCAACGGATAGTGCATGTGGCGATAATACGTGTTGTGACGGCACCTGTTATGGTGACGCTGATGATAACTATTCCTTTACGGTGGATGATGTACCTCCTTTTATGGTTATACAAGGTACGAACCAAAGCGGGGACCCATGTGGGACCACTTCTGAAAATCCTTGTGAAGGTGGAACTCAGTCGGGCGGTGATGATTGTGTCGATGGAGAATCTGGTAACAGTGCGGAATGCGTGGATGCGAATAATTTCGCAACGCACCCAGCGGGCAGCCAAGACTTTAGTGGCATTCAGAGAACCTACCAAGTCTTGTATCGCGATGTTGAGCTAGGACAGAAAATTTACTTAACAGATCCTAAAGAAGGTGGCTTTGAAACGTGTACAACGCCCGACGGTACGCGGGTCAATAACTGTGTCGGATTGGTTACAGTTGCGACGGAAGCGTCCTCAGAACTTCAGCAAACGACAGCGATGGTAACATTTACCAAAGCCGGCTCGCATGAAGTGTCTGCTTACGCCATTGATGCCAGCGGCAACGAAGCAACGGGAACCACTTTTAATATTATCATTAGTGTGCCTAACCACAGTATTATCCGGACCTTCCCGACAAGAACTGGCGGAGACTCTGGGGCACTACAAATAGCAGCGTCTGAGGATACGGATGTTGATACGGCCGGCGCCCAAGTGGTTGTGACTGCTTCTACGGATGCGCCGAATGGTGCTAACGCCACTTTGTGGGTCGGTAGCGATAGTAACGATGCTTCAGCCCTCACACAAGCTACTGCTACCACCGTTGTTAACAATTCGAACTATGTTCCGGGTGAATACACGGGAACCATTACCTTCCCCGCAGTCACCTTTAACGATGGTCAAGCTGGGTACATGGAAATCCGAGTAGATTCCTCAAATGTCCTTGCGGAAGGAGAAGCTCTAACGGGAACTGGCGGGGCTGAGCAATATTCAACAGATATGACCGCACCTACCTTGTCTTTCGCAACGCCTAGTATTCCTGAAAATATCAGCACGGTTTATTTAACGAAGAATGCGCCGGAAGGTGTCATCAACGGCTCAACCTGGACCGGCCCTCGTGATAATAGTGCTTCTGCGGGTTACCAATCTGCGTGGAGCATGAATTGGCTCGGTTGCGCCACGAACGGTTCATTAACGGTAACCAGTGGTGCTACTACCGTGGGCAGTGCTGCTTACCCGGGTTCTGCTTCCGAGAATGTTGGGGGGACGATTTCCGTCGCCAATATTAACATCACAGACGGTGACGGACAAACAATCACTGCTTCTTGTGCGGATACAGCAGGTAATACAACTTCAGTAAGCTTTAATGCTAATGTGGATACGGTATTACCATCCATTGAAAGTTTTGGTGCATCCGTACAAAGCAATCCTGACGGCTGTTCTGGAGACTCTTGTCCACATTCACATCGACGTGGTGCAGTCACTTTAGCTTTTACTGAGCCCGGTGATAATGGCGTGGAATCTTCTGGGGGAACAGTTACCGTTTCTATTTATGCCAAAAAAGACAGTGCGATTACGCTTAACGAAACCGACCTTTATTCTGCAGAATCACCCGGCGACTTGATTCCGATTGGCGGTTACACCACTTTGGGTGCAGGCACAGCGCATCAAATAAATACATCAGAACTTGCCTTTGATACGACTTGGCATTTTGGTATGACAGCTGCCGACGACGTTGGCAATTTCGCAGGTATTGAAAACGCTGGCAACTGGTCCATTGCTGCTTCCGCTTCTGCAGCCTTAGCGCTTCCAATGAGAACCCTAACTCTATCAGACGATGCCAATGAAAGTGATGTGTTTGGACAGGCGCTATCCGCTAACAGTGGTGACCTCAACGGAGATGGTTTTGATGACTTGGTTCTCGGAGCTTGGAACCGTGGAACTACTTGTTATGGTGGCTATTGCAATGGTGCTGTAGAGATTTTGTATGGCGCGGCTAGTGATACATTAGCGTCTCGCTCTTTCACTGAGGTCTTGGGAGAAGGCGGCACTGTTCTTGGTACTTTTATTGGGGTCGTGCCGTCGATTAATGACGATGTTTATGATGATCTCATCGTCACATATTACCACCCCATCACGGTTACCCAGGAGGTTGTCATCTTCTACGGTGGGGCAGGCGGCATCGGCAGTACACCAGATGCAATTTTGAAGGGCGGTGGAGACTACAGTTTTGGCCAGCATATTCACAGTGTAGGTGATATTAACGGAGACGGTCGCAATGATTTCGGACTCGGCGATAGTGGTAAAATGTTCATCGTCCTAGGACGTGATGCGAAGATGTCAGGTTCTTACTGTTTAGATGGGACGACCACTTGCCTTGGTGGAGCGCAGGCGATGACTGGTTCGATCGAGTTGAACGGTCCATCGGGCGCATTACAGGCAGCTGATTTGGGAGATACAAATGGTGATGGTCAAGATGACTTTGTGGTTTCCGCACCGAGCCAAGGCTCAAAAGGGACTTTTTATGTGGTGCAAGGTCAATCAACGTGGCTTTCATCTAACGCGCCAGCGACTATTGACTTGACATCTGATGCTAATACAACCGCGGTTGAAGCCCTTACCTATAACAATACGGGAGCTAAGGTTTCTTCTGGTGATTTCAACGGAGATGGCAATCAAGACTTCCTAGCAACATCGAGCTCTAACGGCATTGCTGTTTTTCTTAACAATGGTGCTGGTGGTTTTGCTGAATCTTTTACGATCTCCACTGGCCCTACCGGTGGCTTATCGGGTTATCATAGTGCGTTGTTTGTTGGTAATGTTAACGGTGACAGTTCCAATCGTGAGGATATCCTTATTGCCGGAGGAGATGCTTGGTATCTGTATATGGGTAGTGGAGCAACCTCCAATCTCTCTTCTAGTGACGCTGATGTCGTGTATCAGCAAACAGGGGCGGACACCTTCTTCTTGGGGGTTGCTGGCGACTTAGATAATGACGGCTTTGCTGATTTTTGTATGGCAAAAGCCGCTGATAATACCGTGTGGATGGTGTACGGCTCACCATAATATGGAGGACAAAATGGAAAAAAAGAAAAAGTATAGAAAACCAATCATTAAGAGCGATCAGGCGTTCGAACGAATGGCTTTATCTTGCGGTAAAGTAGATCAAGCTGGTGGGTGCGGTTCTAGAGAAGCGAACCACACTTCTTGATTGGTGCTTGGGGGCAGTAAGCCGATTCCTACTTTGATATACCTTTGAAATAATTGAGTTACTTATGAAGTCCACGTTGACAATATGTGATGTGTCTTTCTGCTTAGATGAGACGCCAAACGCCTGGCGTGATTTTGCACAAAAACATTACGGTCAGTTCTTTGACTCTCAAGCAAGATGCAAGGTAAAGCTTATTGGCCAGCCGGTCCGTGACTTCGTGTCACCGATATTAGAAAGAGTGCGCGCTCGTGCACGTTCGACAGCGCCTTTCTTATGTGATTTAGATTTGGCGTCAGGCATGCAAGCAAGTTTATTGCCGGATAACGAGAACCACTATTTATGCACCTTCCAAGAGTATCTAGATCCGAAAATGTCTTTAGAAAATTTTATCCGAGTGTTTTTGACACACTACTTACCGTGCAACGAAACAGGTTTAATGCTGCATGGATCCTGCGGCATCAGGGATAATCAAGGTATTATATTCACCGGTGTTTCTACCGCCGGAAAAACTACATTAAGTGAAGATTTTCGCGAGACGCTATATCTATCTGATGATATTTCCATTGTAGAATTTGTTGAAAATCAAGCGTTTCTAAAGCCACACCCTTTTCATGGTAAAAGTGAGCGTTTGCAGGTGAAGGCCGATGCGCCACTTGCGGCGATATGTATTTTGGGAAAGAAAAGCGATCGGACTGTTGTTAGAAAGTTAAAAAAAGAAGAGGCATATCAAATGCTACCACGGCATATTGTTACTTATGCTCATTCATCATTTGTGACAGAAAAAATATTGAATGTGCTTGATCGTCTTTTACTGGAAACGCCCGTTTTTTATATTGAACGAAACTTAAATGATGTAGCTGCGGACGAGCTCGTACTTGACGTCTTAGAAAAGGCATTGCCGTCAATATCTTCTTCACTAAAGGTGGCTTAGGTGGGGGAATTATGTCTTTAGTTCAAATTGGCGGCTCCAAATTACGGGCGAGGAACTCCGGAACTTTATTAGAAGAGGTTAAGGGACGCTCTAATAGAGCACAGAATCCAACAGCTGCTTTAATCTATGTGATAAATAAATGCCACCTTAAATGTGACCATTGTTATGAAAGCGAGACCTCCCACCCAACGCATCATCAATTGTCGCTTGATGATTACGACCGTATTTTTGATGAACTCGCTGAGATGGGTGTGTTGTGGCTTACCTTTTCAGGCGGTGAAGTGTTTTTACGCCGAGATTTTTTAGATATTGTGGAGTTAGCAAGGAAAAAGCGTTTTTCGGTCACTGTTTATTCTAGTGGTACGTTAATAAATGCGAAGAAAGCAGATCGTCTGGCAAAATTAAAAGTCTCTCGTATTGAGTTGTCAATTTACAGTCACGACCCAGTTTTACATGATGAATTTACAAAAACACCGCGTTCCCATGAAAAAACTTTACGTGCCGCACGTTTACTAAAGGAGCGCGGCATAAATACAGTATTAAAAACAAATATTTTAAGCTTTAATAAAGACCATTTGGTGGACTTTAAAGAGATGGCTGAAAATATTGGTGTTGATTATAGTTTTGATCCGGCGATCAATCCACGTACTGACGGTGATACTGCGCCTTTGAAGTATGCGGTAACTCCTGAGGACATTGCAAGAGCGATGGCTATTCCTGAATTAAGAATGACCTACTCCAAAGAGAATTCACAAAAATTATGTACCGGCTCGGGACATTTCGGAAAGCCCGACGAAGCAGTGTGTGGTGCAGCAAGAGCAACCATGGCTATCGGGGCAGATGGGGGCGTGTATCCGTGCGCCTCTTTTTCAATACATGGTGGTAGTCTTAAAGATCATAGCCTAAACGATATCTGGAATCGTTCAAAATTGTTAAATGAGGTTCGTCATACTACGATGAAAGATTTCTTACCTACGTGTGGCTCCTGCGACGTCAAAAGCACCTGTATTCCCTGCCAAGCGTATGCCTACATTGAAAACGAAGATCGCTTGAGTTGCAATGTTGGTTCAAAATTGTCCGCGACAGGTAAACTTTTGCACGCCCAACAAGTCATATCAGAAAAACTTATTAACTAAAGGTAGTATCTGTAATGGCAATTTTCCATGGTTATACCGACCCCGCGGAGCAAGCTTGGATGCTTTTGGATGAGGATCGGGTAAAGCGCTATCGTGAGGCAATTTTTGAAACAGTGAAATCAGGCGATATCGTTATTGATGTTGGTAGTGGTTCGGGTGTACTTGCTATTTTAGCCGCTCAGGCCGGCGCTCAAAAAGTATATGCGATTGAACGAACCAGTATGGCAGAGCTCTTACAGGAAAATGTTGCAGCGAATGAATTACAAGACACTATCGAGATTAAGCGCGTTGATGTTTTGCAGCTTAACGAAAGCGACTTTCCGGTAAAACCCAATGTGGTTATTGGTGAGATGTTAGGTAATTTTGCGCCAGACGAAGATCAACACCGATTATATGGCTTTGTAAAGCAACTCGTGAGCGAAGAGACACGTTGGTTGCCGCAAAATTATAATTTGGTTTTCGCTCCCGTCCAATCCAATTATTTACATTCCATTGAACGTGAACTCGTCAACTCTGATGAAGTAAACTTAACGCCGATTTTTGAACGTTTAATTCACCGACCGCACTTGAAAAAAATGATGCCTGACGAATTGTTGGGTGAAGAATGCCATGGGCCAGCTTTTCCGACGGCATCAAAATTGCCTAAGGTTTTTAACGCACATATGGAGATTGCTAAGGATGGTATCCTCAACGGTTTTATTGTCGGATTTCAAAGCCAATTGTCTAAAACCGTTACTCTGACAGCCACAACGACGGGCCCGAAGTCGAGCCATTGGTTCCAAGTCCTATTTCCAATCTATCCTTTTAGGAAAGTCCAAAAAGGTGAGTTACTTGAAGTGGAGGTTCGGCCTCGCTTGATTACGCATCGGGGAACATGGAGTTGGAAAGTTACTTGTGGTGACCAGGTTCATTATGGGGATGCCATGAAATCTTTGGTGGGATCTAACGATGAAATAGCCCAGCAACTTGGTCTGAGATTTACACAAACTGGTGAGAAAAAGAGTTCAGAGCTTTTGGATATGTGGGCGGATATCTTAGACGGGAGTTCAGAGGGAAGCTTGATTGAATTGGCAGAACGTTTACAAGCGAAACGACCGACTGCTTATCCGGTGATTGAAGATGCAATACAGGATGTCCGGAAATTGCTGAAGGCTTCGGCAGCATTGGCCTAATCAACTTAAGAGCATATTTTGTCGAGGGTTCTTTGTGGCAACCAATGAAGAAAGTAGCGACGAAGGCTTGAAATATCCTCACTTAAACTTAGAATCCAATAAATACGATAACCGTAACGTTTGATTTGAGAATACTTTTTTGGGGGTGAATTAAAGAATTGTCCTAATTGTTTTTGAATTCGTTGTTTGGGTTTTATTTCATTCATGAACCAGTCTGGAAGAGGAGTGTGGAGCGAAATTAACGCTGAAAATAATGCCCATAGTGCAGATGATACTTTTGCTTCTTTTGCTTTGCTCGCAAGAAGTTGCCAGTTAATGATTTCTTTTTGAGTGATGACAAAAAGATCTAAACAGGCTTTAGGCCATTGGGCAAAGAGCGCTTGTAATTGGTTCCCTGCTAAAAAAATAATCTCATCTTCAGGAGATAAAACCATGCGCTCTCCAACTGGCGTTTTGATCTTTTCAATTCGTGCCCATACATTGTCCCAAGAGGTGGGTGCTCGAAAACCATCAAAGGGCATGCGATGTAGATCGATAACAGCGTCACCCAATCGGTCTTCTTTTTTAAAAGATTTCGCTGTAATATTTATGGGGCGGGCGGCAGGTGGTGCGACTGCTTTTTGTGAGTACCCTAGATTGATAAGGGTTTGTTCACAGTGAGAAAAATCATCAGGATGAACCCATATATCTAAATCAGCATAGCTTCTAAGACCGCTTTGGTACCAATAACGTGCATCTGAAGCAATGCCTTTGATAAATACAAACCGTATGGAGCGATTGCTGAATTCTCTTTGTAATGTTTCTGCGATTTGTTGATGTACCATTGACCCTAGGAGTGCCTTTTCCCGTTTTTGAGCGGGAAGGTTTGCAGTAGCACCTAGTTCGAAGAGTGAATCTAATTTCAGGGCGTGAGTATATTTTTTTAGTTTTGTTTGGTCTTCAGAGGATAAAGATGGTGGGACATGCTGTTCTAATTGTTTTAAATGTAACGCTTTTGTTGCGCCTTGAATCAAGGCGGAAATCAAAAACTGCGCTGGTGGGCTAAGATCGAGCAAAGAAGAACCTTTTTAATGTAAGTTATTGATGATTATGTCGAAAATGAGGCAGGGCCAACTATTATCTGAAGATCTAAGGTCGAATTTTCTGGACCCCAAGGGATGCATAGCCCTAAATAGGTAAAGAACAACAAGGTTGTATGAATGACGTCCAAAAAGAAAGATCATCAAATCAAGATCAGCGGTCTTGATGAACTCATGCAAGAAGCCGAGTCCAATATCGAAAAGATGGAGGCAGCGGCAGGTATAAAAGAGGAGGATGATCTTGGTGAGCCTGCTGACTGGGACCTTGAGAATATGGACTTGGGGGCTATTGAAGTCTTAAACGCGCCCGTGGGTCCACCATCAGCCACGAATGAGGACTCTGAAGAGGTTCAACAGCAAGCTCAAGAGCCTAAAATTGAGGTGCCTTCGCTTAAAGAGAAAGCGCAAGAAAAGACGCGCCAAAAGAATCAGCGAAAACAAGAGCAAGAAAAGTCTCAGGCGCGCGATAAGAAAACAGAGGAAGATAAGCCTTCAGCACAGGACGTGGTGGTTCAGGCCATGTTGAAAGAAAAGAACCGTATGGTTTTGGCTATTTCTCGGTTGGAGCAAGAAAAGAAAAGTTATCGTTCTGAGAAAGAAGAGTTTAGAGACGATTTGGTTCGTGTACAGGCTAATTTTGAAAATTTTCGTAAACGAGTTACCCGGGACAAAAAAGAAGTGCATCGGTACGCTCAAGACGAAGTGTTTAAAGCTTTATTAGAGGTTGCTGACAACCTCGATAGGGCGACTCAAATTGATTTGTCTGAAGCCACTGATACCGAACGCGCTTTAGCTGAAAAAATTCTTGAAGGTGTTCATATGACCTTAAGAACAATGGAGGCGGCGCTCGGCAAATTCAAAGTAGAGTCATTTAGTGCGCTTGAAAGCTTTTTTGATCCGAATTTCCATGAAGCTGTACAGCAGATTGAAAATGATTCTGTACCGGAAGGCTGGGTTTTAGAAGAATTTCAAAAAGGTTATCATCAAGATGGTCGCTTAGTACGCCCAAGTATGGTGGTAGTGGCTAAAGGTGGTATTTCGAGAACAGAATGGGAAGCACTTCATGCGCCTCCCAAGGAAGCTCAAGAAGAAATTACAAATGCTCAAGAGGACGCTTTGGCGGCTGAAGAATCTGAATCAAAAGACGATGGTGCCGGAGAAGAAACATATCAAAGTATAGATGCTCAAGTAGAAACATCGGATGGAAGTACAGACGGTGAGTTAGAACCAGTTGGCGATAGTACAGGAAAGCAAGTAGAAACACCTGATGCGG
>MDTG01065988.1_pt1 | contig 12011 bp, 19 predicted proteins | sample 811421 | NCBI WGS metagenome assembly MDTG01 (sample SAMN05326645, study PRJNA326480) | marine metagenome | isolation source: seawater | place: Pacific Ocean: South East | collected 2011 | reverse complement strand
GGTTCGCTTACGTATAAACAACATAAATAAATTAAATTGATAATCGCCGGATTTTAATACTTGCTTCGTGCACCGAGCTTCCGGCCACAGAGAAAAAGGTGATGTATGTCAGAAGAAAAAACCGCACAAAAAATGGATAAAGACTTTTTTAAACGTACCGACGCGTTTATTAAGGTGGCCAACGAATTAACCCAAGAACACGAAGTAGGTAAAGTAAGCGCCAGCATGCTATACGCCGCTGCCCGCTTTAATGCCTTCATCGTAGCGTCTTCTGCAAAAGACAAAGCTGAAGCCGACCGCAACAAAGTAGAAGCCATCGAATATTTTACCAATCAATATCGCAACATGTTGTTAGCTAACATGGATGATTATATTGAAAAGTATGATGATTATTTGAAATAAAAAGATAGTCTGACGTCTGGAGACGGACGTCGGGGGCTTTAATTATATATTAGATACCAGTCAAATCTTGATTCCAATGTGTGTCATTACTTTTTATGGCACTAGGATCATCAAATAGTAAATCATGTTTCAAAATTGACTCTGGAAGAGTATGCCCTCGACCAAATCGCATTGTAGTCTCTGCACACTCAAATCCATCCACCTTACTCACTGATTGTATGGCATGACAGTACACAGCTTTGATGTTTTTATTCTTATAATCGAAACTATTAATTGATGTATAAATTTTATTGGCCCTTGAGTATTCAACCAATGGTCCATGAAGTGTTTCATATCCAATGTGAATTATAGTTGGAATATTCTCTGGTGCTTGATCAACTGCTTTACCGAGTAATTTCCTAACATCTTTAGCCTTCTTATCTATTGATCCTTCAGATATGCACTCCCACTTAGCACAATAAGCAACATCGACTCCCCCACAAAATAGATTCAATATACTTTCATCATCTGCAATTCCACCCTCAAACATTTCAGTAGGTGAACAAACATAAGTATATCCGGCACTGCTATCATACCCCCCAGAAAAAAGTGAGATCATCTGTGGTGAGTTCCAGCGAACCTGGAACCGATCAAAGTGTTGTTTTACTTTATTCATATCGATATATTTTGCGCTTAAAATTAGGTTATCACGTTCTAAATAAACGTCTTTACCTAATAACAAATTTCTTCTAAAGATATCACTAAATATATCAACCAATATATTTTCTTCCGTTTTTTCCACGTCTTCTTTAAATACAACATCTAGAAAAATTGATTTATTGTGAGCAACTAATAATGGAAGCAAGTTTGACCATCGCTTCCTCCAGCTTGCTCTTTCCTTTTCTGAATATTCTGTAACTTTACTTTGCCTTTTACACTCAACATAGAGTTTATCACCAGCTCTTTCCACCAAAAGATCAGGTGTTTTACACCTTGAACTTTCGGGGACAAACTTGACTTTCCAACCATTCCTTAAGTACATAATCGCAACAACAATTTCAAACAATACAGAATCAGGTTGATTTTCCTTACCATTCATTAACTGCTGTACTTTGTGATTTATTCCTCCTATGTTTTTCGCTAGTTCTATATTTCTACCTATAACTGCAAAAAATGGATAAACTCTTGCTGATTGGGAAGGCTCATCTACATACGGCCTAAGATAAATTGATTCTATCAAATATAAATACCAAGCGATCCAGTCTTCATAAAATGCAACTCTTGCTTTTTCATCTTCGATATCCATACTATTTTTAACATCTTGAAACTGGCTTCTTTGCTGTTTTGAAAAATATTTCACCAATTCTAGTTTTCTTCTTTTCCATTCTTTCTTCTCAATAAAAGATAAGAACCAATCTACAGATTTTTTACAACTAACCACCCACTCCTCTTTGTTTCTATCTTTCAGAAACTGTAGGAATTTCACTCGATCATCATTAACCACTCTGGGAGCTTTTTTTCGCGATCTTTTCCTTTTTAGATCTCTTCGCGCCTTAATATTCTTAATTCTTCGCTTGTTAATCCTAACTCGATCTAGACCCATAACATTTTATCCATAGTTATGCTTTATTAATAACACTTACAATATAACAATTAATTGAATACCCAAACCCATAACAACATGCGATTTTTGACCAGCATGGTCAAGTGGCAGACCATGTCGCGCCATATCACTCTCCCACGATATCTCAGATACAACTGGAAACCAATTCCGAATCGATATCAATATGCGGCATCCAAGCGCCGCATAACCAAAGCTGAGGGAAATATATAAGGTTGGCGGCGTGAGGCTTACCGCGAAGCGGGGTACGGGGCTCACTTCGTTCGGGAGCTACGCTCCCCCGAGAAAAAGAACCGTGCTGGCTTTGATTATCCAGATTACGAAAATCTAGATAATTAATAACCTAGCGAAAACGCACTTGCTCAATGGATACCCGCCTACGCGGGTAAGACTAAATAACCTAACTAAACGCATTTGCGTATTTAACGCCCCATCTATTTTTCAGAACTCTCACTTTGTTTAACTTTAGCAAAATCAATATTATGTAAAGCCATTTCATCGCCCGTGTAGACTATTACCTCTATAGCCCCTGCACCAAGACATAATTCACCAAAGGCTTTTCTCTCTATAAAAGTTAAACCCCCATCGATTTTCTCCATTGGCTGAATAATCACTCTAGGTGAAGGTGTTAAGAAATTGGATTTATGAAGTTCTCTTATCGCATGCTGAAGCAGTTTTTCAGCAACTTCGAAATCTACCATCAATGATCTTGGATGCGAAAATGGATTTATTATTTGATATTTCTTAGCATCCAAGCTTTTACATGAAGCTCCTATTTTAAAAACCACCCTATGCCCTTTAGGCTGGATCTCAATCGCCATTAAGGGTTCAATCTCATAAACCTCTCTCGTTTGGATATTGCTAACTTTAAGCCTCTTTTCCCAGACTTGAATGTAAAGGTCATTCGAGAAAAGACCTCTAATAAATGTAAAAATATCCATAACCCACTTTTTCCGAACAAAAGATCTGCTACACAATATCCCAGAAACAACCGGATTCCAAACCCGTACCGATAACAACATGCGGCATCCGAGTGCCGCATAACTAAAGCTGGGAAATATATATGAGGTTGGCGGCGTGAGGCTAGCCGCGAAGCGGGTAAGACATATCAACTCAAACCTGTCGCACGCAAGCGCCCTCCCACAACACCCCAGAACCAAACGGAAACCAAACCCGTAACGATACCAACATGCGGCATCCGAGCGCCGCATAACTAAAACTGAGGGAAATATATAAGGGTGGCGGCGTGAGGCTAGCCGCGTCCTTCGACTACTCGTACCTCGTGCTCAGGATGATCGGAACAGTAGGCGGGGCTACGCCGAGAGAAAAAACCGAGCTGGCCTTAATTTAGCAGCACACAACAACTTAGATAATTAACAATCTAACGAAAACGCACTTGCGCTATTGAATAAGCCACACTTCGACTGCTCGTCCCTCGCGCTCAGTGCGAACGGTTATTCAAAACTGAGCTCTTTCAGACATCTCCCAAACGAAACAAGCAAAACCGTTGCAGCACCAACCGGAAACCAAACCCGAAACGATAACATAATGCGATTTCTGAGCACCGCTACAACCAAAGCGTTCGATCACCCTATAAGAGGCGAGCGGTGTGAAGTATGAGCGAAGAGGGGGCTGGGGAACCTCCCCAGAAAAGAAACTGTGCTGGCTTCAACTTACCAGCTAACAACAATCTAGATAATTAATAATCTAAAGAAAACGCACTTGCGCAATGGATACCCGCCTGCGCGGGTAAGACGGGTCAAGCGAAATAGCTGCAGAAACAATCGGAAGCAAAACCGTTCTGGCTTTGATTATCAAAATTTAGAAATCCCAGATAATTAACACAGAAACGAAAACGCATTTGCGCTATTGAATAATCCAGACATATCCCAAACGAAACAAGCAAAAGCGCTTCAGCACCAACCGGAAACCAAACACGTACCGATACAAACATGCGGCATCCGAGCGCCGCATAACCAAAGCTGAGGGAAATATATAAGGTTGGCGGCGTGAGGCTAGCCGCGAAGCGGGGATCCGGGGTGCAACCCCGAGAAAAAGAACCGTGCTGGCCTTAATTATCCAAATTACGAAAATTAAGATAATTCACCAAGAAACGAAAACGTACTCGATCAATAACCGCTTTTCGGGCGCAGGGCACCCTCCTACAGAAAGGTACACATTAGCAGATCAAAGCAGCAGAGTGCTGATTTATCAATCTATATCGCGCGCAAGCGCCCTCCCACAAACAAGTTAGGAATTAAGCGAGCGCTTCAACAGCTTATCAAACACAAAGGGCCCAAACGGCAATAAAGAAGCAAGCACACCACTTGGCATGGCCCATAAAGGTAACTTAATTTTTGCAGCGGTCGACATCAACATATACACATACAACATAAACAACACACCATGGGCCATCCCAAGATACTTAACGGGTTCTACTATTCCCATTTGATATTTCAAAGGCATCGCAATAAACAATAATAATAAGAAAGACGTACCTTCTAGGTAGCCAATCCAGGTTAGGGGCTTTATAGATACTTGTGACATAACGACTCAATTCACTTCAATAAAAAACAGACATAAAAAAAGGCAGCCGAGGCTGCCTTTTTATCAAACAAAGCGTTGATTAATCTTCAGATTCTTCAACAACTTCGCTTGCAACTGGACGATCAACCAGTTCTACGTATGCCATAGGAGCATTGTCGCCTGCACGGAAACCGCACTTAAGAATACGTAGGTAACCGCCAGAACGTTCTTGGTAACGAGGACCAAGTTCGTTGAACAGTTTACCAACCGCTTCTTTAGAGCGAGTGCGTGAGAAAGCCAAACGACGGTTAGCAACAGAATCTTCTTTTGCTAGCGTGATTAATGGCTCAGCCACACGACGTAACTCTTTTGCTTTAGGCAAAGTAGTTTTAATGATCTCGTGTTCGATCAACGATACGGCCATGTTCTTGAACATAGCTTGACGGTGCGAACTGGTTCGGTTTAAGTGACGACCACTTTTACGATGGCGCATGTTTTAATTCCTTACCTCAAACCTGCCTTAGGCAAGCGCTTTGTCATCTTTTTTAAGACTAGCTGGTGGCCAGTTTTCAAGGTGCATACCAAGAGACAAACCGCGAGAAGCTAACACGTCTTTGATTTCGGTTAGTGACTTCTTACCCAAGTTAGGGGTTTTCAGCAACTCAACTTCGGTGCGCTGAATCAGATCACCGATGTAGTAAATGTTTTCTGCTTTTAAGCAGTTCGCAGAACGTACTGTCAGCTCTAGATCATCAACCGGACGAAGTAGAATCGGATCAATCTCGTCTTCAATTTCTTCTGGTTCTGGTTCGGCTTCATTTTGCAAGTCTACGAATACTGCAAGCTGTTGCTGCAGGATAGTAGCAGAGCGACGAATCGCTTCTTCAGGCTCAATGGTACCGTTCGTTTCTAGATCTATTACCAGCTTATCTAAATCAGTACGCTGTTCAACACGGGCGTTTTCAACACCGTAAGCGACACGCTTAACCGGGCTGTACGTCGCATCTAACTGCAATTTACCAATTGCCTTAGACTCTTCTTCGTTTTGGTTACGAGACTCGACTGTCTCATAACCACGACCCGCTGCCACCTTGATGTTCACTTTCAGTTCACCTTTATCAGCCAAATTGGCGATAACGTGTTCTGGGTTAGCGACTTCAACACCGTGATCCAATTGGATATCGGCTGCGGTAACCTGGCCTGCGCCAGATTTATGTAGAGTAAGATAAGCTTCTTCACGCTCGTGCAGCTTTACTGCAACACCTTTTAGGTTAAGCAAGATTTCGATTACGTCTTCTTGCACGCCTTCAATGGTGCTGTACTCATGAAGAACACCTTCAATTTCCACTTCTACAATGGCGGCGCCAGGCATAGAAGAGAGAAGGATACGACGCAACGCAGCACCTAAAGTGTGCCCGAAGCCACGTTCTAATGGCTCCAGAGTTACTTTTGCCTGAGTATTGCTAACCTGCTCGACCTGAATGTGGCGCGGAGTTAGAAATTCGTTCACTGAACGCTGCATAGCTGCCCCTGTTCCTATATTACTTAGAGTACAATTCGACGATCAATTGCTCATTGATCTCGGCTGATAACTCAGAACGTTCAGGAACTGCTTTGAACGTACCTTCCATTTTATTGGTATCAACGTCGATCCAAGCAAGGTCGCCACGTTGAGATGCAAGTTCTAGTGCACCTTTAATACGTAACTGAGCCTTGGCTTTTTCACGAATTGCAACCACATCACCTGCTTTAACAGTGTAAGAAGCGATGTTAACGGTTTGACCGTTTACAGCGATTGCTTTGTGAGATACCAACTGACGTGCTTCAGCGCGAGTTGAGCCGAAGCCCATGCGATAAACCACGTTATCCAAACGAGTTTCAAGAAGCTGTAACAAGTTCTCACCTGTAGCACCTTTAACACGTGCTGCTTCTTTGTAATAGCCACGGAATTGCTTTTCAAGTACACCGTAAATACGACGAACTTTTTGCTTTTCACGTAGTTGTAAACCGTAATCAGATAGACGGCCACGGCCTGCGCCATGTACACCTGGTTTGGTTTCTAGTTTACATTTTGAGTCTAGTGCGCGAACGCCGCTCTTCAAGAAAAGGTCAGTACCTTCACGACGAGACAGCTTACACTTAGGACCAATATATCGAGCCATAGTTCTGTCCCCTTATACGCGACGTTTTTTAGGTGGACGGCAACCGTTGTGAGGTATAGGTGTCACATCGGTAATGTTGCCAATCTTGTAACCGCATGCATTTAATGCACGAACAGCTGATTCACGACCTGGACCTGGACCTTTAACTTCCACGTCTAAGTTTTTCAAACCATACTCTTTTGCGGCTTCACCAGCGCGTTCCGCAGCAACCTGTGCAGCGAAAGGGGTACTCTTACGAGAACCACGGAAACCAGAACCACCGGCAGTTGCCCAAGAAAGAGCGTTACCCTGACGGTCAGTAATAGTTACGATAGTGTTATTGAATGACGCATGTATGTGCGCCACGCCGTCTACGACGGACTTTTTAATTTTTTTCTTAACGTTACGCTGTGGCTTTGCCATAAATCAACCCTGCCCTATTAACGCTTAATTGGCTTGCGTGGGCCTTTACGGGTACGCGCATTTGTTTTAGTGCGCTGTCCACGTAGAGGCAAACTGCGGCGGTGACGGATGCCACGGAAACAACCCAGATCCATCAATCGCTTGATGCTCATGGACGTTTCACGGCGAAGATCACCTTCAACAGTATACTTGCCAACTTCAGTACGGATCTCATCTAACTTTTCGTCAGAAAGATCAGCAATTTTAGTTGATTCTTCAATACCAACTGCTTTACAAATTTGCTGAGCAGTAGGCAAGCCAACACCGAACACGTAGGTCAAAGAAATGACCGCGTGTTTGTTGTCAGGAATGTTTACACCGGCTATACGAGCCATTTATCACCCCATCACGCCATTAGCGTGTTGATGCTTTTATCTGGATAGGCACAATAAAGAATCCTCGACCAGAGCGCAAACTCTGGCCGATTAAGCCCATCCCCCTGTTACAACGTCGGCGGGGATTAGCCTTGACGTTGTTTGTGCTTAGGATCTGTACAGATCACACGCACACTGCCGTTACGACGAATGATTTTACATTCACGGCAAATCTTCTTCACTGAAGCGCGTACTTTCATTGAAAGTCTCCAGAGACTCTGATTAGCGTACCAAACCGCCGCCAATACCTTTCAAGTTTGACTTCTTCATAAGGCTTTCATACTGATGAGACATCAGATGAGATTGCACTTGTGACATAAAGTCCATGACAACCACCACTACGATTAATAGTGAGGTACCACCGAAGTAGAAGGGCACGTCGGCCGCTACCACCAAGAATTGGGGGAGCAATGATACAGCAGTTATGTATAAAGCGCCAAATAAAGTTAATCGACCTAGCACACCATCAACATATTGGGCGGTTTGTAGTCCCGGACGGATACCTGGGATAAATGCCCCAGATTTCTTCAAGTTCTCCGATATATCCTTGCTGTTAAACATCAAGGCTGTATAGAAGTAGCAGAAGAAAATAACCGCTAGAGAAAACAGAATTAGGTATAAAGGTTGGCTCGGCCCAAGGGCCAAAGACACATCTTGTAACCATTCCATACCTTCTGTACGTCCAAACCACTGACCGATAGAAGCCGGAAACAATAGAATAGATGATGCGAAGATAGGTGGAATAACACCTGCCATGTTGATTTTAAGTGGTAAGTGACTGCTTTGAGCCGCAAAAACTTTGCGACCTTGCTGACGCTTAGCGTAATTGATTGCAATACGACGTTGTCCACGTTCTACGAACACAACAAACGCAACAATCAATACTGCAAGTACGGCAATGGCTAACAACAATGCGATGTTAGTATCACCCTGACGAGCAGATTCAAAAGATTGACCGATGGCACCAGGCAAGCCTGCAACAATACCGGCAAAAATCAGGAGCGAGATACCGTTACCGATACCACGCTCAGTCACTTGTTCGCCCAACCACATTAGGAAAACAGCACCACATACAAATGATGAGACGGCTGTTAAGTAATAAAGTGGTGAAGCGTCAAATGATATACCTTGACTAGCCAAGCCTGCGGATACACCGAAGCCTTGGACTAGCGCCAACAGCACAGTGCCGTAGCGAGTATATTGACTGATTTTACGACGACCAGCTTCACCCTCTTTTTTGAGGGCTTCAAGATGCGGGCTCACCGCCGTTAATAGCTGCATGATAATCGATGCAGAAATATACGGCATGATACCTAACGCGAAAATCGACATACGTTCCAATGCACCACCAGAGAACATGTTAAACATGCTCAAAATGGTGCCTTGGTTCTGTTCGAATAACGCTGCTAGACGATCAGGATTGATACCGGGTACCGGAATATGAGCGCCGATACGGTATACGACAATCGCAATGATAACGAATTTGATACGAGACCAAAGTTCGCCGAGTCCTTGCGGTGCCATACCTGTTGGTAGTGAGCCTTGCTTAGCCATCTAAAATGGTCCTTATTCTTCGATTTTACCGCCAGCGGCTTCAATTGCAGCTTGTGCACCTTTGGTCACTTTCAGACCTTTAACGGTAACAGCTTTATTGATTTCGCCAGATAGAATCACACGTGCACGCTTGATTTTGTCACCGATGATATCGGCTTTTTTCAATGCGTCTAGGTCTACTACGTCTACACCAGCAGCCGCTAATTCGTTAAGACGAATTTCAGCAACATACTGAGCTTGACGTGAAGTAAAACCAAATTTTGGTAGACGACGCTGTAAAGGCATCTGACCACCCTCGAAACCAGGCTTCACGCGGCCGCCTGAACGAGATTTCTGACCTTTATGACCACGTCCGCCAGTCTTTCCTAAGCCGCTACCGATACCACGGCCAACACGCTTGCTAGAAGGACGAGAACCTGGTGCTGGGCTAAGAGTATTAAGTTTCATATTACTCTGCCTCCACTTTCACCATGTAGTAAACCTTGTTGATCATGCCGCGCACTGCGTCAGTATCTTCAAGTTCTACTGTGTGACCAATACGGCGAAGTCCTAAGCCTTTCATCGTAGCGATGTGCTTAGGTAGCTTGCCAATAGTACTGCGAGTTTGTGTTACTTTAACTTTTGCCATGTCGGATTACCCCAGAATTTCTTCTACAGATTTACCGCGCTTGGCAGCTACCTGTTCAGGACTACGCATTTCACGAAGACCATTCACAGTAGCACGTACAACGTTCACCGGATTGGTTGAGCCGTAGCACTTCGCTAACACGTTATGTACACCTACGATTTCAAGTACGGCACGCATGGCGCCACCGGCAATAATACCAGTACCTTGAGATGCAGGCTGCATGTACACCTTAGAAGCACCGTGACGGGCTTTTACTGGGTACTGCAACGTGTCGCCATCAAGCTGTACAGTGATCATGTTGCGCTTAGCTTGTTCCATTGCCTTTTGAATTGCAGTTGGAACTTCGCGCGCTTTACCACGACCGAAACCTACTTTGCCTTTACCATCGCCCACTACGGTTAACGCAGTGAAACCGAAGATACGGCCACCTTTTACTACTTTTGCAACGCGGTTGACCTGGACCAGTTTTTCCTGGAGATCACCTTCGCCATTGCGTTCTACACGTTCATTTGCCATGTTTCCGCCCCTTAGAATTCCAAGCCGCCTTCACGGGCCGCATCAGCTAAAGCTTTTAGACGACCGTGGTATTTAAAACCAGAGCGATCAAAAGCTACCTTTTTGATGCCTTTAGCAATCGCACGCTCAGCAATAAGCTGGCCTACTTTTGCTGCGGCTTCAGCATTACCGGTTTTACCTTCACGTAGATCTTTCTCTACAGTAGAAGCGGTTGCTAAAACTTCGGCACCATTGGACGAAATAATCTGAGCGTAAATATGACGTGGAGTACGGTTCACACACAGACGGGTCACACCTAGTTCGCGCATCTTGATGCGAGAACGGCGAGCACGACGAATACGCGCTATTTTCTTCTCGTTCATGATCTAAACCCTATTTCTTCTTGGCTTCTTTACGACGTACATTTTCGTCAGCATAACGAACACCTTTACCTTTATAAGGCTCTGGTGGACGGTAACCGCGAATTTCCGCTGCAACTTGACCTACTTTTTGTTTATCCAAACCTTTGATAACAATCTCAGTTTGAGTAGGAGTTTCAGCAGTTACGCCTTCTGGAAGCTCATAATCAACAGGGTGAGAAAAACCTAGCGTTAGATTCAAGGTTGAACCTGTCGCTTTTGCACGGTAACCAACACCTTGCAAAATAAGTTTCTTTTCAAAACCCTGACTAACACCAGTCACCATATTGTTGACCAATGAACGGAATGTACCTGCTAATGCATTAGACTTTTTACCACCATCAGCTGGTGCAAAAGTTAATACGTTTTCTTCTTGCTTAATAGCAACTGAAGAATGCAGATCTAAATCTAACGATCCTTGCTTACCTTTTACAGTGATCTGTGCGTCAGAAACTTTCACTTCTACGCCAGCTGGTAAGGTAACAGGAGCTTTTGCTACTCGAGACATCTCAAACTCCCCTTAGAATACCGTACAGATCACTTCACCACCGATACCAGCGGCACGGGCAGCACGATCGGTCATGATGCCTTTAGAAGTAGAAATAATTGCGATGCCAAGGCCCGCTTCTACTTTAGGCAGTTCAGTTGTCGCCTTGTAAGTACGAAGACCTGGACGAGAAACACGTTTAATGCTCTCAATTACAGGCTTACCTTCGTAATACTTAAGGTCGATGTTTAATACCGGCTTAACGTCTCCGTCAACCTTAAAATCTGCAATGTAACCTTCGCTCTTTAGAACTTCAGCTACAGACGCCTTCACTTTGGAAGAAGGCATTGCAACAGTGGCTTTACCAGCGCCCTGCGCATTGCGAATACGAGTAATCATATCCGCCAAAGTATCTTGCATACTCATGCTTTAACCTCTCTGTTGTGCAGCGACCCTTAATCTCCAACCCAAGAGCTGGAGATCAAAGGGAAATGCTTACCAACTGGCCTTTTTAAGACCTGGGATGTTGCCCATCATGCCTTGCTCGCGAATCATAATACGAGAAAGCTTGAATTTACGGTACACGCCATGTGGGCGGCCCGTCATTTGACAACGGTTTTGTAAGCGGCTCTTTGAAGAGTCACGTGGCAATTTCTGTAGCGCCATTTGCGCATTCCATACATCTTCTTCAGAAGATTCATGGTTCTTGATAATTGCTACTAACGCTTCACGCTTTTCAGCGTACTTAGCCACTAGTTTTTCGCGCTTCAGCTCGCGCTGTTTCATCGAAATCTTAGCCATAGTCTACTCCTTAGTTACGGAACGGGAAGTTCAGTGCACGAAGTAAAGCACGGCCTTCGTCGTTGGTACGCGCAGTAGTGGTCACAGTGATGTCGAGACCACGAACTTTATCCACTTTATCG
>MDTG01077272.1_pt1 | contig 12012 bp, 9 predicted proteins | sample 811421 | NCBI WGS metagenome assembly MDTG01 (sample SAMN05326645, study PRJNA326480) | marine metagenome | isolation source: seawater | place: Pacific Ocean: South East | collected 2011 | reverse complement strand
TCACAAGTTCTAAACTTAATCTAATATCATTTTCTGCTTCTATTAAAATATTTCTTCTTTTTTCTTGTTTAATTTTATCAAGATTTTTTATTAAACCATCAATGTTGTTAAATTCATTTATTAACTGAGATGCTGTTTTAGGACCAATACCAGGAGCGCCTGGAATATTATCTACTTTATCTCCTGTTAAAGCTTGAATAAATATAACTTTATCTGGTTTCACTCCAAATTTTTCTTCAACATCTTTAATTTCTATCTTTTTATTTTTCATGGGATCAAGCATCGTTACATTTTTACTAACAAGCTGCATTAAGTCTTTATCTGAGGAAACTATGATCGTCTCAATTTTATCTTTTTCTGCTAAGTTAACATAGGTAGCTATTAAATCATCAGCTTCAAACCCCTCTATTTCTAATTGCGGTATATTAAAACTATTAACACACTCTCTGATGAGTGGAAATTGTGGTATTAAATCATCAGGAGCTTCTCCTCTGTTAGCTTTATATTCTGGATAAATTTTATTTCTAAAATTTTCTCTTGCTGCGTCAAAAATAACTATCATTTTGTCATCACTATAATCTTCAATAAGCTTAACTAACATGTTGGTAAAACCAAATACTGCATTTATAGGCGTGCCATCTGGTCGATTCATTGGGGGAAGACCATAATATGCCCTAAAGATATACGCTGAACCATCAACTAATATCAATCTACTCTTTTTATTCATAATAAATTTAAATATATAAGATTTATAATTAATGTCAGACTATAAATATTCAATTGAAGCAAAAAATGTAAATAAGATTTTCTATAAAAATTCTATAAAAATTGAAGCATTAATAGATTTTAACATAAAAATTGAAAAGGGAAGTATTCATGGATTATTAGGCCCTAATGGTGCTGGTAAATCAACATTTATTAATATTTTAGGTGGTTTAGTAAAAAAAAATAATGGCCAAGTTTATATATGTGGAATTGATATTGATAGAAATGCAAAAGAAAGTAAGTTCAAAATAGGTATTGTTCCACAAGAATTAAACATAGACCCTTTTTTTTCACCTGCAGAATTACTTGAACTACAAGCAGGTTTATACGGGATATCTAAAAGATATAGAAAAACGGATGAGATTTTACATAATTTAAAATTATTTGATCAAAGAAATGCCTATGCACGAACATTATCTGGAGGAATGAGAAGAAGACTGCTAATAGCAAAAGCTTTGGTTCATAGTCCTGAAATGTTAATACTTGACGAACCAACAGCTGGAGTTGACATAGATATAAGATCTTCTGTTTGGAATTATATCAGAAAGATTAACAAGTTAGGTACTACAATCTGTTTAACAACTCATTATCTAGAAGAAGCTCAAAATTTATGTGATAGAATTTCAATAATTAATCATGGTAAAAAAATAAAAGAAGATACTAAACTTAATCTTTTAAATATAATTTCTAGTAAAACAGTTTCATTTATAACTAATAATAATTTTAAAATTCCTGAAGATTTGAAAAAATATAATGCTGTCAGAAAGGGTATGGTGCTAAATATTCAATATGACAAAAATGAAACTAATTTAAGGTCAATAATAAATATTCTTAATAAAAATAAAATAGAATTTAATGAAATAAATACATATGAAAGTGACTTAGAAGATGTTTTTTTAAAGCTTACTAAAAAAAATGATTAGTTACATACATAAATTTTTTCTATATTTATTTCTTGCTATACCACTTAGTTTAATAACTGGACCAGCAATTCCTGATTTAACAATTACTTTTGGTGGTTCTTTTGGACTTTTCTGGATTTTATTTATAGAAAAAAGATTCGAAGTTTTAAACAATAATTTTATCAAAATATCTATAATATTTTGGCTTAGCTTAATAATAATAAGTTTTTTCGCATATAACAAAGAAAAGTCGTTTCAAGATTCAATTATTTTTTTTAGATATTTGTTAATTCCTATTTGTTGTTATTATCTATATTTTAAAAATAAAGAAATATTTCACTATTTATTACTTTTTGTATTTATATTAGTCTTATTTGTATCCATAGATACTCTTTTTCAATTTTTTAACTACAGTTCAGAGCATGGTTTTGGTAAAGATATATTAGGCTTTAAGTCAAATTGGTATGGAAGATTAACAGGCCCATTTGGCGATGAGTTAATTCCTGGATCCTACGTATCAAAATTTGGATTAGTTGGTTTTGCTTACATATTAATTTGGAAGAAATTAAAATATAAGAATATAATTCAGTCTTTCTATTTAGTTCTAGTATTAATTGTATGTTTTGCTTCAGGCGAAAGAATGGCATTAGCAACATTTTCTCTCGCATTACTAATATTATTATTATTTTTAAAGAACAATAGATTATCAATTTTAGTATCAATTGTAATGGGTTTAACGATAATTTTTGCAATTTATAAATTTCATCCGTTCTATAATGATTTTGAAGTTATTGAATCAAAAGAGTATCACCAAGGTTTAAAAATAAAAAAAGAATTTGTATGTGAGAATAATAAAGAAAAATTATGTAGCAAAACTCTCAATGTTCAACCTAACTTTTTAGAGATTATTAAAAATTTTAATACTTCCGCTTACGGAGAGATATACTTACTATCTTATAAAATGTTTAAAGATAATCCACTTACTGGAATAGGAATTAGTAATTTTAAATTTCTTTGTGAAAATATCAAAAAATATAATGAAATGATGGTAAATTACAATTGCACATCTCATCCCCACAACACTTATGTACAATGGTTAACTGAAGGAGGTATACTAATTTTATCATTATTTATATTATACTTAATAGTAATTATTAATGTAATTACTTACAACGAAGGTGATAAAACGTTTAAAATTATATCGTTAGTTTTGCTATTAATTCTATTTTGGCCAGTAATGTCTACAGGCAGTCTTATTAAAAATTGGTATGGCATATCTGTTTACTTTATTATTGGTATTAGTCTTTGTTTAAGTAGACTTAAAATAGATAATTAAATTTTGTTTTTTCAAAATTCTTTTTTAGATATCTTGAAATATAAATACCGAGAATAAAGAAAATTATAACAGATAAAGAAGTGCCATTTCCTTTTCCAAAGAAGGAACCTATGTATATTGATAAAAATATTATTGATGAAGAAACAATTCTAAAATTAATACCAATGACTGATCCCAATATAAAAAAAATAACAATAAATATTTTATTACCTAAGCCCATTCCAAAATAAGAACCCACATAGGCCATATAAATAGATGAGTATAGGATTGAAATATTGATACCCCTATCGTTATCAAAGAACCTTGCTTTTATAAGGTAGTAGAATGATTTAATACCATCTATCCAAGTAATTTTTTTTCCTTGTCTCTTGGTTCTAAAATAATACGAAACACCAAATTCGTATATAAAAAATTTGTTACGAACAATCTGAGAGGCTAAATCTATTTCTATACCAAAATCATTAACAGTTAATTTAATTTTATCAATAACATCACGATGTAAAATCTTAAGTCCACAATGTACATCACTTAGTGATTGTGAAAAAAATATATTAAAGATAAGTGAGTTAATTTTCCCTATTAAATTGTTAAAGAAATAATTATTTTTTTTTAATTTTCCTGATAAATATCTGCTTCCAAAAATGCACTTTATATCATCATTATTTTGAATCATTAGATACATTTCTTTAGAATCTTTAGTATCTAATTCAAGATCAGCATCTTGAAGTAAAATGTATTCACCAGTCGATTTTTTTAAACCTGTTTGTATAGCTTTTCCTTTACCTGCATTTATATCCAATCTAATTAATTTAAAACTAAACATGTAATTATTATTTTTTTCAAAATTTTTAATAATATTTGTTGAGTTGTCAGTTGAACCATCATCGACAATTATTATTTCAATATTTTTTTGATTAAAATGATCGAGTAGATCCCCGAATAGTTTTTGTAAGTATTGTTCTTCGTTATAAACTGGAATTATGATTGATAAGTGATAGTTATTCTCTTGGGGCATGTTTATTTAGAATTCTTTGTAGGGTTCTTCTATGCATTCTTAATCTTCTTGCTGTTTCAGATACATTACGATTACACTGTATAAACACTCTTTGAATGTGTTCCCACCTTATTCTGTCTGCAGTCATAGGATTTTCGGGTGGGGGTGGTAAAACTTCTTTTGAATTCGTTAGTGCATCATATATTTGGTCTATTTCAGCAGGTTTTGGAAGATAATCAATTGCACCCGATTTTATTGCAGCCACTGCTGTCGCTATATTCCCATAACCAGTTAACAGAAGTGATTTTGTATTTGGGCTTATTTTTTGAATTTCTTTAACTAACTCTAGCCCAGATCCATCTTCAAGCCTCATATCTACAACTGCAAAGTCAAAATTGTTACTATTTACTTTATCAACAGAATCCTTGAAACTTGGGGAGGATATCACCTCAAAACCTTTCTTTTCCATTGATCTTGAGAGTCTCTCTCTAAATGGAAGATCATCATCTACTATTAACAGCTTCATACTCATATTCTTAAGATAGAGTTTTGGAGGTCAATTTCAACAACTGCCTTATTATCTAAAGAATTATAAAAAGATATTTTACCACCCATATTTTCAATTAAATTTTTGGCAATAAAAATACCTAGGCCCATTCCATCATTATTTTTGGATATATAAGGCTCACCCAATTTATCAATTATATCTTTAGAAAATCCGCTTCCATCATCTGATATTTTTATTGAAATGTTGTCTTTAAAATATTTAAGATCAATAATTACAAACTGATTACTATACAAAATTGCATTTTGAATGATATTTCCTAGTGCATACATTATTTCATCTTTGAAAATTATTTCAGGTTCATCTGTTTCTAGATCTTGAGTGATTTTAAGTTGTTTATTTTTATTAAACTTTTCAAAATTAATTTTGATTAAATCTGTTATTTTAACTTTTTCTAAGAATTTATCTTTCAATTTTAGTGGATTTTTAGATAGTTTCTGTAAAATTTCCTTACATCTTTCAGCCTGTGATTTAAGTAAGTAAATATCTTTTATAATGTCTTGATCCTGTTTTAATTTTTTATCTTTTAAAAGATCATTCAAAATAAGAAAGATTGTATTTAATGGTGTTCCAAGTTCATGAGCTGCTGCTGCACTTAAAGATCCAACTTCAGTAATTTTTTTTTGATTAAGTATTTGTAATTTTGATACAGATAAAGCATTAGATATTTTTCTAGAAGAGCTTGCAAAAAGATATGCGTAAATGGCTATGAAAATTACAGTAATAATTAAGGAAGCAACTAAACCAAAATTATAAATTTCAGGCAAAATAAATTTATTACCTAAATCAAGAGGAATATAATAAAAATTCAACGAAATAATTATTAAAATTGAAATTAAAGAAAGTATTACTGTTAATGTTGCTGGCAAATATGATGCAGAAGTAATTACAGGTGCTAGTATTAAAATTGAAAAAGGATTAATAATACCACCTGTTAAAAAAAGCAAAATACCTAGCTGTAATGTATCAAATAGTAGATAAGAAAATGCCTTAATATTACTTATTGTTTTGTTTTTTCTTTCTTCATAATATGAATAAACATTAATTATAACTGATAACAAAACTACTATAAAAGTTTCAACTATAGGAATTTTAATATTTAAAATTAAGGCAGCAAAAAAAATTGCAGTGAACTGTCCAGTAATTGCAATCCAACGAATCTTTATAAGATTACCAAGAAGAATAGTATTCATTTAAAACTAGATATCTAAATTAGCTACTTTTAAGGAATTTTCAGCTATAAATTTCTTTCTTGCGTCTGTCTCACCCCCCATTAGGTCTTCAAAAGCTTTATTAGCTGCATCAATTTCATTAATTTTAACTGAAAGAAGTATTCTTTCATTTTTATCCAATGTTGTTTCCCATAATTGATCCGGATTCATTTCTCCTAAGCCTTTATATCTATTAATTTGAATGCCAGATTTACCAATATCTAAAATCTTATCAATTAAGTCTAGCGGACCATATATGCTGTATTCTTCACTTTTGTTAAAAATTATCCCTGAGCCAAATTCCTTAAGTCTATAAAAATTTTCCATTAACTCATCTCTTATTTCATTAAGAGCTTTGGCCTCGGGTGTAACTATGAAGTTTTCATCAATAACAAATTTTTCTGTAAAACCCCTAATAGTTCTTTCAATTTTAATTGAATTTTTAGAGTGTGTCACTTTCCAATTTTTCTCAGATATGTTTGATATTAAATTTAGTCTTTGTTCTAAATATTTTGCAATTTCAGACCCTATCTGCTCATTTTGAAGATTTCTTATATCTAATGCCCTTACAATTGCAGAATGTTCAATTATATCACTATTATCAATTCTTCTCATTAATGGCATAACTAAACTTTTTGTCTTTTTTGATAAATATATTATTTCTTTTAATTCTTTACCTGCAATTTGATCATTTAGGGTATTTTTTAAAGTTGTATTTTTAATCCCTTCTTCAATTAAATATTCCTCTAAATCGTTTTCATCTTTTTTATAAACAGTAGAATTACCTTTTTTAATTCGATATAGAGGTGGTTGAGCAATATATAAACGTCCTGAGTCAATAATTGGTTTCATATGTCTATAAAAAAATGTTAATAATAAAGTTCTTATATGACTTCCGTCTACGTCTGCATCAGTCATTATAATAATTTTATGATACCTCATTTTGTCTAAGTCAAACTTACCATCTATTTTATTTTGGTCTAAGTCATCAGTTGGATTTCCAACTCCTGCACCTATTGCAGTAATTAAAGTTCCAATTTCATTACTAGTTAGAACTTGTTTATTATTAGCTCTTTCGACGTTGAGTATTTTTCCACGCAAAGGCAGTATTGCTTGATTTTTTCTATCTCTTCCTTGTTTAGCTGAACCACCAGCAGAGTCTCCTTCTACGATAAATAATTCAGACAATTCAGGATTCTTTTCTTGGCAATCTGCAAGTTTGCCAGGTAATGATGTATTCTCTAAGCCGGTTTTCCTTCTAGTAAGTTCTCTTGCTTTTCTTGCAGCCTCTCTAGCATTAGATGCTTCAATTATTTTATCGATTACTTTCTTAATTTCACTTGGATTTTCTTCAATCCATTGTTCAATTTTATCTAGACTTATTGATTCAATTACTGGTCTGACCTCAGATGAAACAAGTTTGTCTTTTGTTTGACTAGAAAATTTAGGATCTGGCAGTTTAACTGAAATTATACAAGTCATTCCCTCTCTAGCATCATCTCCAGTTATATTATTTGAATTTTTTGTATTTTTATTAATATGATTTACGATGGATCTTGTTAAAGCACCTCTAAAACCAGCAAGATGAGTACCTCCATCTCTTTGTACTATATTATTTGTGAAACAAATTGTGTTTTCGTGATAGCTATCTGTCCACTGTAATGAACATTCAACAGAAATATTATTTTTTTGACCTACAAAAGATATTGGCTCATTATGAATTACATTTTTTCCATCATTAAGAAATTTAACATATTCTTTAATGCCACCATCATATTTGAAGTTGATATTAACTTCTTTGGAAAATCTTTTATCAATAAGATTTATATTTATTCCTGTATTTAGAAAGGCTAATTCTCTAAGTCTTTTTTCAATAGTTTTAAAATTAAAATCAATATTTTTAAAGATCTCTGTCGTTGGTAAAAAAGTTATCTTGGTTCCAGTAAAATACCCATTAGCTTCATTTGTCGATTTTCCAATTATGTTTAACTCTTTTGTTACAACACCATTACTAAATTCTATATTATAAATATTTCCTTCTCTATTAATCTCCAGGATTAAAAATTCTGATAGAGCATTTACAACTGATACGCCCACACCATGAAGACCACCAGATACTTTATAGCTATTTTGGTCAAATTTACCTCCTGCGTGTAACTCGGTCATAATTAGTTGAGCTGCGGGAATTTTTTCTGTCTTATGTAAATCAACAGGTATTCCTCTTCCATTATCACTTACAGTCACTGTGCCATCAGAATTTAAAATAACATCAATTTTATCACAAAATCCTGCCAGTGCTTCATCAATGGAGTTATCTAAAACTTCATAGATCATCTGATGAAGACCTGAGCCATCGTCAGTATCGCCTATATACATTCCAGGTCTTTTTCTTACCGCTTCTAAACCTTTTAAAACTTTGATAGAATCAGAGGAATATTCAGTATTCATAATTCTGTTATATTATAAAATTTAACGTTTGTTGATATAAAAGAAAATAAAGTTTTTTCAGTTCCTGTTAAAAATAATTGAATATCAAATTGATTAATCAAGTCTAACAATATTTTTCTATTGTTTTTGTCTAAGTGAGAACAAATTTCGTCAAGGAGAAGAATTGGTTTAACATTAACAGTATTTATAAGGTAGTTACATTGGGCTAATAATATCATTAAAACTACAGTTTTTTGTTGACCTGTTGAAAGTTGAGAAGCATCAAATTCATTATTGATCTTTCCTACTAGATCAGATTTGTGAGGCCCAATCTTTATACCACCAAATTTTCTATCATAATCACGATTTTGTATAAGTTGAGCAAGATATGATTCTTTAGTTAAATTGTCATAAAAAAAAGAATCTTTTAGTATTAAATTAACGCTAAAATCATAAGTATTTATTTTATTTAATATACTAATATGTTTATTTAAAATATTGATTTGAGTATTCCTAATTTCATAAATTTTTAAGCCAATTTCTGAAATTTGATTTTCTACATAATTAATCCAGCTTTCATCAATTTTATATTGCTGCAAGATTTTAGTTCTTTCAGTTATATTTTTTTTATACTTGTTTATTAATTTATTGTAATCTTTATGTTCCGAGAATATCAATCTATCTATAAAATTCCTTCTGTAAGAAGGCGATGATTGAAACAACCTTTCCATTTCTGGAAGAAAAATTAGGTATGATAACTTGGAATTTAAAAAAGTTTGGTTTTCTTTGGAAGAGTCATCATTTAAGTTAACAATTTTTTTATACTTATCGTCAATTTTTTTGCTTTGTATTTCAATATTGTAATTATTATTATCTATTTCCAAAGTACTCCCAATCAAAAAACCTTCATTATTATTTTTTATCAAGTCTACTATATTAGCATTTCTAAAACCTCTTCCTTTTGAGATCATGGATATACTTTCTAAAATATTAGTTTTTCCACTACCGTTGTCTCCAAATAAAATATTAGATTTTGCTTCAAAAAAAATCATTTTTTTTGAAAAATTTCTAAAATTTGAAAGTTCGATATTATTAATTTTTGCCAAATTTTTTAAACTCTCATTGGCATTAAAACGTATACTAAATCTGAATTTGATTTTTCTTCTGCAATTATTGGGGATGAACCATCTTTAAATTTAAGTGTAATTTCTTCATCTTCTAAATTATTTACTATATCCATTATATATTTAGAATTGAAACCTATCTCAAAATCATCTCCTTGGTAATTTATTTTCAAATCTTCTGTAGCTGTACTATTGTCATTGTTGATTGTATTTAGATTTACAATATTCTTTAATAGTTTAAATTTTATAACAGGTGATTTTTCATTTGCAATAGTACTAACTCTGTCAACAGCTGATAAAAGTTTGTCTCTATTAACCTCGAGTATGTTATTATTTTCGTTAGGGATTACTCTTTTATAGTCTGGAAAAGTACCATCGATTAGTTTTGATATAAAAACTAAATTATCTATATAAAAAATAATCTTATTTGTACTTATTATTATATCTATTTCAATATCAACTTCTGATAAAAGCTTAGATAGTTCATTTATAGTTTTTTTTGGTATTATTACCCCAGTTAGAGTTTCAAAATTTTGGTCAATTTCATGGCTAAACTTTGCAAGTCGATGTCCATCTGTCCCAACCAAGGTCAATTTGGTTTTATTATTTTCTTTGTTAATGTTAAAATATAAACCATTAAGAAAATATCTGGTCTCTTCATTTGAAATCGCAAATTTAGTTTTATCAATTAGTTTTAAAAAAACTTTTGATCCTATTTTTATCTTAATGCCCTCAGTTTTTTGTTCAATTATCGGAAAATCTTCTTTAGGTAGACTTGATAGAGAGAATCTTGAGCCATTAGCTCTTAGAGTCAGAATTTTTCCATCATTTGAGAGTACTTCTACATCACTTTCATCATCTAACTTCCTAACAATATCATATAAAATTTGAGAATTAATAGTAGTAGAACCATCTTCTAGGACTTTACAATCTAGTTTTTCCACAATTGATATATCCATATCTGTTGATGATAAAATTAGAGAGTTGTTATTAGCCTCAATAAGAATATTTGATAAAATCTGTAAACTATTTTTTTTGTCTACAATACCTTGAAGGTGAGACAAACTTTTAAAAATTTTATTTTTTGAAATATGAAATTTCATACGATTAACATAAAATAATTTATGTTAAGAATCTATAAGTCTTTTAAGTAATTCTAAATCTTCATTAAAATTTACGTCTGATAATTTTAGTTCCTCAATTTTTTTTACAGCATGCATTACTGTAGTATGATCTCTACCACCAAATTTTCTTCCTATTTCTGGTAATGATCTAGAAGTAATTGATTTTGCAAGATACATAGCAATTTGCCTTGGTCTTGCAACTGATCTAGATCTTCTAGGTGAATGCATATCTGTTATTCTTATATTAAAGTGTTCTGCAACTTTTTTTTGGATTTCTTCAATTGTTATCTTTTTATTTGATGACTTTAATAGATCTTGAAGAACTAATTGAGCTGTTTCTATAGTTATAGGTGTACCAACTAAGGTACCGTGAGCAACGAGTCTATTTAATGCTCCTTCCATTTCTCTAACATTAGATATAATTCTATGAGACAGAAACTCTAATACCTTAGGTGGAATTTCAACGCCTCTTTTTTGAGCTTTCTCAATTAATATGCCAAGTCTTAATTCATAAGTGGTAGGGTGAATATCCGCAACTAAACCACAACCAAGTCTTGACTTTAATCTCTCTTGAACACCATCTAAATCAGTTGGTGATTTGTCTGCAGAAATTACTATTTGTTTATTTTGTTCTATTAGTGCGTTAAACGTATGAAAAAATTCTTCTTGTGTGTTATCTTTTCCGCTAATGAACTGTACATCATCTATCATTAAAACATCAATAGATCTAAATTGTTCTTTAAAAGCAGACGTATCTTTGTATCTTAATGCTCTGACAAATTGATACATAAATTTCTCTGCGGATAAATAAATGACTTTTCTATCTGGTTGTTTTTGTTTAATCTTCCAACCAATTGCATGCATCAGGTGAGTTTTTCCTAAGCCAACTCCTCCGCATAAAAATAATGGGTTAAAAGAAATCTTATCGGCCTCTGAAACTCTTTGCGATGCTGCAAAGGCAAGTTCATTTGGTTTACCTACAACAAAATTATCAAAAGTAAAACGTGGATCTAATGGTGCTCCAAATTCATTTGGATATGTAGACGTCTGATTAGACCTTACATCAAGTGTTGATTTCCAGTGATTGTCTGTACTCTTTATAGTTCTAGTAGTACCAGGAACTATTCTGCCACCATTAGGCTTAACAACAAATTTTATTACATCAATTGATTTGGCATACTTTTTTGCCTCATTCTTTATTTTATCAGAATAGTTGTTTACTATCCAATCTCTTAGAAATTTAGTGGGTACTGAAAATGTTATAGTTGTGTTTTCAATAGATACATAATTGAGATGTTTTATCCAGTTATTGTATGCAGTTTCACCAACAGTTTTTTTTAAATCTTTTTTTAACGAGGACCAATTACTTTCGTCAAATGATGTTGATGTGTTGTCCATTGTCCCCCTAATAGACGATTTTTATTTTATTAATTTTACGCAAAAAACCGAAAGTCGTAAAACTCAATCACCAAAATAATCTTGATAGTGAACACCCTTTAAGTATTTTTAGCAAGAAGAAAAGTAAAAAAATAAAAAAAAAATTTATTTTTTTGAAATTTGTTTT
>MDTG01161584.1_pt1 | contig 12013 bp, 8 predicted proteins | sample 811421 | NCBI WGS metagenome assembly MDTG01 (sample SAMN05326645, study PRJNA326480) | marine metagenome | isolation source: seawater | place: Pacific Ocean: South East | collected 2011 | reverse complement strand
GCGAGCTTTGGATACAAACAATATAATGAACCCAGGAAAGGTCTTTGATTTAAATTAATCAAAAAAAAATGATATGAAAAAAATATTAATTACCAGAAAACTTTTAAGATCTTGTGAGGAAAAAGCACAAGGAATATTCGATACTAATCTAAATTTAAATGATGAACTATACTCTCAAAAAAAATTGATTGAAATGAGCAATGGTTGTGATGGAATTTTGTCTGCCTTAACTGATAAGCTAGATGCTGATACAATTAACCAATTACCAGATTCAGTAAAAATTATATCTAATTTTGCTGTTGGTTTTGGAAATATTGATTTGGAGGCTGCAAAAAAAAAAGGTATTGCAGTTACAAATACTCCAGATGTTTTAACTGATGCAACAGCAGAAATTGGAGTTTTATTAATTTTAGGTGCATGTCGAAGAGCTTCTGAAGGTATTGAAAGAGCAAGAGAAGGCGGATGGGTTTGGTCAGCAGATTTATTAATTGGTAAGCAACTCACAGGAACAAGATTAGGTATTTTGGGTATGGGAAGAATAGGACAAAAAATTGCAAAAGTTGCGAAATCTTTAGGAATGATAATTCATTATCACAACAGATCAAAATTAAGCGAAGATAAAGAGCAGGGTGCAGTATATCATGATAATCTTAAAGACTTACTGTCTGTTTCAGATGTGTTATCAATTTGTTGCCCCGCTTCAAAAGAAACAATCGATATGATTAACAAAGAGACAATTGAGTATTTACCTAAAGGAGCAGTTGTAACAAATGTTGCTAGAGGCGACATTGTAGAAGATGAGGCAATGATTGATGCTCTAAATAGGAGAAAAGTTTATGCCGTTGGTTTAGATGTTTATAAAAATGAACCTAACCTTAACCCTGGTTATCTAAAACATCCTAGCGCTTTCATTCTTCCCCACTTAGGAAGCGCAACTAAAGAAACTAGAACTGCAATGGCAAATCTTGCTATTGATAATTTGGATGAATACTTCAAAACTGGAAATTGTAAAAATAAGGTTAATTAAACAATCTCAGATTGTATTTTACGTCGATTGAGGCACTTTTAACGATGACTCTATTAGTCATTTATGTTTAATTTCGCATAGTTAATTAACTAATAGAGGAGAAATAATGATTAAAGAAAAAAAATCATTGAAGGGAAAATTACCTTCGAGACGTAAATTCTTTAAAGCTGCGGCTGCAACTGGGGTTGCTGCTGTTGCTGCATCGTCTTTAGCCGCTCCAGCTGTTGCCAAGGAGAGAATTGAAGCTTCTATGGTAGCTACTTGGGGAAGAGATTTTCCAGGTTTAGGAACTGGCGCGCAAAGATTTGCTCAAAGAATTACAGACATGAGTGATGGTAGAATACAAGTTACTTATTATGCAGCAAATGAGAGAGTTAAAGCATTTGACTCTTTTGATGAAGTTGCATCTGGTAACTCACAAATGTACCATGCTGCAGACTACTACTGGGTTAAAAAAGACCCAGCTTGGGGTTACTTTACAGCAGTACCATTTGGTTTTACTTATACAGAAATGAACGCATGGATTAGATTTGCAGGTGGTCAACAATTATGGGATGAACTATCTGATAAATTTGGTCTTAAAAACTTTATGTGTGGAAGCACAGGAGTTCAAATGGGTGGCTGGTTTAACAAAAAAATTAGAAGCCCTAATGACTTCAAAGGTTTGAAAATGCGTATGCCTGGTTTAGGTGGACAAGTAATTGGTAAACTTGGAGGATCTCCAGTTTCATTGCCTGGTGGACAAATATATGAAAACCTTGTTTCTGGTGCAATTGATGCAACAGAGTGGGTTGGTCCATGGAATGATGAAGCTATGAAGTTCCAAGAAGCTGCTAAATACTACTACTATCCTGGTATGCACGAGCCTGGATCAATGTTAGCATGTGGTACTAACAAATCTTGGTTTACTAGCTTATCAAAATCAGATCAGCTTTTAATTGAAGCGGCAGCAGCAATGGAAAATGACGTTATGATGTCAGAGTACAACGCTAAAAATGGTGCTGCGCTTGCTAGACTGATCAATGACCATGGTGTTAAACTTGAGAAGTTTAGCGACAAGGTTTACGATGGTTTTGCTAAAGCTGCAAACGAGGTGTTCGAAGAAACAAGAGCAAGCAGTGGTCTTGCTGAGAGAGTTCACTCTAGCTTCTTAAAAGCTAGAAAAGACATTGGTTCTTGGACTAACTTATCAGACTCACCTTACATTTCTCAAAGAAACAGAGCATTAGGAATGTAATCAAATAAAATTTGATAATTAAAAGGGCCCTATATTGGGCCCTTTTTTTTAGTTTTATATTAATTAGTAGTTAAGTATTTTAAAAGTTATGAGTTCACAAAGCGGCATGTCAACTTTTTTAAGAATATTGAGTTATTCTGTTCTTGCTTTCACACTAGCTTTTTTAATAAATAATATCCTTACAGTTTGGAGTGACTGGCCGGGCATAAAAAAAATTTTTTCGCATTATGAGATATTTGGATATAAACAAAAATCACTAGAGCCGTCAGATTTAAATTATGGTTATATTCAAATCTTAATATACATAGTATGTATTTTATCACTTATATTCTATGTCTTTAAAACATACTCTCAAACCTTAAAGCGAGACTCAGAAATTTTATCAAAATTTTCAGCGTATCTAGTTAGATCCTCTTTTTGGGCTGTATTTTTAGTAGGACTTGCTGATTTTATAATATCTTTCATGGTGGTCGAGAGAATATGGGAAGCTTTATTTAGCCCTGAAGTAAAAGCCTTTATGGTTAAGTCTCCAGAGAGAATATCATATATACATTTTCCGATAATATTAATTTCTTTTGTAATTGGTTACTTCACAAAATCTGTTGGTTTTATTTGGTTAGCAGTTTTAGTTGTATTAAGTGAATTTGTAATTGTTTTATCAAGATTTGTATTTTCTTATGAACAAGCTTTTCAAGGAGATTTAGTTAGATTTTGGTATGCGGCACTGTATTTATTTGCCAGCGCATACGCATTAATTCATGAAGGCCATGTAAGAGTTGATGTCCTTTATTCATCTTTTAGCGAAAGAAAAAAGGCTTGGACGAACCTAATTGGTTCTGCGCTTTTAGGTGTTCCCTTGTGTTTGATTGTTTTATTTTTAGGGCTAAATGGTAAAGCAAGTATTATTAATGGACCGGTAGTTGCTTTTGAAGTTACTCAACAGGGATCAAATGGTTTGTATCTACTTTATTTAATGGCAGTTTATTTAGCAGTATTTGCTGTCACAATGTTAATTCAATTTACAAGTTATTTCATGGAAAGTAGTCATAAAATTTTAAAAGGAACAAAAAGTTAAATATGGAATTATTTTTTTTAGGAATTCTTGTTTTAATTATGATTGTAGCTCTTGCTTCAGGATTTCCAGTTGCATTTGCGTTACCAGGCTCTGCAATTATCTCAATCGCTTTAGCTGCTTTCTTTGGTTTAATATTTGAAGGTGATTCAAGTGCATATTTCACCGTTGATGGTCCGATCGAATGGCTTGTAGCTGGAATTACGAATTTTAGGAGTAATTATTGGGATGTTGAAACGGATACTTTAATCGCAATACCTCTTTTCATTTTCATGGGAATAATGCTGCAAAAATCAAAAATTGCAGAAGATTTATTAATTACAATGGGTCAATTATTTGGACCCATACCTGGTGGTCTAGGGATATCAGTAATATTTGTTGGAGCACTTTTAGCAGCTACAACTGGCATTGTTGGGGCAACAGTTATTGCTATGGGACTTATTTCATTACCCACTATGTTAAACAATAATTATGATAGAAAACTTGCTAGTGGGATTGTTTGTTCGTCTGGAACTTTAGGTCAGATAATACCCCCATCAATCGTTCTGATTATCATTGCAGATCAGTTAGCTAGTGCATCTGATGTTGCTAATAACTTAAGGCAAAATGATTATAAATTTTTAACTGGTGAATTTAATATGCCTGGAGAATTTAGGGTTGGTTCATCTAGTGCTGGAGATATGTTCTTGGGAGCTCTACTTCCAGGATTGGTACTCGTTGCACTATATATGATATATGTTTTTTTCTATGCTCGAATAAAAAAAGGAGTTGCACCTCCAGTACCATTTAAAGGTAAATTTGATTTAAAATTTTGGTTAAGAGTTGTAGTTATAATTATTCCACCTCTTGCATTAATATTTGCAGTATTAGGATCAATTTTAATGGGTATCGCGACTGTCAACCAAGCTGGATCTATTGGTGCAATTGGTGCAACTTTAATGGCTGGGTATAGACTGTATGAGGGCAAGAAAAGCGCATTTTATCCTTTAATACTTATAATTGGATCATTAATACCCATCACTTTTTTGGCTTCAACTTATGAGCTTAATGTAAAAAACTTAGAAGAAAGAGATTTGGGAGCAATTTACTTAACAGCTCTTTTTGTAATCATACTTGTTTTTGGAATAGGGTGGAGTTTTTGGAGAAGCTACAAAACAGATAATGTTTTGAAAGAAGTTGTAACTGAAACATGTGTAACAACTTCTATGGTTTTCATAATTCTTCTTGGTGCAGCAATGTTGACATCAGGCTTTAGAGCCTTTGGAGGTGAAGAATTAGTAAGAGACTTTTTACAGGATTTACCAGGTGGTTTTTGGACACAATTTGTTGTCGTAATGATAGTAATATTTTTACTTGGTTTCTTTTTAGATTTTATTGAAATTGCAGTCGTTGTTGTTCCAATTATTGCACCAATACTTTTAGCGGAGACAGGAGCGAATGTTACAGCAGTTTGGCTGGGTGTTATGATTGGTGTTAACTTACAAACTTCATTTTTAACCCCACCTTTTGGCTTTGCACTATTCTACCTCAAAGGTGTTGCGCCGAAAATTGTAAAAACATTAGATATTTGGAAAGGGGTAGTTCCATTTATTATATTACAGCTAATTGGGCTTAGTATTGTTGGTTTTTATCCTAGTTTAGTAAACTATTTACCAAACAGAGTGTATTTGACCTCAAATGTTGCACCGCCCCCAATGAATCCTAAATTACAGTATTGTTTACAAGAATATAAATTTGCAAGATACGAAAGCAACGGTGATACAATTAAAAATGCCATCTTATCTTTTCAATCTGTTTCTCCAACTAATTTACCAGATGACAAGATTGAAATATTCGAGGATCATTTCGATAGCGCTTTAGGAACATTTGCTATTGTAGAAAGATTAAAAAAAGCAGAGGAAGAATATAATTCTTATACAGTAGATTACAGAGATTTACACTTTAGTGTTAGAAAAAAACAAAAGAAAATTCGTAAATTGAATAAAAAAATCGACAAATATAAAGCAGAGATCAGAAATCTAGATGATGATGAAATTTCTGAAAAAAATAAAATTGATTTAAAAATAGAGGATATAAAATTAGAAATAGAAGAAATCAATAAAACTATACCAGATATTTGGAAGCCAAAAAATACTGAGTTTGAAAAGATTAATAAAGCAAAAAATACTTTAACCAAAAGATATAGGAAAAATGTTGATGAAGCTTATGATACACTTAATCAAATAGCGATGTTCATAAATGATGTAGACAAACTAAAGGATGTTAATCCTCATATGAAAGAATTAAAAAGAAGTATTGATAATTCTAATTATGATAATTCAATTACTATTATGGATGGACTTTTTGATAAACTTGGAGAAGTTTCAGGCACAGAAGAATTTTTAAATTCAATTGATGATTTAATATCACTCATAGATAGCGATGAAATCGATAAAGAAAAAATTTCAGAAAAAGCCTCTGAGGTGCTAAATTTGTTTAACATGGAAGTTAGCTGGAGAGAAAATGCCTCAAAAAATTTAATGCCAAAATTAAAAGAATATGATGTTGTAATTAAAGAAACAATTGGTCTAAGACTTCAATCTAAACTGACAAAAGATCAAGCAATATATGTTTCAAAATGTAATTCAATACATAGAGATATTTCTTTAAACTTTTAATTATTTCGTTATATCGTCTATCTTTTCTGATCTTGAATACAGTCCTAATTTTTCAGCTTTGGATTTCAATTCCTCATTTACTCTTTTTAAATTAGGTACATTTAAATTTAATTTATTTGCAATTTCAATTATTGAACCAATTATTGGGTCAATTTCTAAGGGTTTGCCTGCATTTAAATCTTGTGCTGTTGATGGTCTATGACCAATTATGGATGTACCACCTGTAATTCTATCTTCGATAGATATATTGAATTTAACACCTATTTTTTCCCCAACAATTTTACATTCTTCCATTAAAATTTTAATTAAATTGTAAGTCTTGGGATCTCTACCCATTTCATCCATCGTTTTATTTGTTAAAGCGCTGACAGGGTTAAATGAACAGTTTCCCCAAAGTTTAATCCAAATTTCATCCCGTAGATTTTTTTTCTGAGGTGCTTTTAGACCGCCTTGGATAAATAAACTTGAAATTTCTTTTAATCTTTCTGATTTTGTGCCATCTGGCTCCCCTAGGGAAAATCTTTCACCATTACCATTGTGTTTAATTACACCTGGTTCTAATATTTCACATGCTGGATAAACTACACAGCCAATTGCTTTTTCTGGTCCAATTGTTTTCCAGATCTTTCCACCGGGATCTACTGTTTCTACATAACTATTATCGAGTTTAGTTCCAGAATTAGCTTTATAAAAATACCACCAAGGAAGACCATTTATGGCACAGATTACCGAAGTCTTTTCGCCTATAATTGGTAATAGACTTTCTGAAATTTTACTAATTGCATTGGCTTTAATTGAAATAATAATAAAGTCCTGAATTTCTAAGTTCTTTGGATCATCAGTAATATCAAATTTAAAATTAACTTTCTTATCATCTCTAATAAAAGTTAACCCTTTCTCCTCGATAACTTTCTTATGTTCCCCTCTCGCAATTAGAGAAATATTTGCTTTAGTTTCTTTGAGACTTGTTGCGATAAATCCGCCAATAGATCCAGCTCCAAATATACAAATTTTAGTCATTATACTGTAAGTCCAAATTTTTTCGCTAATGTATTTCTTTGAAGTTTACCCGTTGCTCCTTTTGGAATTTCCTCTACAAAGAAAATTTTTTTTGGGATCTTGAACTTTGCTAGTTTTTCTTTTGCATAATTTTTAACATCATCCTCAGAACAACTTTGATTCTCTTTTATTATTATTGCTGTTGCAATATCTTCTCCTAACATTTTATCATTATACCCAAAGCAAACAGCAACTTCTATTGCAGGATGATCCATTAATACATTATCAACCTCTAGAGGAGATATTTTTTCCCCACCTTTATTTATTATTTCTTTTAGTCTACCTGATATTTTTAAATAACCTTCTTGATCAAAATATCCTTGGTCACCAGTTCTAAACCAACCATTTGAAAAACTAGTTTTGTTAGCCTCTGGATTATTTTCGTATCCTGATGTTACGTTAGTACCTTTTATACAAACTTCCCCCTCTTCCCCTTGATTTAAAATTTCATTTTTTTCATTCATAATGCAAACTTCAGGACCAGCTGGAATTCCAACAAAGCCTGGCTTTTGTTTTTGTGGCGGCAAAGGATTAGAAGTCATTTGATGAGTTGCCTCAGTCATTCCATAAGCTTCTATTACCGGACATTCAAAAACTTGATTTAATTTTTCAAATATTGCAGGAGGGAGAGATGCAGAAGACGATCTTAAAAATCTTAACTTAAGATTTTTTGCCATTTCTAAATTTTTATTTGCTCTCATCAGAATAGTTTGATGCATAGTAGGTACACCCGAATACCAGGTTATTTTCTCAGAGCTTGCTAATTCTAAAAATTTTAAAGCATTAAAACCTTCACTGGCACAAACTGAAGCACCTACCTTCATTGAGGCTGCTAATACTGCTATTAATCCGTGTATATGAAATAATGGCATTATATTCAGACAATGATCTTCCTTAGTAAGTTTTAGACTAGACGAAATATTCGATGAAGATGAGAAAATATTAGAATTTGATAGTGGTACGATTTTAGGTCTAGATGTAGTTCCTGAAGTATGAAGAACCAAAGCTTCATCAGTTTCTTCTGGTAAATTGTATTTGCTTTGATTATCGAAAAGATCAAAAAAACCTGTTGGTAAGTTTTTACTAGTTTTAATCTCAACTAATGGAATACCAATTTTTTTTGCTATATCAACTACTGAATTTTTTGAGTTTTTTTCAACTATAACAATTTTTGGTTTAAGGTCTTTAAGATAAAACTCATATTCTTCTGATTTATAATTTGGGTTCAAAGGAGCTGCCGACATGTAACTTGAAACTGCCAGAAAACTTGTTGCCATATGTGGTCCATTTGGCAACACTATTGCAGCTCTATCTGTGTTACTGATTTTATTTGCTGATAATTGTCCAGAAATATTATGAATTAGTTTTTTTAAATCTTCGTAGTATAAAGGCAAATTATCTTTTGATGTAATAGCTATATTTTCGTTAATTTGATAATCTATAATATTCCTTACAATTTTTTTCATAGCAATTAATAACCTTTTGCGTAACCATCTTTTCTTGGATCAGAACCACCAGTTAAATTTCCAGATTTTCTATTTATCTTTATAGCTTGTCCACCTCCATGAGTACCATCAATAATTTCTACGATATGTCCAATTTCTTTTAGTCCTTCTGATATTTGTGGAGGGACAGAACTTTCTAATTTATAAACATTATTGAAGTGAAAAGCTCTAGGAAAACTGATGGCTTCTTGAACACTAAGATTATAGTCTAAAACACTATTTAACACATGAACTTGACCAACAGGCTGATATTGTCCACCCATAACTCCGTAACTTAAAGAGCATTCACCATTTTCATCTAAAACCATTCCAGGTATAATTGTGTGCAGAGGTCTTTTTAATCCTTGAATACAATTTGGATGATTTTCTTCAATTCTAAAATTAGTTCCTCTATTATGTAAAACAATTGCCGTTTTTTCTGTTGTTATGCCAGAACCAAAAGCATAACAGACTGAATTAATCATAGAAACCGAGTTTAGGTCCTTATCTACTACTGATAAATATACTGTTTCTGGATGGTTAGGTATATTTAAGTCTCCTACATCTGCACACATATTTAAAGAAATTTTATTTAATAAATTATTTATATAATCTTCACTTAAAATTTTATCTAAATTTAAATTTACAAAATTTGGATCTCCAATATTTTCTTCTTTAATTTTATAAGCTTGTTTTGTCACTTCTGCTTCAAGATGAAATCTTTCAACACTATCAAATTTATAATTTTCTATTTTTAATTTTTCTAATAATTTCATCATTATAAGCACTGCAATTCCTGGACCGTTCGGTGGGCATTGATGGATATTATGATTTTTATATCTAGAAAAAATTGTATTTGATTTAGTCGTTTTTTGCTTTGAAAAATCCTCGAGGGTATGCAGACCTCCTAATTTATTTAATGAGTTTACAATATCATTAGCGATTGACCCTTCATAAAATTCTTTACCCCCTCCTTTTGAAATCATGTCCAAAGTATTAGCAAGAGTTATATTTTTTTTTAAACTTCCAATTTTATAACTTTTCCCTTCATTAAGCATATATTTTTTTGAATTAGAATTTTGAGATAATTTATTAATATTGTTTTCCCATGCTTTGGCCACAACTTTGGTAACTTTATATCCATTTCTTGAAATATCTATTGCTGGTAAAAATAATTGTTCAAAATCAAGTTTGCCAAAATCTGAGTGAATTTTTTCCCAAGCATCCACAGCACCTGGAATCGTTACAGAGTGGGGACTTGTTAAACCAATTTTGTCAATATTATTATTTTTAAAAAATTCAAAATTTGCTTTTTCTGGCGCCATTCCAGACCCGTTATAAGCAACTGGATCTTTGCCATTCATTTTAACAATCGCAAAACAGTCTCCTCCAATACTTGTTGCATTTGGCTCTGTTACAGAAAGAATTATTGATGCTGTAATTGCTGCGTCTATTGCATTTCCACCATTTTTTAAAATTTTCAATGCCTCTTCTGTTGCTAATGGGTGGGATGTTGCTACCATTCCATTTGAGGAAATTGCATCATTTTCTTTTGTTGATTGATAATTCATAGTAGTGATTAAATTTAAAAATATAAATGATTAATAAAGCAAATAAAAGTATTTTAATTTTCTGCGTTTTTGCATTTGGTTTTTTCATATCCAATCTTTTAAGATCTATAACGGCGACCCTTACACCAGTTCTTTCAACTGAGTTTAATTTATCTGCTGGTAATCTTGGTCTTTTGGCAGGAGGATATTTTTTGGGCTTTTCTTTAATGCAAATTCCAGCAGGTTTACTTCTTGATAAATATGGACCTAAAAAGGTAGTTGCATACTTATTATTAATAGCCCTAATAAGTACTATTTCATTTGCGTTTGCAAAAAGTTTTTCTGGACTACTAATTTCCAGATTTTTTATTGGGGTTGGAGTAGCCGCTTGTCTAATGGGGCCTTTAACTGGCTATCGTGTTTGGTTTGAAGAAAAATATCAACAAAGAGCTAATTCATGGATGCTAATGGTAGCAAGTTTTGGATTTGTAATATCAACTTTACCAGTTCAAATTTTACTTCCTATGATAGGTTGGAGATATATCTTTCTTTTAATTTCAATTTTAATTTTAATAAGTATTATTTTAATTCTTTTATTCATACCCTCTTGGAATAATAATACCCAAACTCAAACTACCGATAAGGTGGGAAAACTCTCAGATGTTTGGAAAAATAAATTTTTTATCAGCTTAATGCCGTTAGCCTTTTTTAATTATGGAGGTGTACAAGCTATGCAAACTCTTTGGGCAGGTCCATGGATGTTAAATGTTACAGGATACTCTGCATTAGATAGTGCAACAGGTTTATTTTGGATAAATATTACTATGTTATTTGCCTTTATGATTTGGGGATATCTTTTACCAAAACTTTCATCCTTTGGTATTGATAGTATGAAAATAGTAAAGTTAGGTTTACCGATTAGCTATATGGTTTTATTTTTAATAATAATAATGGGGCAAAAAGCAGGAGCTACTATGTTGGCTATATATATTTTGTCCTCAATTGTTCTATCTTTGACACAGCCCGCAGTTGCTTTGAGTTTTCCACAACACCTTGCTGGAAAATCACTCACATCTTTTAATGTTTTTATTCATTCTGGAACATTTTTTGTTCAATGGGGCATTGGTTTGATAATTGACTTTTGTGGGAGTATGGGAGCAAATACAATAACAAGTTATAGGATTTCTTTTTCAATATTTTTAATAATTTGTATCTTAAGTTATCTTTTTTTTATTGTTAAAAATAAAAAATGAAAATTAATAAAAAAATGTTTTTTTTATATACGATATCGCTGGTTATTCTAATTTATATTGGAGTTTTAATATCCTTATATTTCTTTCAAAGAAATCTAATGTATCACCCTGTAGAAAATAATTATCATGGAGATGCTCTTAAGGTAAAAGTAGAAAAGGTAAAAATTAAGACTTCAGATAATTTAGAACTTCTTGCTTGGTATCATGTAAAAGATATCAAAAAATTCAAAACTATTATTTATTTACATGGAAATGCTGGATCATTAGAAAATAGAATTCATAAAATAAATAATTTTAAAGATATGAATATTAATTTTTTACTTCTTGCTTGGAGAGGCTTTAGCAAAAATAAAGGAGTGCCTACCGAAGGTGGTCTTTATGAAGACGCAAGAAGTGCATTAAAATGGTTAGAAAATAAGGGTATAGAAACAAGTAATGTGATAATTTATGGCGAGTCTTTAGGAACAGCTGTTGCTACTGAGATAGCACAAAATAAAGAATTTGCAGGGATAATATTAGAATCACCGTTCACATCTATGATAGAAGCTGCCAAAACAAAATATCCAATTTTTCCGATTAAATTCCTTTTAAAGGATAAATATGAAAGTGATAAAAAAATCAAAAATATTACTTCTCCAATTTTAATAATGCATGGAAAAAAAGACGATCTAGTT
>MDTG01177923.1_pt1 | contig 12014 bp, 9 predicted proteins | sample 811421 | NCBI WGS metagenome assembly MDTG01 (sample SAMN05326645, study PRJNA326480) | marine metagenome | isolation source: seawater | place: Pacific Ocean: South East | collected 2011 | reverse complement strand
TTATCAGGAAGAACCTTATCCGATCAAGAATTAATTTTAAAAAGTGCCAACTTTGGGAATAAAAATCTTTATTCCGATGAAAGTGGTCATTGGGATTTTAGTTTCAGTTATGATAAAAATTATCAAGGTATGATTCAAATTCTTACTAAAATTCAAGATGAAGTTATCTCATTATCTTTTGACCTTTCAAAATTCAATTATGAATTCACTAATAATTCTTTAGAATTAAAAAATAATCAAATTATTGTTAAAGAAGGTAATAGTCTTTGGAGAATAGCAAGAAAAACGCTGGGTAATGGTATCTTTTATTCTAAAATCTTTAAAAATAATCATATAAAAATAAAAAATCCAGATCTTATTTATCCTGGACAAGTTTTTAATATTCCAAAGTTAACTAATAAAATTTCGTATGAATAAAAAAAGTGATTTTTTTGATAGATTAAGTGAACTATTAAAAGATTGGGAATCTATTAAAGAATACATACCAACAATAAATAGCGCCGGTTACCCATTTATCATTTTATTTATAATTGGGACAATAGTACTGTCTTTCTTTTCGGATTTTTTAGGATGGGTTGGAATTGTTCTAAGTATATGGTGTGTATATTTTTTTCGGGATCCTAATAGAATAATTCCTAAAGTTGATAACATTCTAGTAGCACCAGCGGATGGTAGAGTAATAAAAATATCATCTGCAGCAGCACCTGAAAATTTGAGTGATGACAAGAAAGAACAAATGAATAAAATCTCTATTTTTATGAATGTTTTTAATGTACACGTCAATAGAATACCAATAAGTGGAAAAATTGTTTGGCTTAAATATGTGCCTGGAGCTTTTTTTAATGCATCGTTTGATAAATCAAGTGAATTAAATGAAAGAATGATATCTAAAATAGAAATTAAAAAAAATATAAATGTATATGTAGTCCAAATTGCTGGATTAATAGCTCGAAGAATTAAGTGTGAGCTCGAAGAAAATCAGAATGTAAAATTGGGAGATCGATTCGGAATAATAAGATTTGGAAGTAGAGTGGATCTATATCTACCAAAAACATTTGATATTTCTGTTTTGGAAAATCAGACAATGATATCAGGTGAAACAATAGTTGCTAAGATGTCAAACATCGACAATAAATCCTCAAAAAATAAATAAAGATAATGAAAAAGTTATCCCTAAGAAGTTTAATACCCAACTTATTCACTTTTATTTCATTAACATTTGGGTTGTCTGCTATAAAATTTGCAGTTGATCAAAAGTTCGAAATGGCTGTGTCCTTAATTGTTTTTGCTTCTTTTCTTGATAATATAGATGGTAAGCTTGCTAGACTACTCAAAACAAATTCTGATTTTGGTGTTGAATTAGATTCATTATCAGATTTCATAAGCTTTGGGATAGCTCCTGCTATTGTTGTATATCTTTGGTCAAAATCATTGTTTTATGAAAGCAGTTGGGCTGTTGTTATTTTTTATGCAATATGTTCTTCCTCAAGGCTTGCAAAATTTAATCTCTCGAACTTTGAAAATAAAAACGACTCAAAGAAGATCAAGTTTTTTTTAGGCATTTCCACTCCTGCCGCAGCTGGTCTTACGTTATTACCTATGATGTTTTTTTTTAGGTTCAATCCAACAATAAACGAAAGTCTTATTAAATTTTACTTATTTATTCCTGCAATACTTATGATTACCAACATTCCTACTTATTCTTTGAAAGGGGTAAAGTTTGAAAAAAAAAAAATTTCATTCCTAATTATTGCACTTGCCAGTTTTTTGTCACTTCTTATCACTGACTTTTGGTTAGCTATGATAATATTGATAATTGTTTATTTTATGAGTATTCCTTTTGCAATTTATGATTTTAAAAAGAACTAAGAGCCTTTGACTTTTCTCCAATATAAATTAAGCATGGCGTTATAACTAATGTTAAAATAAAAGATACCATAACACCGAAAACCATAGCATTGGATAATTGTATCCACCACTGCGAGCTTGGGCTTCCAAAGTTTATTTCTGCATCTAGAAAATTTATATTTAGTCCAATTGCCATGGGTATGAGTCCGAAAAAAGTAGTTAATGTTGTTAGAAGTACTGGTCTTAACCTCTGAACTCCGGTTCTTATGATTGCTTGCTCAATATCTTCACCTCTTTTTCTTAAATTTTTATAAGTATCAAGTAACACAATGTTATTATTAACAACAATGCCTGCCAATGCAATAATTCCTATACCACTCATAATTATCCCAAAAGGTTTATCTGATATTAGAAGGCCTATCATAACACCAATAGTAGAGAAAATAACCGCACTTAAAATTATAAAACAGTAATAAAAACTGTTAAATGTTGCTATTAATATAATTGTGATTAAGAAAAGGGATATAAAAAAAGCTTTCATCAAAAAAGCTTTTGCCTCTTTTTGATCCTCTTCCTGGCCAGTAAAAATTATTTTGGAGTCAAAAGAGTTACTAGAATTGTTTATCCAACTATCAATTTCTTTAACTTTATTGTTACTAACTATCCCTTCCTTTACGTCAAATTTAATGGTTTTTGAATTCATGGTCTGATATCTTGTTATTTTTCCAATTTTCTTTTTAGGAACACGATCAACAAAAAGACTTAGAGCAACCGGCCCCATTTCCCCTTCAACTAAAATATTATCTAATTCATCAAGTGTTCTAAATTTTTTGTCATATTTTACAACGATATCAATTTCTTCATCACTATCAGAGGGCATAAATTCTGTAACCTTAAGACCATGAGTTATCATTTGAATTGAATTGCCAACTGTTTGAATTTCCACACCATGTTTATCTGCTTGTTCTCTATCAATTAGAAGCTCCCATTCAATGCCAGGATTTTCTATGTCAGTATCAATATTTTTTAACCATGATCTATTCTTTAAAAAATTATACAAGTTAGAGGTATCACGAATTAATTCCGCAGGGTCGTTATTTACAATATATATTTCTACGTCTTTATCCTTTGGTGGCCCATCTTTTTTTTCAATAAATTCTAGATAAATACCAGGAAATTTATTTGTCTTTATTTTTAGATCACTAAGTATCTTTTTTGCCTGTGGTCTTTTTTTCCAGTCGATCAACTCAATTTTTATACTACCAACAACGTCATCTGATTCATTTTTTTTTTGTCCCTTTATATATCCGCTTCTGGAATAAATATTCCTTATATATTCGTTATCTAAAACTTCATTTTCAATTTTCTGAACAATTGCGTCTTTTTCATTAGGTGAGAAATTTCCTCTTGCATGTATAACAATTTCGGCATAGTCGGGTTCTATAGGTGGAAAGTATTCTACACCTTTACCAAATCTTACATAAAGAAGTTGAATAAACAAAAGGAATACTAGAGTAAGAGATATTAATTTTTTTGGATTATCTAAAGAATATTCAATTATTTTAATATACTTACCTTGCATGCCACCAATATCTTTGAGATTTCCTTTTTCTAGTAAGTTTAAGTTTTTCATACTTTGATTTGATAATGCTCTGTCATAACCAAATATTCCCCCAATCGTTGGGATGAAAACAAGTGCCATTAAGAGTGAAGAGGACAGAACTGCTAAGAGTGTTACAGGTAAAAAAAACATAAATTCTCCGGCAACTCCTGGCCAAAAAATAAGGGGAAAAAAAGCAGCTAGAGTTGTCAAAGTAGAGGCAAGTACAGGGACAAACATTTTTTTGGCTGACATTATAAAAACTTGTTGTTTTCCAATTCCCTCACTTGACCTTCTGTTAGCATATTCAACTACGATTATTGCTCCGTCTATTAAAATACCAACTGACAGAATAAGCGCAAATAAAACTACGACATTTATAGTTACATTAAAAAATGAGAGAATTATCATTGATAAAAGAAAAGATGAAGGTATGGAAATGCTTACTAATAAAGCTGACTTCCAACCCATAAAAAGTATTATAATTATTAGAACAATTAAAGTTGCAAGAATTACATTATTTTCTAAATCTTTGATTTGATTTTTTATTTTTTCTGATTCATCTTGAAAAACTCCAATCTTTAAAAAATTAGGAATATTTTTACGAGAATTCTTTAACAAATTTTTAATTTTATTAATGGTTTTTATTATATTTTCACCTGTTCTTTTGGAGATCTCCAGTATAAGTGCATTTTCACCATTATTTCTTGCAAACCCAACTTTATCTTTAAATGAATCCCTTATTTCAGCTACATCTTTCAATGTCACAACTGAATTGTTGGTAGATTTAATAGGGATATTCAGTAAATCTTCTCGATTTTCTATTAGACTAGGAATTTTAATATTGAAACTACCTTTTTCATTACTTAATGTTCCTGCAGGAATCATGAGATTACTCTTTGCTATTGAGGACAAAACGTCTTTGTGTGTCAGTCCATAATTCTCAACAATTTTAGGATTAACTATTATATTGATTTGTCTGTCACTTTCTCCCAAGGTAGTAACCTCTAAAACCTCAGAAAAAGATTCAATTTTTTGTTTTAGAAACTTTGCATATTTTTGAATTATCCTATCGTCGACTTTGCCTGAAATTGCAACAGCAAGTACTGGAAATCTTGATAAATTTACCTCCGTAGCTCTGGGCTCATCTGTTTCGTCAGGAAGTTTGCTTTTCGTAATGTCAATTTTTACTCGAGTTTCGGATAAAGCCTTGCTCGAATCAAAACCTGCATCAAATTCCAAAATTATATTACCACCACCAAGATATGAGTTTGAGGAGATTTTTTTTACACCCTCAATATTCTTTAATTCCTTTTCAAATGGCTTTATTAAAAGTCTTTCCGAATCAGTTGGTGAAATTCCTTTGTGTGATATAGTTGTGTAGATTACAGGCAGACTAATATCGGGATCAGATTCTTTTGGTAAAGTGATATACTTATATAATCCAAAAAAAATAAAGAAGAATAAAAAAGTCAGAATGAGTTTTCTTTGATAAAGTATTTTTTCAATCATTTTTCTTAATTGTATCTACCATTTCACCATCTACTGTAAAATCTTGACCTTGAGTAATTATTGAAACTTTACTTAATTTATCAAGCTCTTTAGCGTTAATCCAAAAACCGTCACCAGTATCACTTAAAATTTCTACAGGAATGAACTTCACTCTTTCATTGATAATAACTTTTACTCCCACTTGCCCCTGGTTATTCAGTGTTACCAGCGAAGATGGAACAAAATAGGCATTCTGTGCGGGACCACCAATAATTATTTCACTAGATAATCCGCTAAGAATTATATTTCTTTTATTTTTTATTTTTACTTGAATCTTAAAGTTCCTAGTTACGGCATCGGAAGTTTTTGAGATATAACTTACACTTCCATTTACTAAATTATTACCCACAAGAACTTTTGCATTCTGATTAAGCTTTATATAATTAATTTCTTTCTCATTTGCCGTTGCTTCAATAATGATAGGGTCAAGATCAACGATTTTTGCAATAGAATCTCCTTTTTTTAAATAATCCCCCAGTTCCACATAACTATCTTCAACATTGCTATCAAATGGTATTGAAACTCTTGTGTTATTCAATTCTACTTGACTTTTTTCGTATAAGGCAAGAGCATTTTCAAAATTTGTTCTTGATTGGCTTAATTTAACATCAGATCTAAAACCTTTCTGATGTAAACTTTCTGCAACTTCAAATTCTTTTTTTCTCTGGTTAAGTAATGCTTCCATTTCTTTAACTCTAGCAACTTTATCTTCGGGATCTATCAATAATAAAACACTGCCAGCCTTATAAAACAATCCCTTATCAAACTGTTTTGAACTAACTTTTCCATTAACTTGGGCCTTTAAAATTACAATTCTGGAGGCTTCGCTAAAACCTCTGAGTTTAATTGGTTTAGAAAATTTTTCTTGAAAAAAATCTTTTACCTCAACTTGTTTTTTGTATTCAGTAACATCTTTTGGCGCTATCTCTACATCTTTTTTAAAATAGAGGAATAGTGTAGCAAGAGAGAAAAGTATTATTAGTAATGTAACCTTCATTATTTATTTTGTGAAATATAATTCCAAATTTGATTAAATAGTTAATTATAAATAAAATAAAGTATAATAAAAAAATTTTAAAATTGAAAAATTCAGTATATGCAGCAATAGATATAGGTAGCTACAATTGTAGACTAACTATAGTGAAAAAATGTAGTTATGGTTTTAAAATTCTCCATAACTACTCGAATGGAACAAATCTCATCAAAAATTTGGCATTTAATAATGAATTTAACCACAAAAATACTAAAAAAACTTTAAACTGCTTAATGAAGTTTTCAAAAAAACTACTTGATTATAAAGTTGATAATTACCGATGCATTGCCACGGAAGCATGTAGACAAGTTATAAATCCTAATTTTTTAATTGATAACGTCAGAAAAAAAACTGGTTTGAAAATAGAGATAATTTCATCTTATGAAGAAGCCAAGCTATCATTTAATAGTTGTACTGAATATATTAATAAAATTGGTAAAACTGGTGTCTTATTCGATATAGGTGGTGGAAGCACTGAATTTACTTTTTTCAATGAAAAAAAGAATTTATTTAAAACTAACTCAATTTCATATGGTGTTATAAATTTATCTGAAAAAATACAATTATTTGGTAAAAAAGTAGTTTCTAATGAATTAAAGGGGCATTTTACAGGAATTAAAAATGAAATGAAAAAGGAATTTAGTCAAGATATCATTTCTATTGGGTCATGTAGCACCATAACAACTTTATGTGCTGTCTTTCTAAATTTAAAATATTTTGATTCAAAAAAAATTGAAAGTTATGTACTAGACAAATCTCAATTACTTAAGCTGATATACTTTATTAACTCGGAATCTACTGAAAAACTCAAAAAAATTCCATGTATCGGTTCACGATATGCATTACTTCTGAACGGGGTTGAGATTTTGAAAGTTATTCTTGAAGTTATTCCAGTGGAAAAAGTCATTGTAACACAAAAGGGTTTAAGAGATGGAATCATGAAGGAATTTATGTGAGTTGAATGAAAAGAGAAAGATTAAAAAAAAAACAAAAAACGAGTAATAGTAACAGATGGATGGAACGACATATTAATGATGAATTTGTAATAAAATCAAAATTAGATGGTTTTAGATCCAGATCCTCATATAAGCTAATAGAAATTGAAAATAAATTTAGTGTATTCAAGAAATGTAATTCTGTCTTAGACTTGGGATGTGCTCCTGGAGGTTGGTTGCAAGTTGCAAAACTAAGAATGCCAGAGAAGAGCTTGATTGTTGGAATAGATAAATTAAATATTGAAAAGATTAATGGTGTTGAATTTGTTCAGTGCGACATATTTGAATCAAAAATCAATGACTTTCTAAAAAAAAAATTTAATCAAAAGTTTGACGTTATTATGAGTGACATGTCTCCAAATTCATCAGGAAATAAAAGTATTGATCATCTGAGAATTATTTCTTTAGTTGAGAGAGTCTTAGAAATTGCGAAGATGATTTTAAAATCTAATGGCTTCCTTATATCAAAAATATTTCAAGGAGGTGCTCAGGGTGAACTTGTAAGTATAATGAAAAAAGATTTAAATAGTGTTAAATATTTTAAACCTAAAGCTTCAAGAAAAACCTCACCTGAAACATATTTAATTGCAAAAAAAAATTAATTATTTTGTTTTAAAAAGTTTAATATTCGTTTAAATTGTTATATGAAGAATTTAATCGAAGCACTTACTTTTGATGACGTTCTAATCGTTCCCTCAAAATCATCTATTAAACCGTCCGATTCCAGTGTTTGCACAAATCTGACTAAATGCATCAAACTAAATATTCCTTTAATATCTGCTGCTATGGATACAGTAACTGAATCAAATTTAGCAATAAAAATTGCTCAGATGGGAGGTTTAGGTATTATACACAAGAACCTTGATTCATCAGAGCAAGCTAATGAGGTTAGTAAGGTGAAGAGGTTTGAATCAGGAATGGTTGTAAATCCAGTTACAATAAACCCAGAATGTTCACTCAACGATGCATTGGAGTTAAAGAAAAAATATAATATTTCTGGAATTCCAGTAGTTGAGTCTGTTACAAAAAAATTAGTAGGAATTCTTACAAACCGAGACATTAGATTTGCAATAAATCTAAAACAAAAAGTAAGTTCGTTAATGACTAAAGAAAATCTCATTACAGTTAAAGAAAATATTTCAATGGAACATGCTCAAAAACTTCTGCACGAACATAGAATTGAGAAGTTAATTGTTGTTGACTCAAAATACAAATGTGTTGGTTTGATTACAGTAAAAGATATTGAAAAAGCAGAAAAATTTCCTTTTGCCTCTAAGGACAAATTTGGAAGGCTTTTGGTTGGTGCTGCAGTCGGTGTTGGAAAAAAACAAGGAATAGAAAGGGTGAAACTTTTAGAAAAATCAGGAGTGGACGTTATTGTTATTGATACAGCTCATGGTCATTCTGAAAATGTAATAGAAACTTTAAAGCAAATAAAAAGTTTATATCCTCATCTTCAAGTAATTGTTGGAAATATTGCGACTGCCAAAGCTGCAAAAGATCTAATTAAATATGGTGCAGATGCCTTAAAAGTTGGTATTGGTCCTGGTTCAATATGTACAACTAGAGTTGTAGCAGGAGTAGGTGTTCCCCAAATCCATGCAATATCTGAAACTTATAAAGTGGCCAAAAAAAGTAAAATTCCAATCATTTCTGATGGAGGAATAAAGTATTCTGGAGATATTGCAAAAGCCTTGGCTTTTGGAGCTGATGTTGTAATGATTGGTTCGCTTTTTGCCGGAACAGATGAATCTCCTGGAGAAATTTTTCTATCTAACGGGAGGACATATAAGTCTTATAGAGGTATGGGTTCGATTGCTGCCATGGGCAAAGGTTCGGCAGATAGATATTTTCAAGAGGAAGTTATGAATAATGATAAGTTTGTTCCTGAAGGAGTTGAGGGTAGAGTGCCTTACAGGGGTCCTGTAGTAAAGATAATTGAACAATTAATCGGAGGTCTTAAAGCTTCGCTTGGATACACTGGTAATAAAAATTTGAATGATTTTAAAAAAAATGTAGAAGTTATAAAAATTACTTCAGCTGGTTTAAACGAGAGTCATGTCCACAGTATTTCTATAACCAGAGAGTCACCAAACTATCAGCAAAATAAATGAAAGAGTCAATTTTAATAATTGATTTTGGATCTCAAGTTACAAAATTAATTGCAAGAAGAATCAGAGAACTCGGTGTTTTTAGCCAGATAATTCCTTTTTCAGAGATAAAAAAAAATGAATTTGATTTTAGTTTTGTTAAAGGAATAATCTTTTCAGGTGGTCCAAAATCAGTAAAGGAAAAAAACGCTCCTAAAATTAATTCTTTTATCTATAACCTTGGCATTCCAATTTTAGGTATTTGTTATGGATTACAATTAATTGCTAAAAACTTTGGAGGACAGGTGGCTCCTTCCACTGATAGAGAATTTGGAAAAAGAGACTTGTTTATAAAAAAAAAATCACCGCTTTTCAAAAATGTAATTTCTGTCAATAAAAAACAACAAATATGGATGAGTCACTCAGACAAAATTTCTAGTTTACCAACAAATTTTGAAAAAATTGGGTCAAGTCAAAACTGTGAATTTGCTGTAATACAAAATTTAAAAAAAAAAATATTTGGAGTGCAATTTCACCCAGAGGTAGTGCACAGTGTTGGTGGTAAAAAAATAATTAAAAACTTTGTTAGAGATATTTGCCAATGTAACTTTAAGTGGAACATGAAATTATTTAAAAAAGAAGTATTACAAAAAATTAGAGTTCAAGTTGGAAAAAATAAAGTAATTTGTGGATTATCGGGTGGTGTTGACTCTACTGTTACTGCTAAACTAATTCATGATGCTGTGCCTAAAAATCTAATTTGTGTTTTTGTTGATACAGGTTTTATGAGAGAAGGAGAGAAACAACAAATTGAATTTCTATTCAAAAAAAATTTTAAAATTAAACTTAAAGTAATAAGTGCTAAGAAATTATTTTTTAAAAAATTGAAAGGTGTAAGTGATCCAGAAAGAAAAAGAAAAATAATTGGAAAAGAATTTATAAGAATATTTGAAGATTATGCGTTTAAACAAAATAATATAAAATATTTAGCTCAAGGAACTTTGTATCCTGACGTAATAGAATCCTCATCAAAGATTGGAAAAACTACAGTAACAATTAAATCCCATCATAATGTTGGCGGTTTACCAAAAAAAATGAAACTAAAACTATTAGAACCTTTAAATGAATTATTTAAGGATGAAGTAAGAGTATTAGGAAGAGAATTAAATATTCCAAAAATCTTTACTAACAGGCATCCCTTTCCTGGACCTGGGTTAGCAATAAGATTGATAGGTGAAGTAAATGAAAAGGATATCTCAATATTAAGAAAGGCTGATAAAATTTTTATTCAATTAATCAAAGACGAAGGGATTTATGATGATATATGGCAGGCGTTTTGTGTGCTCTTACCAGTTAGAACTGTGGGTGTAATGGGTGACAAAAGAACCTACGAAAAAATTTGTGTTTTGAGAGCGGTAACATCTGTAGATGGAATGACTGCAGAGGCATACAAGTTTAAATCTGAATTTATTGAAAAATGTGCAAACGAAATTATTAACAGAGTTCCTGGAATCAATAGAGTTTGTTATGATTATACATCAAAGCCTCCAGGGACAATTGAGTTTGAATAGCAAAATTTGAAAATGATTAATGGTGATAATAAATTATCAATTATAAAACGTATGTTGTATTTTATACAATGTATGATTAATCACAAAAAAGGCTCAAATTTTCATATAAAAATACTTAATCCAAAACTATCAATAAAAAATATTAAGATTAACAAATTAAGTCCTTCAAGATTATTATGTGATGCATTTTGGAATACCTTGGATTTTAAAAAATTATCAAAACAACTTGATGCCAAATTAAATATTATTGATTTAGGTTGTGGCAATGGCAATTACGGTGACTTTATCAAGAAATTAGCAAACAAATCCTTTGGTTCTTATACTGGTCTAGATATTTATAAAGACAAAAAATTTCCACCACACTTTGTTCACATAAAGTCAAAAGCAGAAAATGCTTGTAAATTTTTAAAAAAAGATATTAATTTTATTATGAGTCAATCTGCATTAGAGCATATTGAATCAGATTTTGATGTAATTAATGAGATTACCAGAGAGCTTGTAAGGAATAAAAATCCATTTATCCAAATTCATATGGTGCCAGCTTCCCATAGCTTATGGCTGTATCTATGGCATGGTTGGAGGCAATATTCAAAAAAAAATCTTTCTTTTTTTGCTGAAAAGTTATCTCATAATTTTAGTTTAAATATCTCGTTGATTCCTATTGGTAGTAAAAATACATTCTGGTCACACTTTCATAATATCACTCTTCCGTATTATACAAATAAAAAGATAAGAGAAGAAGGATGGTATTCGCAGAAGGGAGTAATGCAAAATATTTTTAAATCTGTTCTTTTAGACTTGAATTGCGATACAGAAAAAATGAATTCATTTTGGGCATTTACAATTTCAAGTAAGTCAGTTGAATTGAAATTTAGAAATTAAAAAAAATCAATATAAAATCTTTTCAAATCAGTTAATTCTTTTCTCCTATGAATGGTATAAAATTTGCTAAATTCTTGGATGCTAAAAACATCATATTATGATAAATTTGAGTGTATAGGTTCGAAATGTTCTAATTCATGTTGCATAGGATGGACAATAGATCTGGACATGAATACATTTGTCAAATATTTGGAACAAAGAGATTCTAAAATAAAAAATAACTTAATAAAACACCCTAAACCATCACTTGAGAAATTTGGAGAAATAAAAAGAAATAAGGACAACAGATGTTCTTTTCTAAATAAAGACAATTTATGCCATCTTCAAAAGAAATATTCAAAAGACTTTTTATCTCCAACGTGTTCAAACTTTCCTCGTAGAAAAATGGATTTTGGTTCATCTGAAATTCTTTCGGGAACAATTGGTTGTCCAGAAGTTTCAAGG
>MDTG01131295.1_pt1 | contig 12014 bp, 11 predicted proteins | sample 811421 | NCBI WGS metagenome assembly MDTG01 (sample SAMN05326645, study PRJNA326480) | marine metagenome | isolation source: seawater | place: Pacific Ocean: South East | collected 2011 | reverse complement strand
TTTATTGCATCAAAATGTGGTCTTTATAAAAAAAAAGATAATTTTAGAAAAGATTTATTTGATTTTTCTCCTAAATTTATAAAAAAACAAATTTTTTCATCTTTGCTGAATTTGAATACGAACTATATAGACATTATTCTTTTACACAGCCCAATATCAAATAGTAAATTTAATTTTAAAAAAACATTTTTAGCACTGGAAGAACTTAAAAATCAAGGTTTGATTAAAGAAATAGGTGTATCACCTAAAAATCCTAAAGATGCAATTTACTTTATTAAAAATTTTAAATTTAAATTTCTTGAGGTTAATTTTAATCTTATTGATCAAAGATGCATTGATCATGAAATATTTAAAATTTGTAAGATAAAAAAAATTAACATTATAGCTAGGACACCATTAAATCTTGGATTTTTAGGAAAAAAAATAAATCCAGAAAATATAAAGAGAAAAAATTTAGATCATCGTTCAGAGTTCAACATTAAACAGCTTAATATGTGGAGTTGTGCTATATTAGAGTTCAAAAAAATTATGAGAAAACTTAAATCATCTACTTTTTCTTTAATGTATTGTATTTCTTTCAAGCCAGTAATTTCAGCTATTCCTGGTATGATGAGTAAAAAAGAAGTTTCTGAGAATTCAAGTATTCTAAAAAGAAAAAAAATTTTTCTTAATAAAAAGGATTTATTAGCTATAAGGAATGTATACTTAAAAAATAATTTTATTTATAAAACACTTAAGAGAAATTGAAGGATATATCAATGGAAAAAAATATTCAAAGAATTTTAAAAAAACTAGAAGTAAAAATGAAATCATCAAACTCAAAATCAAATTATCCAAAACTATTAGCACTAACTTATTTAGCAGTTGCAATTGAGAAAATTATGCAAAATCCAAAAAATAATAAGCCTCTCTCTGATCTTAGTAAATTAGTAGATAACGCTTCAAAAATTTATGAATTTTATTTAGAGATCGATCGTTTTGCAGGAACAAAAAATTCTCAATTTTACTCAATTAAGGCAGTTCATAAAGATCTGTGGGGTAAAATTTGGCCTCAATATGATATAAAAAGTTTTCAGGAGTTAATAAATTATAGAAAAAAAAGAATTACTTTTAATTCATTACAAAAATACATAATAGGTAAAAATGTAGTGGAATTTGGTTCAGGAAATGGATCCATATCTACAGGCTGTCTACAGTTAGGTGCTAAATTTGTGCAAGGTTACGATTATAATAAAGATAATATTAAATTTTCAAAAAAAATTGCAAAAAAATTAAATTTTAAAAATTACAATTTTACAACTGCAGATATTAGAAAAATAAATTCTAAAAAAAAATTTGACTTTATAATTTGTTCTGCTGTTTTGCACCATCTTGATAATTTTTTAGAGGTTGAAAAAACTCTAGAAAATATGAAAAATTTATCAAATCATAACAGTAAGTTATATTTATTTGTAAGAGGTTCGGGTGGTATAAGATATGCAGTTCAAGATTTTTGTAGAATACAAACAAAAAGTATTGGTACAGACGAAATAGGTAAATTTTTAAATAGTTTGAATCTTACTAGAAATAAATTTACACATCTTTTAGATTGGTTTAAGGCAAAATATTTACAGTTTACAGAAGATAAAATTAAAAAAATCTTTAAAAGGCAAAATATTAAATTGTTGAAAAGATTAAAAGGTCCGCACATAAATGATATGGATATTAATCAACTTCAAGAACACAAGCATTCCAAGATTAAATTTGGGACTGGAGAACAAAGATATTTGTGTGAATTTATTTTTAAGGAAATTTAATTTATGAAAAAAATTAAAGTTTGTATAATTGGTCTTGGAAGGTTTGGGATGCTTCTAGAGAATGATAAAAAAAGATTAAAGCCTGCAACACACTTTGGACTTTGGTCCAATACTAAGAACGCAACATTAGTTGGTGTTTCAGATAATGATTTAAATAAAGAAAAGATTATAAAAAAGAAAAACTCTAAAATAAAATTTTATACAAATTATAAAAAAATGCTTCATGAGTGCAAACCAGATATTATCTCAATAGTAACATGGAAGGATACACATTTTAGTATTACTAAATACGCATCAAATTTTGGAGTAAAAGTTATTGTTTTAGAAAAACCCTTGGCAAATAATAAATCTCAAGGGAAAAAATTGATAAATATTATTAAGAAAAATAAAACCCATTTAATAGTAAATCACAGGAGAAGATACGACGACGAAGTTATTAAGTTAAAAAATAACATATACAAAAATAATTATGGAAAAGTTATTCAGGCAACTGTCAGTTATGTTTATGGAATTTTAGCAACAGGTACACATGTTATTGATACTTTGCGAATGTTATTTTCTAAAAAATATGGGGATATCGTTGATGTAATCGGCATCAAAGATAAAAATCAAAGTTTTTGTTCGCCAGATGATTTGAATTTAAACGGAGTACTTTTTTTTGAAAAAGGTTTAATTTGTTACATCCAAGTTTTAAATATTAAAAAATATGATATTTTTGATTTTGATCTGCTTTTTGAGAAAAATAAAATTAAAATAACAGGAATCGGCAGAGATATTTATAAATATAGAATAAAAAAATCCCAAGAACATACAAGTTTTACAGAATTAGATGACGATAGTAGAATTCGTTTAGCAGGACCGAGACCTAGAAATCAATTTAAATTGTTAGAAAAAAATGCAATAAAATGTTTACAGGGTAAAGAAAAACCAAACTCTTCAGGTATGGATAGCTATAAAGCTCTTGTTATAATTGATACATTAATAAAAAGTTCAAAAAACAATTCTAAAAAAATTAGAGTAAAATACTAATCAAAATGTGTGGAATTTTAGGTTTTTTTGGAGAAAAAAAACCCAACTTAGATTTTTTTAATGAAATTCTTGCAATCACAAATCATAGAGGACCTGATGACTCAGGAGTCTTTTCTGATGAAAAAATAATTTTAGGATCAAATAGGCTTAGTATTTTAGATTTATCACCTAAAGGAAAAATGCCGATGAAAGATAATTCAGGTAATTTTGTAATAATACTTAACGGAGAGATTTACAACTATATAGAGCTAAAGAAGAAATTTAATATTGTAACCAAAACAAATACAGACACAGAGGTATTATTAGAGCTATATAAAAAGATAGGAATTAATTGTCTAGAAGAATTAAATGGTATGTTTGCTTTTGCAATTTATGATTTAAATAAAAAAAAATTATTTTGTGCAAGAGATCCAATAGGAATAAAGCCTTTTTACTATTCTTTGGAAGGAGATAATTTTTGTTTTTCGTCAGAAGTTAAATCAATTAATAAATTTTATAAAACAAAAAATATTAATTATGATTATATAAAAAAATATTTATCTTATGGTTTGTATGACAATAACGATGAAACTTTTTTTTCATCGATAAAACAGTTATCTCCAGGCTCTTATATTATTAAAGATAATAATAATTTTTATATTAAAAAATATTGGGATTTAAAGAATATTCCTAAAAATAATCTCAATCTGGATGAAACCTGTGAGAAATTTAATTCACTAATAGATAAATCTTTTCGTATGCAATTAAGATCTGATGCTAAATTAGGGATTAATGTAAGTTCCGGGTTAGATTCTTGTTTGATGATGCACAATTTAAATAAAATAAATGGTGAACAAGGAGACATAACAGCTAACTCTTATTTTTTTGGAGAGACTTTAGTAGATGAAAAAAAGGACCTAACAAAATTTGCAGAAAAAATAAATTGGAAGGTAAATTTTGTAAAAATTACACCTGAGGATATCATTAAATACTCACAAGATGTGATGGTAAGTCAAGAACAGCCATTTCCAGGTATAATTACTTATGCGAAGCATATTTTAATTAATAAATCTTATGAAAAAAATAGAAAGGTTATATTAGAAGCTCAGGGAGGAGATGATATTTGCGTAGGTTACAAATATTATTTTCCTTTTTATGTAAAAGATTTAATTAAAAGTAAAAATTTTTTTAAAGCCTTTTCAGAAATATCTAAATTTATATTAAGAGAAAAGATGAGTTTTTCAAATTTTTTTGTTTTTTATAAAAATTCTTTAGCATCAATAGATAAAGCTGGCATTTCAGCAGATGGAAGTAAAATCTTAAAATTAGATCCTATTTTTAAAACAAATTTTGAAAATGAAAATTCAATAGATTTATCCAATATTCAAAGCCAATTAAACAGAATAGTTTATAGAGATTTTACCTCAGCAAAATTGCCAAGAATTTTAAGAAGTTGTGATAGAGCGTCCATGTTCAATAGTAAAGAATTGAGAGTGCCTCTTTTAGATAAAGATATTGTAGAGTTTTGTTATGCGACAGGTAATGAGCATAAAGTAAAAAATGGAAGTTTAAGATATTTTTATAGAAAAACTTTATTAGACAAATTTAAAGACTCCTCTATTTTCAAAAGAAAAAATTATATTTCAGATCCCCAAACAATCTGGCTAAGAACACATTTATACGACTGGGCTTATTCACTAATAAGTGACCAAAATTCATTTAGTAGTAATTTTTATGATCAAAAAAAAACATTAGAATTTTTAGATAATTTTAAAAGAAATCATAAAATTAATAATTCTTTCAAAATTTGGCAGTTAATAAATTTAGAATTGTGGAAAAAATACTGCATTGAAGAAAAGTAATTTATGTTACAGTGTGAGGTAGTTTAGTCCTAACTTATGAGACTCTTTTTCATTATAAATATTTTTAATATCTATTAGCAGACCATTTTTTTTAATTTTTTTTGATATCTCATTAATTCCTAATAATTTATAGTACTTATGTGGAACAGCTAAGATTGCAACATCAAACTTATTTTTAATTTTTTTCCAGTCAATAATTTTTATTTTATAACTTTTATATACTTCAGATTTATCAGGAAGTGGATCATTGGCCAAAACTCTAAAATTTGAACTTTTTAAATCATTAATTAAATCAACAACCTTCGAATTTCTTACATCTTGGCAATTTTCTTTGAAGGTAATACCAAGTATCAAAACTGAAGCATTTTTTTTATTTTTAATAAATTTTTTCACCTCATTTGACAATCTAAACGGCACATAGTTATTAATTCTTCTTGATAACGAAATAAGCTCTGGTGAATAACCTTCTGCTAAAGATCTGTATCGCAAGTAATAAGGGTCAACACTTATACAATGTCCTCCAACTAATCCAGGATAGCATCTCATAAAATTCCACTTTGAGCCTGCAGCATCGATGACTTCTTTTGTGTTTATATTTAACTTATTAAAAATAATTGAAATTTCATTTACTAGTGCAATGTTAACATCTCTTTGTGTATTCTCTAATATTTTTGCAGCTTCAGCCACTTTTATAGATTTTGCTTCATAGATCCCTTTTTTTAAAATTTTGAGATAGAGTTTTTTAATTACTTGTAAGGATTCTTTGTTATCACCTGATATTATTTTTTTAATATCCACTACACTTTTAGCACCTTCTCCTGGACTAATTCTTTCAGGACTATATCCAACATTAAAATCTTTTTTCCATTTTAATTTTGAAAATTTTTCTAGTATTGGGATGCAGACTTCCTCTGTCATACCAGGATATACAGTTGACTCAAAAATAATATAAGTATTTTTTGTAAGATTATTTCCAATCATCTTACAAGCTTTAATAAGTGGTTTTAAATTTGGATTCTTGTCTTGATTTATAGGTGTCGGAACTCCTACTATGATATATTTTGATTTCTTTAATATTCTTGGTTCTGTAGTAAAGTTAATTTTTTTTAAATATTTTAAATTTTTATTATTAATATTATCACTAGATATTTTTCTTTTTTTTAGATCTACAATTTTTTTTTTTTGATATATCTATCCCAGCAGTTTTCATTTTTTTTGAAAACTCTACAGCCAATGGTAAGCCCACATAACCTAAACCAACAACAGTTAATAAATTTTTTTTAATAGATTTTATCACTTGTTAGTTTAATCCCTTTTGTAAGTTTTATCTTTGGTTTCCAATTTAATAAATTTTGAGCTTTTTTGGATGAACAATATCTTTTAAAAATTTCTCTATTAGCTGATCTGTCTGTATTTCTAAAATTTTTATCTAAAATAAATTTTTTTTTGGATCCAATTATCTTTGCTATTAGATGAACTAACTTAATGAGTGATATTTTTTCTGCACCGTTTCCAATGTTCAATATTTTATTTTTAGCATTTTCCGATACACAGGCTTTAGCTGCTGCTTCAGCTGCATCGGTAACATACATGTATGATCTCAATTGACTCCCATCCCCATTTATTTTGATTGTCTTATCTTGTTTTGTAAAATTTATAAATTTAGTTATAGCGAAATTATTTTTTTGCCCCGGTCCATAAGTATTAAAAAATCTTAAAATCGTATAATCAAGACCATATTTTTGCTTATAAGCTATACAGTACTGTTCACCTATTAATTTTGTAATTCCATAAATAGTTTTACCTTGAGTAATATTTGTTTCATCAATAGGATTTTTTAATGGTTCGCCATAAACCTCTGAAGAAGATGCAAAAATAAATCTTTTTACTTTATTTGCTACTGCTGCTTTAAGAACATTTGTAGTTCCATTAGCATTAATATTCAAACACGAAAATTTATTATTTTCTGTATTTGCTACACCTAGCATTGCTGCAAAATGAAATACAGTTTTACATTTTTGCATGGCTAATTTTAATCCTTTATAATCTAGTATTGATCCTCGATGAATTTTAATTTCCTTTGGTATTTGATTTTTAACTTTTGCTATCTGTTCTCGTAGATCAAATATATGTACATCAAAACCTTTTTTAAGAAGCAGTTTGGCTGTTGTTAAACCTATCATTCCAGCTCCACCTGTTATTAAACACTTTTTCTTCATATTATTCTAAAATTTTTTTTATTCCTTCTTCTAATTTTATTCTTGGTTTAAAGTTAAATTTTTTGAAAGCAAGTGATATATCTGAACAGCTAAATTTTGCATCAAAACTTAAATTTGGCCCATTTTTTTTTAATCCTTTTTTGCAAATCTTAATAATTTTATTGGCTAGATTTTTTATAGAAATACTTTTACCAGAACCTATATTGTATGTGCCTTGAATTTTTTTTATTCCACATGCAATATATGCATCCACAACATCACTGACATAAACAAAGTCTCTTTTTTGTGATCCTGTATTATTTAAAATCAGAAAGTTATTTTTTTTTGCATTCTTTATAAAAATAGGAATTACTGCTGAGTAAAATCCATTATTATTTTGATTAGGCCCATAAATATTAAAACATCTTAGAATACATGTTTTAAGTTTATTTCTTTGCGAGTAAAAATTTAATAATTCTTCACTTAAATATTTAGATAAAGCATAGGGTGTACTTGGGTTAATCGCATCTTTTTCTGAAATTTTTTTGTTATAGTTAAGTGGATATAAGGAGCAAGAAGAAGCATAGACAATTGCAATTTTTTTTTTTAAACATTCTTCTATTATATTTGCAGTTCCAGTAACATTTATTTCTATACATTCTGAGGGCTTCGCAATACTTTCTTGTAAATGTGTTTTTGCAGCTAAATGGTACACAGTATCACAACCCTTAATTGCCCTATTAAGTATTTTTTTATTCCTTATATCTCCCTCAAAGAAAAAAGCTTTTTTATTTAGATTTTTTTTTTTACCAGTGCTTAAATTATCTATGATATTAACTTTAATTTTTTTTTCAATTAACCCATTGACTAGGTGTGAACCTACAAATCCTGCTCCTCCGGTAACCAATACTTTTTTCATTAATATGTCATTTCTTTATCTAATAATTTTTGGTTAAGCTTAATATTTTTCAATATTTTAATTATTTTTTTTGAGCTTCCTCCATTTCCGTATGGATTTTTACATTTGTTAAGATTTTTTTTAAAATTTTTATTATTTAAAATATAATTAATTGATTGAATTATCTTTCTTTTATTAAAATCAACATTCACTATATTGTTTGCTTGAATTCTGCCTCTTTGTCTATTTCCAATATTTAATACTGGAGTTTTGAATGTAGGAGCCTCTAAAATACCAGCACTACTATTACCGACTAAAATTGATGCATATTTTAGCAAGGTCAAGAAATTAATTCTATTTAAATTTTTTACAATTTCATAACCTTTTTTTTTTATTAAATTTTTCAATAATTTTAATAATTTTTGAATTTCCAGTGTCAATGTTTGGGTATATTAATACTTTTTTTAAATTGTATTTTTCTAAACTTTCCAAAATTAAATTTATTTGAGCTGAGGCAGATTTAAGATCATATAAAACAGGATGAAAAATAATTAAGAAAAAATTTTCATTTTCATCGATATTAAATTTATTTAATATATTTCTGTTAGTAATTTTTTTTAATTCTACCAACTCATCTAATTGAGGCGCTCCAACATTAAATATTCTCCATTTTTGTTCACCCATTTTTAGAACTCTTTGTGCTGAATCTTTACATGATGCAAGATGAATATGAGAAATTTTTGTTATAGCATGTCGAACAGATCCGTCTATATGTCCTGATAAGTCGCCAGCTTGAATATGAGCAACTGGTATACCCATATATACAGCAGTAACAGCTGCTATAAACATTTCAGCTCTATCACCAGTAACAACTAAAATATCAGGTTTAATTTTATTCAATATTTCTGAAAATTTTTTTATTTCCTCGGATAAAGATTTTACAAATGAAAGATGATTGTCTTTATTTGAAATCATATTAAATTTTTTATAAATAGAAATTTTATCTTTTATGATTTCATTAACGCTATATCCATGTTTTTTGGATAAATGCATTCCTGTAACAATATAAAAAGTTTTTATTCTTTTTTCATGTTCTAGAAGTTTTAGAATATTTTTTTTATATCCATATGTGGCTCTAGATGTGCCTATAAAACAGATTTTTCTTTTTAACACAAATCATCCCATTTTATTTGAGTGTCTTTTTTAATTTCATTTTTTGATTTTTTTCCCAAAATTTTTTTATACTCTTTGGCTGGTATACACCCATTTTTTGGTGAAGGTCTTTTTACCCAAATATTTTTTTCAGTAAACATTTCCCCTTTTTTTATGTCATTTTCTGCCACAACGCTCTCTCTTGCCCAAGCAAGAATTTGTTTTTCCTCATCAAATATTTTTTTAATATTTCCATTAGATTTGTTTATATAGTTACATATTTTTACAAGCTCCTTTAATTCTTCTGGTTCTATTGATGATTGGTGATCGGGCCCTGGAGCCTTTTTATTTAACGTAAAATGTTTTTCTATTATACAAGCTCCATGTGCAACTGCTCCAAAAGAGGAATAAATGTTATTTGTATGATCAGACAAACCAATTGGCACTTTAAATTTATTTATTAATTCTGAAATTATTCTTAAGTTTACTCTTTCAGCAGGACATGGATAAATAGATGTGCAGTGAGTTATTGCAAAAGGAATATTGAACTTTCTAATTATTTTTACTGTTTCCTCTATTTCATTAAATTCACTCATACCAGTTGAAAAAATAATTGGTTTATTTTTTGAAGCAATATGTTCTATTAAAGGGTGGTTAGTCATTTCACCAGATCCTATTTTATAAAAATCAACCCCAATGCTCTCTAGTTGATCCGCTCCATCTCTACTAAAAGGAGTGCACAGGTATTGTATTCCTATTTCCTCACAAAATTTTTTTAATACTTTTTGTTTTTCTATATTAATATTGGTTCTTTCAAGAGTATCCCATAAACTCTCAGTAAAGTTATCTGATTTCGGAGTATCTTTAAGCATTTCATTTTCTAGGTTATGAATTTGAAATTTTACACAGTCTGCACCAGAAATCTTTGCTTCTTTAATCATTTGTTTTGCTAAATTTAAGTCGCCCTCATGATTAATACAAGCTTCAGCAATTATATAAGGTTTACCAAAATTTTGTATCTCAGTGTTATTTATTAGAAACTTATTTTTCATTTTTTTAATTTTAATAGTCCCTCTGCAAATTTTAGATCTTCACGATCATTTATGTCGACAGATTCTATTTTTGGAACTTCGAAAAAAAATGGTTTTTTTGAAACTATTTTTTTAAATTTCATAAAATATTTATAACTTACCAAATAAAAAGTTCCAGTTTCAATGTAGTATTTCTTTCTTAATTGTCTAGCCTGTCTATTAAATTCAAGAAAATGAAATTTATCATTGTTTATTTTGCCAGGAATATGATCAAGTGAATTTACAGTAATTAAAGAATTTATTTTTTTTTTTTTAATAAATTTTTTTAATTTTTTAAGTGATGTAGCAGATCTTAAAGGAGCAGTTGGCTCTATTATGCATATATATTCGGGCTTTATATCTTTATTTTTAGCTAAATGAATTAGAGCATGTTCCAATGCTGAGTCTGTGGTAGCTGTATCTCCTGATATGTTTTTTGGTCTTTTTAAAGATGAAATATTTTTAAATTTTTTTATAAAATTCAATATTTTGTTATGATCAGAGGAAACCATTATTTTATAAAAAATTTTAGATTGCAAAGCACTTTCTATGGTATATTGAATTAGTGGCTTATTAGATATTTTGTGTAAATTTTTTAGTGGTATTGTTTTTGATCCACCACGAGCTGGAATAAATCCTAAAATTTTCATAAAAAATATATACTAAGCATTCTTAAACAATGAAAACAAATAATTATCTATATATTGGAGGAGGATTTGCCAGTCACACCTATCCTTGGTTAATACCTATAATTGATGGATTTTGCACCCAAAAAGGTATTTCAACTTTAGTTTTTAACAAAATCTCTCTTAAAAAATTAGAGGAATTTCCATCTTTAAAACCAATTCTTTCAAAATATAAAATCTTAAATGAAAGAGAATTAATTCCCTTTTGGATAATTTTTACAAGACCTTTATTTATAATTTTAAATGCATTTTTTCTGTTATTAAATTTTAAAAGAACAGATGTGCTTAATAAATCTAAAAGCTGGTACGAAAGTCAAATATTGCATTCCATTTTGGATCAAGAAAACTTATTTCATCTGGGTGCTGGTATACCCAGATTATTTGCTAGATTATGGGGCTGTATATTGTCCGCAAGAGAAAAACATCGTGTCGAGTACTTGTTAAATAATTTTAGAATTGATGGAGCTTTTCTGGGACACTCAGTATACAGATATAGAGTCTTACTTGCTAACTTTAGAGAAAAAAATATTCAAGTTATTAATCAAGCAATGTTTAATTGCCATTTACAAAAAAAAAATAAAGATATTTACTTTGCTAGTCTTGAAAATGAAAAATACAATTTTATAGAAAAATATATAAATCCTAAAGAAATAGAAAGTTATTGGAATAAACGTTTAATTGGCGAAGGCACATATGATTTAGCTAATTATGCTCAATCTGTAAAAAATACAAACATTGAATTTCCTAAAAATTTAGTCTTCTTACATATTTTTAAAGACTCTCCATTTAACACAATTGATAGAGATAGAATCTTTTCTGATTATTATGAATGGGTAGTGGAAACATTAAAAATTTTAAAAGAAAGTAAAGAAAAATGGACTATAAAAATTCATCCTTCATCTCATAGATGGGGTGAAAATAAAAATCACTTAATAAAAGAACTAATTAAAAAAATTTATAAAGATCAGGTTTCAAATATTGAATTAATTCAAACAGAGTTAACAAACTTAGATATATTTCGTAATTGCAATAGACTTGTTACTTTCTCAGGAACTTGCCATTTAGAAGTTGCATGTCACGGTGTAAAACCTATTACAATACAAGAGACTCAACTCGAGGAATTTAATAAAAATTATGTTTTAAAACCAGTTGACTTAAATAGTTATAAACAAATGTTGCTTGAACCATGTAGTTCAAATATTTTTAAATTAAAATCAAACGAGATAAAAGATTGTCGATTTTTATTATTTGTTAGAGAAAAAATACTTACTTTAAAGGAAAATTTAAGTCAAACTGATGTTTATAGAGGAGATAGTAAGAGTAAATTTGCAACTGAGACAGATA
>MDTG01098718.1_pt1 | contig 12015 bp, 7 predicted proteins | sample 811421 | NCBI WGS metagenome assembly MDTG01 (sample SAMN05326645, study PRJNA326480) | marine metagenome | isolation source: seawater | place: Pacific Ocean: South East | collected 2011 | reverse complement strand
CACTGACCCCTCACAGGGCAAATCGCCCAACCGGTCAGTGACCGGTTGGGCGAAAGCCCAGTTGGAGCTTCAGCGTCCGCGGTTCACCTTGGCCAGGCTGGCCAGCATGGCCCGGATTCGCTTGGTCCAGTCGATCGCGGCCTGCGGGGCCTCGGTGTATCCCCACGCCTCGCAGAGGTCGAGGCAGGCGTTGACTTCCTTGGCGGAGCCGAGGGCGATTACGAAGTGATTCACCCGTCGCTTTCCGTTCAGTCCGTCTCCTTCGGCAATGTTCAGGACGACCGAGGTCGCCGCCCGACGCAGCTGGTCGGCCAGATTCCGATCCCGCTGCTCGAGCTGAACCACGACCCCCCGAAGTTCCCGAACCAGCTCCAACGAATACTCATACACAGTCAGATCCACAACACGTCTCCAGTTGTTCCGGATTCCGACCCCCGAAGCGGAGCCGTCCTCCACCGCAGGCGCAGCCGAGGTGACCGACAACCGAGCCTGGCGAGTTCGCGCCACCACGAGCAGCTCACACAGGCTCGGTTGTTGGTTGCCTCGGCTAAGCTGGAGGTGGAGGGCGGCGAGCGGCGAGTCGTGCGACCCCCCAACCACGACCCGCCCGCAATCCCAGCGCGCCAGCAAGTCGCCCAGCTGAGCGAAGCGAAGCTGAGCGCAGTCGCCCAGCTGAGCGAAGCGAAGCTGAGCGCAGTCGCCCAGCTGAGCGAAGCGAAGCTGAGAGGGGGTCCCGGCCCCGGCCCCGGCCCCTGGCTCCGGCCCGGCCCCCGGCCCGGCCCCCGGCCCCTGGCTCCGGCCCCTGGCTCCGGCCCCGGCCCTGGCCCCCGGCCCCTGGCTCCGGCCCCTGGCTCCGGCCCCGGCCCCCGGCCCCGGCCCTGGCCCCCGGCCCCTGGCTCCGGCCCCGGCCCCTGGCTCCGGCCCCGGCTGCAGGCCCCGTCCCCAGGCCCCCAAGGCGCCTAAGGGTCGCACTCGCCCTCAACACCCCCTCGCTATACTGCCTCTCCTAGCCGATCCGGGGAGGACCATGGCCGAGCGGACGACGCTGCACGCCTTCGTCGCGGCGCACCAGGCACTGAGCGCCGCTCAGCTCGGTCAGCGCTACCCAGCCGGCTGCCTGCTCACCCGCGCCACCCCGGGTGACTCCACCCCGGCCACCGCCGAGGTCCTGCCCCTGCTGCCCGCGCAGCCGAGCGTGCCCATGGTCGTCGGACGCGGCATGGACGTGGCGCTCGTCGTCGACAGCGGCAAGGTCTCCAAGCAGCACGCCCAGTTCGTGCTGCACCAGGGCCTGCTCCTGCTGACCGACCTCGGCTCGGCGAACGGGACCTACTTCAACGGGCAGCGGATGCGGCCCCAACAGACGGTCCAGATCCCTTCCGGGACCTGCGAGGTCTGGTTCGCCGATCAGCAGTTCTTCCACTTCGACGCCCCCGCCCTGCACGGCTACATCCAGCGCCTCGGCCAGCAGGTGCCCGAGCCGCCCGCCCCCCTCCCGCCGAGCAAGCCCAGCCCCTCTCCCACGCGCCAGGTGACGCGCATGAACGAGACGGCGGTCATGAAGGCCTTCACGCTGGAGGAGCTCAACGACCCCACGACCGACGAGCGCTGGGAGGCGGCCCTCAAGGCGCTGCGTGAGCTGCTCGTCAACGCCGAGCGGGTCGAGCTGGGGCTCGCGCTCCAGGACGAGCCGGTCACGATCTTCGACGCCAAGGACCCCAAGGCGGATCGGGCCGGCAGCCTGGCGGCCGTCGAGGGCCTGCAGAGCATGGTTCGTGAGATCAAGGTCGTGTTCCAGCGCTCGGGGCTCGAGATGAAGCTCTTCTCGCGCGAAGCCCAGGTGCCCTGAGGCTCGTGGACGGCGCCGCCCTGCTCGAGCTCGCCCTGAGCAAGTCCCTCTTCACCCCCGAGGAGGGGCAGGCAGCCCAGGCCCGCGCCGAGCGCGAGTCTCGCCCGCTGAGCGAGGTCCTGGTCGAAGAGGGGCTGCTCGCGCAGCGCACGGTCAACGCGCTGAGCAAGCAGCTCTCGGTGATCGAGACCGCCTTCCCGGCTGATCCCGCCACGGTCCCGCCGCAGCCACCGGTCCCGCCGCAGCCACCGGTCCCGCCGCAGCCACCGGTCCCGCCGCAGCCTCCGGCCAGCCTGGCGGAGCAGAAGACCGTCCACCTGAGCGAGGGCGAGGCCTCGGGCGTCTTGCGTCCTCCGGTCCCGGCCGGGGTCCCCGCGCAGATCGACGACTTCGAGATCCAGGAGAAGCTCGGCGAGGGCGGCATGGGCGCCGTGTTCCGCGCGCGCGAGCAGCCGCTGGGGCGCGAGGTCGCGCTCAAGGTGATCAGCCCTTCGGTCGTGGGCGACGAGGAGTCGATCCAGCGCTTCCTGCGCGAAGCCCGCACCGCGGCGGCCGTCAGCAGCCCCCACGTGATCACGCTCCTGCGCGCGGGCCAGTGGCAGGGGCGCCCCTACATGGCCCTCGAGTTCCTCGAGGGCGGCGACGCCGAGCAGCTGACCCGCAAGCACGGGGGCAAGCTCCCGCCGCGGCGCGGGCTCGAGATCGTGCGCGACTGCGCGCGCGGCCTGGTCGCGATCGAGGCGGCGGGGCTGGTCCACCGCGACATCAAGCCGGCCAACCTGTTCATCGGCGCGGACGGCGCGGCCAAGCTGGGGGACCTCGGCCTGGCCCGCTCCCAGGACGGCGCCGACCGCATGACCCAGACCGGGGTCCTGCTCGGCACGCCGACCTTCATGGCCCCCGAGCAGGCGGGCGGCGAGGAGGTCGACGTCCGCTCCGACGTCTACGCCCTGGGCGCGAGCCTGTTCCACATGCTGACCGGGAACGCGCCCTTCAAGGGCGCGAGCGCCTTCCAGATCGTGTCGGCCGTCCTGCTCGAGCCCACGCCCGACCCACGCCAGCACGAGCCGGGGCTGCCCGACCCGGTCGCGGAGCTGATCCTGCGCTGCATGGCCAAGGAGCAGGGCGACCGCTACCAGACGGCGAGCGAGCTGCTGAGCGCGGTCGAGGCGACCCTGCGCGCGCTCGAGGAGCGCCCCGCGCAGCCCGCCCGATCTGGCGGCGGGGCTTCGCCGAGCGGGGGGAGCGGGGACTACGTGCCAGCGCAGCGGCGCTCCCCCTCGGCTCGACTGGCGCCTCCGCCCGAGCCCGGGGGCGTCGTGGTCGGGGCGCCGCCCTCGCGGGCGCCGCTGGCGATCGCGGGCGTGCTGCTCGTCGGCGGGCTGGCCGCCCTGGCGGCGCTCGCGCCTCGTGGCGGTCAAGAGCAAGCGGCGGCCTCCCCGAGCGTCGCGCCGAGCGCGAGGCCGAGCGCCAGCCCGCTGGCTGGCGCGACTCCCGCCGGCTCGCCGACCCCGACCCCCTCGCCCCGGCCTTCGCTCGGCGGAATGGGGCTGCTCCAACACGCAGGCGGCGGCCTCGACGACGTCGACACCGAGGTCGGCAACCGCCCCGACCGCCGCGCGCAGGTCGTGCCCGGCGCGACCTTCACCCTCGCCGCAGGACGGGGCCAGCGCGGGATCGAAGTCCGGCGCGTCGACCCCTCGCTCGCGAACGCGGCCGGGGCCTGGCGCTTCGAGCCGCGCCAGGCGGGCGACAATCGGCGCGAGGGCGTGTTCGGTCAGCCCCCGCTGGTGGCCCCCTGCGAGCTGCGCTTTCGCGTGCGCGACGTGAAGGTCGAGCGCTCGGCCCGCTGGGAAGGAGCCGCCGCCGCGGGGCTGCCCGCCGAGGGCGGCTTCAGCTGCGAGCTGGGGCTCAAGGCGGACGACAAGCCGCGCACCGACCCCAACGACCTCGAGCGCCACGCGATCTGGTTGACCCTGGTGTTCGGGGCGAAGCGGATCCAGGGTTGCCTGCGCTTGATCAACGACCAGCGCGACGCGCGGGTCTCGATCTCCCCCGGCGCCAAGGGCGTGTTCGAGCTGGGGCCGCGGGTGGACCTCCCGCGCCGGCAGGGCCCCCTTGACGTCGTCCTGAGCCTGAAGCGCCGCGGCTGGAGCTGCGAGCTCCTGCGCGGCGAAGAGACGCTGTGGTCCGCCAACGGCCTGTGGGCCGGTCACTGGCGCGACCATGAGCGCTGGGAGGGCGGCTTCGCCTGGCTCAGCGGCGGGAACTATCACGGCGGCCACGGCGTGGGCGTGGTCGAGGTCAGCCTCAGCCAGCTCCCCGTGCGCTGACCGCTAGACCTGGAAGCGCTGGAAGAGGGTCATGGGCTGGAACACCAGCCGCACCGACTCCAGGCGCGGGCGCATGCCGTTGAGGCGCTCGAGGGCGGCCGCGAAGTCGCCGCCCTCGACGTAGACCGCCTCGTAGGTGTCCGAGCGGTCGCTGAGGCACACCTCGAAGCGGTCGAGCAGGGGGCGCATGCGCTGGATCGCGCCCTGGAGCTCCTTCCAGCCGACGTCCATGTCGCGGGCGCTGCGCTGGCTGGGCAGGCTGCGGCCGCTGAGCGCCTGGCGCGAGCTGAGGCTCTGGCGCGAGCTGCCGCGGCTGGTCACGAGGTTGCGCGAGCTGCGTTGGCCGGGGGCCGCGCGCCGGCGGCTGCCGGGCTCCTGGCCGCTGTAGAGGAGGAGGTCGTTGGGCGAGCTGTCCAGGCGGGCTAGCACGCGCGACACGCGGGCGCGGTTGGCCTGGAGGCCGGTCAGGTAGTGGCGGAGCGGCAGGTCGCCCGTGCGGGTCCAGCGGGCGCGGGGGGCGCCGCCCTCGAGCTCGGCGACCAGGTCGGTGAGCTGGTCCCCGAGGCCCTCCAGCGAGGCGAAGAGCTGGCTCCAGCGTCGGTCGAGGAGCGAGGGGGCCTGGCGCTCGAGCAAGACCATGGGCGTCTTGACCCCCGGCAGCTGGAGCGCGACTCGCTCCACTTCGGACCAGGACGCGAGCAGCGCGGCGCTCGCCGCGGCAGGCGCGAGGCGGCGCTCCTCTCCGCCGATCCGCGCCAGGATCGCCTCGGCCGTGCGGCCGGCGTTCGCCAAGGCCGCCGAGACCCGCTGCCAGTCGGGGTCCTGCTGAGGGTCTCGCGGCGCAGGCGCCGAGAGCGCCGCGCTGCTCGGCGCGGGGCGCACCGGCTCCCGCGGAGCCTGGAGGCTCTCGCTCGGCGCCTGCTCGTAGACGTTCTTGCCGTCCGCCAGCACGCGCGCCAGGACGGGGTAGAGGTCGCTGAGCTGCGTCAGGGCGAGCTCGAGGTCGTCGGCGGCGAGGGGGATCCGGTGGCCGGCGGGGACGTGCAGCTCGGCCACCAGCTCGCGCGGGCGCAGCTCGGCGAGGCGCTGGCGCAGGCCGCCCTCGGCCGGGATCGGCGCCTCGTAGACGACCTGACCCGGGAGGCCGTGCAGGTGGGCCTCGATCCGCACGACCTGGGCGTGCCCCAGGTGCTGGAGGGCTTGCCACAGCCCCTGGGCGCCGAGCTCCGGGTCCGCCATGAGCGTGCTGCTCTCGCCGCCGGGGCGGAGGATCACGAGCTTCGCCAAGGCAGGGGAGAGGTCGGCCAGGGCGGCCGGCAGGCGCTCCCAGGCCGCGGTGTGGGCGCCCTCGGGCAGGGCGCCCCGCTCCGCGGAGGCGTCCGCCCCGCGCTCGTAGAGCACCACCGGCGTGCGCGCGTTGACCAGCTCGGCCGCCAGCCGCGCGCAGGGGGCGCCCGCGCGCAGCTCCTCGAGGGCCGGGGTCAGGCCCTTCTGGCGGACCCAGGGCTGAGGCTCGTCGCCGGGCTGAGGGCTGACCCACAGCTCGCGCAGGACGCCTTGCAGCTGGGCGGCCGAGCGCAGCGCGGCCAACCAACGCTCGCCCTCGTCGGCGGGCGCCGCCTCGGGCCGCGGCTCTTCGTCGGCCTCGAAGTCCTCGAGGTCGCCAGGCATCAGGGTCATGACCGCCGCGTCCTGGTCGCGCTGGAAGGCGATCAGCTCCTCGCTGGGCAAGGTGAGCCGCACCTGCTCGAGGAGCGGGCGGAGCTTGACCAGGCCGGCCAGCGCCTGCGCCCAGGTGGCGCCCGCCGGATCGCGCGCGAAGAGGACCTGGGGCGTGGCGCGCGCGAGCAGGGTCAGAACCTCCACGCGCACGATCTGCTGGGCCAGGCCGCCGAGGGACTGGAGCATGTTGGTCCACTGAGCGGGGCTGGGGTCGCGCCCGACCAGCCAGGGGACGCCGCTCGCCGCGCTGGGGGCGCGCTGGTGATCCGCCAGGGCGTCGAAGAACACCAGCTCGCCGGGGAAGCCGCTCACTGCGACCCGGATCGACTGGATCCGCTCGCGCAGCCCGTCCAGCTGGGCCGAGAGCGCCGCGAGGCTGCCGCCGGCCTGGAAGAGCTGCAGCGGCTGCTTGGTGCCCTCCAGCACGACCCACAAGCGCTCGAGGTCTCCGCCCAGCCCCGTCAGGCCGGCGCGGAGCTCCTCCCAGCGACGCCCGTCCAGGCGCTTGCGCGGGGTCGCTGCGGGCGGAGGCGCCGGGCTCGCGCCCTCCTCGTCGTCCTCGAGGTCAGGGACGATCGACATCGAGAGCAGGTCGGGCTGGTCCGCCTCGAGCCGCTTCTCGCTCAGGACGAGGGGCGCCAGGACCGCCTGGACCTCGTCGACCATGGGTCGGATCGCGTTCAGCTCCTCCAGCGCGTTGGGGAAGGGGACCCAGTCGTCGCTGTCGAACACGGCCTGCAGCCGGTCTGGCTGGGAGCTGAGCCGGGTCCCGATCCAGGACACGGAGCCCTCCAGGCGCTGGAGGCGGGAGAGCATGCGCTGCCACTGAGCCTCGAGCGCCGCGTCCTCGAGCGGCCCACCCTCGAGCGACGCGGGTGGAGCCCCAGGCGCCTCGGGGGGCGAGCCGGCGGCCGCGACCACGGTCTGGGCCTGGGCTGCGACCTCGACGGGAGCGGGCGTCGGAGCAGGGGCCGGCTCCGCGGCCGGGGGCTCTGGCTCCGGCGCGGGCGCCGGAGGGGTGGCCGGGAGCGGGGCGCCCGTGAAGCTGACCGCGACCGTCTGGGCCGAGGCCGCGGCCTGGATCGCCTTGCTGGCCGAGCTCTGAAAGCCGCTCGCGGGCTGCACCAGCACCCCCGAGGCGGGGGCGTCCTCGACGCCAGCCAGCTCCTCGCCGGCCAGGAGCGAGAGGCCGGCCTCGAAGTCGGCCAGGATCTCCTCTTCCTCCTCTTCGTCGCCGTGCAACGCGACGTTGCGGTTGCCCTCGAGCATCTTCTGCTCGAGGTAGGCCTCGAGGCGGGCCTGCTGGCTGTCCTCGCGCTCCTCGGGGCGCGTGAGCAGGCCGACCTTCTTGGAGTCCTTGGCGGGGATCAGGGCCAGGACCACCACCAGCAACCCCGCCACGCCGACCAGGACCAGGAACCACTCTCGACCGCGCGGCAGGCGCAGCAGGGACTCGCCCGGAGGCGGCCCCGGCGCGGGCGTCGCCTGGGCCTTGGGGCTCGGAGCGGGCGGCGGCTCGAACACGCCCGCGCGCGCGTCGGAGTCAGCCAGGCCTTCGCCCGCGATCAGGATCTGCTGGGGCGGGCGGCTGCGCGCCTGGGCGCGGCGGCGGGGGAGCGCTCGCATTCGCCGCTCGCCGGGCGGCGGGTCGGGCGCGTCGCGGAAGAAGCCGCGGGCCCACTCGACCTGCTTCAGCACGGCGGGGGTCGCTCCCGAGTTGCGCGCGATCGCGTCGAGCAGGTCGTTGGTCCTCGGCAGCGCCAGCTCGACCAGGAGCTCGACGAAGCCGAGCAGGAGGCGCTCGCCGACGGGCTCTGAGAGGCGAAGCTCGATCGCGGCCATGGTCCGGCGGTTGCGCACGTAGCGCAGCTGGCCCAGCGCCGCGAGCGCCTGCTCTTCGCCCTGGTTGCTGACCTGGTCGAGCAGCTCGGGGTAGCGCTCCCAGATCGGCTCGACCTTCGTCCAGTAGGCGCGCCAGTGGTCGAGGGTCGGCTGCTCGAGGCCCGAGAGGTCCTCGAGGGCGTCCTCGAGCAGGTCGCGGCAGGACTGGCTCGGGTCGGACGCTCCGTAGCGGATCAGGGCCGGGAGCTGCGAGAGGGTCCCGACGCTGCGCAGGGCGTTGAGCACCTGGCACTGCTCGAGCCCGCTCAGCTCGACGGGGCGCGCCAGGAGAGCCTCGAGGGCCGCGCAGAGCTGACGCCAGTTCTCCCAGCCCTCGCCCTCCAGCTCCCCGTCCTCGGGCACGAGGCGCGCCAGGCCGTTGAGGGCCGCCGGGCGCAGGGGGCGCTCCTGCAGGCAGTCCCGCACGACCTTGACGCAGCGGTAGCGCTCCAGCTCGAGCAGCAGGCCGAGCGCTTCGTTGAAGCCGACGCTCCAGGCCTTGAGCTCGACGGCCTTGCGGACCCGCAGCTCAAGGGCCTCCACCAGCCGCCGCTCGGTGCGGGTCCGCCGCGCCAGCGCGATCAGCGCCAGGCGCGCCTTGGACCGGGCGGGGCTCTCCACGTCGAGGAGCTCGAGCAAGGGCTCGAGCAGGTCGGGGCCGCCCTCCTCGGCGAGGGCGTCGAGGGCGGCCGCGTAGAGGAAGCGGTCGCGGGTCAGCTCGAGGAGGGCAGCTTCGCCCCGCTTGCGGTCGAGCTGGAGCAGCGCGCGCAGCAGCACGCCGCGCACGGGGCCGCGCGCGCTGGGGGCGGCCTCGAGCACGAGCGGGAACACCTCGCTCCCCTCCGCGATCAGCTCGCGGCGCAGGTCCTCCCCGCTGAGTGACCCCGCCTGGAAGGCAGCGATCTGCTGCTCGAGCTTCCGCTCGAGCTCACTCGGGCCAGCCCAGCTCGGGAGCGCGAGGAGCGCGCCGAGCAGCGCGAAGAGGAGGGAGAGGGGGCGCACCGAGGGGGCGGCGGCTCAGCGCAGCTCGCGCAGGACGGTCACCGAGTAGGTCGAGCCCTCCACCGCGTCGGCCGAGATCTCGGAGAGGTCGGTGTCGTAGCTGATCTTGCTCCCCTCGTTGACCTCGACGTACTTGCCGACCAGGGCGCCCATGACGCGCCCGGAGGTGTAGATCCGCGACTCCGGCGCGTAGACGGCCAGCGAGGCCTTGGTGTCGTGGGTCGCGTAGAGCTTGGCCTTGGCGTGGACCTTGGTGATGTCGGCGACCTCCTTGAGGGTCAAGGAGCCGGCCTTGAGCACGTTCTGCTTGAGCCACTCGGCGGCCGCGAGGGTGTCCTTGAGCGGGGGGAGGCCGGAGCCGTCGATCTGGACCCCGTTGTCGAGGGGGTCGCTGAGGTCGCTCACGTAGTTGGAGTAGTACTGCACGTTGCTGGGCGGACCCATGGGCTTGAAGATCACCGACTTCATCAGGTCTTCGATGTCCTTGATCGCCTTGGGCGGCTTGGCGTTGAAGCCCATGGTCTTGGTGACGACCATCTTGCCGACGTTGTAGATCTTGACCGTCGGCAGCCCGTCCTTCTTGGAGCCGCCGTGCTCGAGGAAGAGCGAGGCGTGGTTCTTGAACACCACGCTCGGGTCGTCGCTCTGCTTCTCGCCCCCGGTGATGTAGATCTCGATCGTGTCGGCGGCCGTCCCGCGCACGACCAGCGAGTTGAGGTTCTCGTAGTGGAGCGAGTCGAACACGAACTTGCTCTTGCCGTCCTTGGGCTCGAGCACGACGGGGGTCTTGAACCAGTCCGTCCAGTCGTCGCGCACGAGCTTCCCCCCGTAGCCGGGGATCCCGCCGACCTCGGTGCTCTTGTCGTGGCTGTTCACGACCTCGCTCGGGTCGGGGAGGGTCCAGGTCGGGGTGGGGTTGTGCTGAGGCGTCTCGGCGTCGTCGATCGAGCCGGTCACGTAGCTCTTGCTCGGATTGTCGATCGTGACCTTGGCGCCCGGGCCGGGGGTGACGTCGCCGAGGTAGCCGTTGTGCTTCCCCCTGATGTGAATCCCCTCGTTGGAGCGGATCGGGCCCGCCTTGTCCACGAAGAGCATCTTGTAGGGCTTGCCGGTGAGGGGATTGGTGACCTCGGTGTCCTGCCACTTGGCGAGGTCTTCCCAGGCGCCGTAGTCCTTCCCTGAGGCCTTGCTGCTGTAGCCGTCCACGCCGCCAAAGCCGAGCCCGAACAGACCGCCGCTGTCGACGACCTCGAGGCCCTTGTCGCTGAAGGCCGCCCACTTGAAGGGGTGAAAGCCCGCCGCCTGGCGGGTGACGACCCCCTCGAGCAGCGAGATCTCGCGCTGCCACTTGGCCTTGGCCATGACCCGCTTGGTGTCGGCGTCGACGGCGGAGACGCGCGCCTCGTAGTAGCCGTCGGGCTGGGCGAGGAAGAAGGCGTCGTCGCTGAAGTCGGGGTAGCCGTCGCTGCCCGCCTTGCGAGCGCGCTCGTCGTAGGCGTCGGCCCCCGGCACGACCCGGTCGTAGTCGGTCCGGCTGACGTTGCCGCTGACGTGGCCGTCGCCGCTCCCGTTGAGCCCGAGGTCATGGGCGGCCGCGTGGACGCCGGCCTTGGCGCAGTAGAAGGCCTGGACCCGGTCGGTCGTGACCGTGGTCGAGACCGTCTCGCGCCGGCTGCTGGCGACGATCCCCTCCACGAGGACCGCGACCACCGCCAGGGTGATCAGGACGAGGATCAAGGCCCCGCCGCGCTCCCGCCCGCTCCGCTCCTGCTCGACCTGGTCCTGGATCATGAGGGCTCCACCTGTCAGTGCACGGAGACGTGAGTCTGGAGGGCGACTTCGAGGTCCGAGTTGATCTTGCTGTGCCAGCGGACCCGGACCGTGACGCGGCGCAGGTCGGTGACGGGGAGGTCCTCGACCAGGATCTGCCCGGGCCGGGTCAGCGCGGTCGCCGGGGGGAGGAGGGTGGCGCCGTCGCGGGTCAGGCTGACGTCGAACTCCTCGTTGTGCTTGGCGGGCATGTCGTCCCACGCCAGGGCGAGCACCTCGTCCATTTCGGACATGGCGGCCTCGGTCGCGGCGTTCCGCTCGCGGGCCACCGCGTCCATGGACGCGCTCAGCACCAGCGTGCTCGCGAAGGAGAGCAGCACCAGCGAGAGGATCGCGATCGCGACCAGGAGCTCGAGCAGGCTGAGCTGACGAGCACGGCCCGACAAGGGGGAACGTCCCATGAGGACAGCGTAGCAGCGGTCCTCAGGGAGGACTAGGAGTCATAAGGGGGCCCACGGGTCCCCCTGGGCAGAATCGCTCCTAGTAGTCCGGGCCGACCTTCTGACGCAAGGCGGCTTGGAACTCGCGCCAGCGAGCCAGGCGCTCGCCCGTGGGCTTGCCCAGCTCGATCGCCTTGGTCAGGTGATCGTAGGCGGCCTTCCAGTCCTCGAAGAACACGGCGACCTTGGTCGCGAGCTCGGAGGACCAGGCGATGAACTCGGCCTCCTCTTCGATCGTGATCGCGAGCTCGAGGTGGTCGCGCGCGGCGGTGTACCAGGGGATCGCCTTGGAGCGCTGCGCCTCGGCTTCTTTGAGGCTGGCCCGGGCCTCGCTGACCTGGTCGGCCTCGAGCAGGCTCCCGTAGGTCCGCATGAGCTCGCGCTCTTGCATGTGGTGGACCTCGCCCTTCTCGATCTGGAGGCGCGCCAGCTCGAGGCGGATCCGCGGGTTGTTGGGGTAGCTGCTCACGCCCGCCTTGAGGGTCGCCATCGCGGCCTCGGCGTTGCCCGAGTTGGCCTCGCTGCGGGCCTGCTCGTAGACCTTGCTGCCGCTGTAGTCGGCGCTCGCGCAGCCCGCGAAGGGCGCGAGGGCCAGCCAGAGCAGGACCCACACAATGTGTCGCATAGGAAGGATCTCCACCTCGGTAACGCGCCTCGCCGAGGGTGGGTTCAGTCGGACGCGGGGCGAGAGGATAGCGGATTCTCTTGGACTTAGGGAACGCTCAGCTCAGCCCTTGTTTCCTGAGACAGCGTGTCATTCGCCTCGCTGCGCTCGGCGTGACCCCCTGTCCCTGCGCCTTCGCTCGCCGAAACAAGTTTCGGACTCGCTCAGGCCCAGTCCCCAGGCTTCGCCTGGGGCGCCCTGAAGCGTCACCAGAATCTGGGCGATTCGAGCTAGAGGGCGCTTGGCAACGGGGCTGCAGCTTGTGCAGCCGGGTCTCGCCCTTCGACACTCTGT
>MDTG01300304.1_pt1 | contig 12016 bp, 13 predicted proteins | sample 811421 | NCBI WGS metagenome assembly MDTG01 (sample SAMN05326645, study PRJNA326480) | marine metagenome | isolation source: seawater | place: Pacific Ocean: South East | collected 2011 | reverse complement strand
GTTATATTTTTACACAACATACTCCCTACAACTAGTCCATTGGCTGATTTTAAAGCCGAAATCGTCTTATCTGTTATTCCAAATCCAATAACCAGATTCTTTTTCGGATTGATTCTTTTAATTTTATTATAATTTTTTAAAATTTTTTTTGGAGATACTTTTAGCTTTCCTCCTGTGGTAGAAAGCATCGATATATAATAAATCATATCATGAGAATTTTTTATAATCTCTATCATTCTATCTTTAGGAGTGGTTGGCGATAAAAGCTGGATAAAGTTGATCGATCTCTTTTTGCACTTATTTGCAAAACTTTTATTTTCTGGATAAGGCAAGTCGACAATTATACATCCATCTACACCTGAAGATTTACAATTATTCAAGAAATTGTTTTCACCTATTTGATATATAAGATTGAAATAGCCCATTAAGATTAAGGGTTTTTTAGGATTTTTTTTTTTAAATTTTTTAACAATTTTGAAAACATCCTTTAATTTAATTCCATTTCTTAGCGCACGATGAGTACTGCTTTGTATCTGTCCGCCATCAGCTATTGGAGTATTATGAGGAAAACCAAGTTCCAAAATATCTGCATGATTTGAAATCTTATCTAATATTTTTATTGAATTACTTATAGTGTTATCACCAGCAACTGTATAAGTGATTAATGCCGGTCGTTTCTCTTTTTTACATTTATCAAAAGCTAAAGCGATTTTTGATTTCATCTTATATAAGAACCCAATTTTTGTTTTATAATATCTTTATCTTTAAGACTATCTCCACAAGAATTCACAATTATTATATCTGAAGATTTTAATTTTGGAGCTATTTTAATTGCTTCAGCAAAAGCGTGAGAAGGCTCAAGCGAGGGAGATATATTTTCTAATTTAGAAACTAATTTATAAGCCTCAAGCGCTTCCTCATCACTAGCAGAAGTATACCTTGCTCTCTTTGTGTCTTTAAGAAAACAATGTAATGGTGAAATACCTGGATAATCTAAACCAGCAGAAATAGACTCTGTAGTACCAATTTGGCCCTCTTTATCTTGAATAACATATTGAGCGGCACCATGTAGAATTCCAATTTTGGATCCATTAGTTAATGGAGCAGCATGTAATTTACTATTGTTTGGACCACCAGCCTCAATACCAATAAATTCAGCATCAGTGTCCATAAACTCATTCCAAAAACCCATTGCCGAACTACCGCCACCCACACAATTTAAAAGTTTAATTTTTTTAGGAATTTTTCCAAATTCCTCTTTTACTTGTTTAATAAGTTCTCGAGAGATTTGTGCAGTGCTCCAAGCACAAATCTTTACAAAAATATTTGGGCCAACAGTTGAACCAACGCATAAATTTGTAGTATCGTTATTCGCAACCCAATAACGCATACACTCACTAACAGCATCGACCAATGTTTGACTTCCTGAGGTTACAGGGATAATTTTTGCTCCATTTTTTTTAATAGCTTCTACATTTGGCCTTTGCCTTTTAATATCTTTTGCTCCCATAAAAATTTTACATTTTAGTCCAAATTTTTTTGCGGCCATAGAAAGCATTTTTCCAGCGTAACCAGCCCCAGTGTCACCAATTATAAATTTCTTACCCGCTTTCTTAGCAATTAAACAATGAACTGTAGCATTATAAATTTTATGAGCACCTCCATTAGCTTCAGACACTACCTTAGCATAAACTTGAGCACCCCCGAGGTAATCTGTTAAGTTTTCTAGTTTTAAGAATGGAGTCGGTGCTCCAACATAATTTTTGAAATAATAGTCTCTCTCTTTAATAAATTTCTTATCTTTTCTCAATTTTGAAAAAAGCTCAGTTAAGTCATCTATTGGTTTTTTTAGAGTTTCTGGAATGTAATTTCCTCCAAATTTACCACCATACATAAAGTTTTTATCGTGCTGGTCTATTAAAGGAACGCCCTTTCTAATTTTTAAGCTCATTAACTTTATCAATAAATTTTTTTATCTTTTGATGATCTTTGTATCCTAATTTCTCCTCTATTTCCAAACTACTCGATAAATCACAAAAGGTTACTCCCAATTTTGCAATATTCACAATATTATCTCGAGAGATTGAGCCTGCAAGCGCATACCTCTCACCTCGCGGGAGTTTAGAAATCAAATATTTTGGAAATTCAATAGATTTTTCCATACCTGGAGTATCAAATAAAATAACATTAGCGTCTACAAACTGTTTGTATCCATCTATATCAGACTCTTTGTTAATTTTGATTGCTTTAATTACCTTTAAGCCCATTGATTTTATTTCTTTAACTCTATCGTTTGTTTCTGATCCGTGCAGTTGAATGTAATCAAAATTTCCTAAAATTTCTTTTTTTATAAATTTGTTACTTGGGTTTACAGTGACTGCAACAAATAATGACTCCTTTTTTTTAAAACTTCTTAATTTTTTAACATCATCTAAATTTAAATTCCTTGGAGATTTTTCGTAAAATACAAAACCCAAAAAATTTACTTTGAGATCAATACAAAGTTGAACATCTCTGACTGGGTGCAAGCCACAAATTTTTACTTTCATACTACTTTAGTTCTTTAATAAGTTTTTGAAGGTTTTGTTTTATTTTTCCTTTAGTAAGACTTCTGCCCATCACAAGTGCTGTCGCACCATATCGCAAAGCTTTTTTGGGAGACATTGTCCTTTTTTGATCACCTTTACTATCGCCTGCTAATCTAATTCCTGGAGTAATAATTTCCATTTTTTTGCAAATTTTCTTAACATATTTTACTTCCTGCCCCGAACACACAATACCATCGAGACCCGCTGATTTTGCTAAAGCTGCTTTTTTTTTAACTAATTCTTCAATCGACTTTGTGTGGCCTATTTCTTTTAGAGACTTATTAGAAAAGCTTGTAAGAACTGTAACACCTATAATTTTGATTTTTTTATTAATTTTTTTTGACTCTTTTTTTATAGCTTTAAGCATATCAACTCCTCCATTTATATGAACAGTTAAGTATGAAATGTTTTTAAGATCTTTAATTGATCTTAATGCTGCTACACATGTGTTTGGAATATCATTTAGTTTTAAATCTAAAAATATTTCTTTTTTTTTTATTTTTGAAATTATACTCCTTCCTTCCTTGCTATAAAAAAATTCTAAACCAATCTTATAACCAATATTTAGATAATTTGTTTTTGTATCTTTAATGATTTTGCGTAATCTGCTTATGCTAGAAGTATCACAGGCTATAAAAATCTTTGGCTGTTTCATTGATTAATTAAATGTTTTAGTTTTTTTCCAGCTTTAAATCTCACTTTATTTTTTTCTGGAACATATATTAATTCACCAGTTTTTGGATTTCTAGCAGAGTGTTTCTCTTTAATTTTTTTAATAAAAAAAGTTCCAAACCCTCTTAGCTCAATTTTTTCACCTTTTTTCAATGACGAAAGAATTTTTTTACTAAAAATATGAATTATGTCTTCTAAATCTAAATTACTAAGGTAAGGATGCTTGAGTTTTAATTGTTTAATCAGTCTTTGTTTTGACAATTATTTTTCTTTTTTTTCTTTTTTGCCAATGGCTTTTTCAAATATACCTTTTAGCGTTGCACCTGACTTAGTAGCACCTTCACCAAATTTTGCTATAAGAGATTTTTCCTCGTCAATTTGAGCAGCCTTAACGCTTAATTTAATTTTTCTAATTTTAAGATCTAACTCAGTTATCTTTGCATCTAAGGCATTGCCAGGTGAAAATACTTCTGGTCTTGCATCCGCGGAGTCCTTTGCCAAATCAACTTTCTTAATCATTGTAATAATTTTTTTATCTTTATCTATTGAAACTTTTACACCTGTTTTTAATACTTCATGAATTCTTGTGGTTATAACATCCCCGACTTTCTTTTTATTATCTTTAAACCAGTCCAAAGGATCTTTAGTCAAAGCTCTTTTTGAAAATCTTATTTTATCATCTTTTATATCTAAAATTTTTACTTTTAATACCTCATTTTTTTTAAACTTCTTCAGATCATCAGGGTTTTCATCATAAGATATTTCTTTGTAATGTAACATTCCTGACAAACCTGAGTCTACGAGTTCACCAAAAATTGCTTTATCTGTTACGTTATTAACTTTGACACTTACTTCCTGGCCTATTTTATCTTTAATTTTATCCCAAGGATTATCTAATGTAGCTTTATAAGATAAAGAAATTCTTTTTGTTTCTTTATCAATATTTACAATCTTGAATTTTATTTTTTGAGATACAGAAAAAACTTTACTCGGTTTAATATTTCTGTTGGTCCAGTCTAATTCAGAGTTATGTATTAGACCTTCGATACCATCTTCGATTTTAACAAAGCAACCATAATCCATAATTTTTGTTACAATCCCATCGTAAATCTCTCCAACTTTATATTTTTTTTCAATGTTTTGGAAAGGATCCTCTGTAAGAGCTTTTATCGAAGCAGATACACGATTTGTTTTCTCGTCTATTTTAGTAATTTTTACCTTTAATTTTTGACCAATTGTAACTAAGTCTGATGGCTTTTTAACTCTACCGTGACTTAAATCTGATACGTGTAATAAAGCATCTACTCCATTGATATCTAAAAAAATTCCCCAATCAGTGGTTGCTTTTACAAGCGCATTTGAAACGATGTCACCTTCTTTAATATTTTTTAGGGCTTCAGTAATTTCAGCATTTTTGCTTTTCTCTAAAACTGCCCTTCTAGAAACGCAAACATTCCCTCTGTTCTTATCAATTCTTGTCGCAATTACTTTAAGAGGAGTATTCATCAAATGATCAAATTTTTTTAAAGGTCTGACATCAATTTGTGAGGAAGGCATGAAACATGGTAGTCCCATTACATTAGCAATAAAACCTCCCTTTACTTTTCCGGTTATATATCCGGTCATCTCCTCTTGTGTTTCAAATAATTTTTCCATCTTTTTCCAAGCTTTCATTTTTCTCGCCTTATCTCTAGATATAATAATCTCACCTTTAAAGCTTTCAATTCTTTCTAAAAAAACATCAATTTGAGAACCAACTTTTAATTTAGATAGCTCATCATCATTTTTAAATTCTTCAATTGGAATCATACCTTCCATCTTCGCCTTACAATCAACTACTACATAGTTTTTAGTAATCTCTGTAACTTTAGCTTTAATGATTTCGTTTTCCTTTAATTTTCTATCCTTAAAGTCTTGATCTAAAAGGTTTTGAAACTCCTTGTGGAGAGAATTTGTCTTTTTTAATTCTTGTTCAGTTTCCATACTTTTTTTTTAAAACATTTTTAACATGGTAAGACATTTTATCCAACATTGCTCGTTTACTTAACTTACCGGTGTCGATTTCTATCGAATCTCTGTGTCTAAGTAAAGGGGAGTTTTTTCTTTTTGTATCTAAAAAATTTCTGATTCTTATTGATTTTTTGACATCTTCTAATTTGATACCAGGATTATTTTTTCTTAACTCTCTAAATCTTCTTTGAGCAGCAATTTTTAAATTACATTTAAAAAAAAATTTTATATCTGATTTTGGAAGTATCTTTGTAGCAATATCTCTTCCTTCAATACAACAATTTTTATTTTTTTTTGAAAAACTTGCTTGGAATCTTTTTAAAATTAACCTTACTTTTCCAATTTTAGCTATAATAGCAGAATGTTTTGAGATCTCAGGTGAGTGTAAATTAATTTTATTCAACTTTTTAATATTAAGATTTTTGAATATTTTTCTTAAAAAAAAAATTTGATTTTTTGGATTTTTTTTCAATATCGAGTAACTGGCGTATCTATATAATAAGCCTGAGGATAAATATTTTAGTTTAAACTTTTGTGCAATCATTTTTGCACCTGTTGATTTACCGGTTGCTGCACCACCATCGCAAGCTATTTGAATTGATTTATTTTTGTATTTCAAATTTTGCTCCTAAATCTTTCATAATTTTTAAAAAGGATGGTGACGAAGTAAAAACAGTCTCAAAATTATTTATTTTTGTCATTGCACCAGTTATAACCGCTAAAACAAAAGCAGACATACATATTCTGTGGTCTCCTAAATTTCTAATATTTATTTTTTTACTTTTAATATTAATTTCTTTTCTTCCATGAATAATTAAATCACTTTTTGTTGATTTACTCTTAATACCTATTTGTTTTAAAACTTTTTGCATTTCTTTTATTCTATTACTTTCTTTGTTTACAAGATCACCTATTCCTTTAAATATAGATTTACCTTTAGTTAATGCAGCGATAATAAATAAAATTGGATACTCATCAGTTGAATTCACATAATATTTTTTTTCTGCTTTTATAGGTTTTAAGTTTGAGCTTTTAACGATAATATCACCCTGAATTTCGTTATTTACTTTTTTTAAATTCTTAAATCTAATTTTTGCTCTATGTTTTTTCAAAATTTTATAAAAACCAATTCTAGTCGGGTTTAAACCAACGTTTTTAATTAATATTGATGAGTTCTTGTTTAACAGTGTTAATGCTGTAAAAAAAGCTGCAGAAGAGGGATCACCTGGAACTTCAATTTTAGACGGTTGCAAAAATTTTTTACCATAAACAGTTATAAGTTTTTGTTTGTTATTTTTTATTTTAAAAACACTTTTATTCTTTAAAAGCATATTTTCAGTATGATCCCTGCTTCTTTCATTTTCTATAATATTTGTTATTCCGTGAGAATTTAATCCAGCTAAAATGACAGCACTTTTTAATTGAGCAGATACACCTGCCTTATAATCAATGCCAAGCGGTAAGTTGGTTGAGAGCATTTTTAATGGAAAACTTTCTTTATTTTTTGGAAAAAATTCTGCACCAAATTCAGACATTAAATGAATTAACTTTTTCATATTTCTTTTATTTAGAGATCTATCTCCTTTTAAGTATACTTCTATATTTGGCGTAGTTGATAAAATTCCAATTAAAAGTCTTGCCAAAGTTCCAGAGTTTCCAAAATTAAGCGTAGTATTTTTTTTAACAGTCAGAGAGCCTAAGCCCTTGCCATATATAAAATAAAAACCTGATTTTTTTTTGAGAATTCTTACACCCAGTTTTTTGAGACACATTATCGTTGATAGTACATCTTCAGACTCTAGAACATTTTTTACTTTAGAAATGTTTTGACTTATTGAAGAGATAAGAAAACTTCTTATCGATATTGACTTATCAGAATCCACTTGAAAAGATTTATTAAATTGTGATATTTTTTTATTAATCAATAAATTGAAACTTTTTGGCATTTTTAAGAAAATTGTGAGCCAAAGTAATGCTTAATTGCTTTTGTAGATTTAAGTAATTCTCTAGAAGTGCCCTCTGCAATGACAGTGTGTTCTCCAAGAACATAACTTCTATCAGTTATATCAAATAAATTTTTAACATTATGATCAGTAACAAGAATAGCTGTTCCACTTGATTGAATTTTTAAAATATATTTCTGAATATCTTGAATAACTAATGGATCTAAAGCTGCAAGTGGTTCATCTAAAAGAACAATTTTTGGCTTATTAATCATCACTCTCGCCATCATAAGTCGTCTTATTTCTCCTCCAGACAAAACAGACGCATTAAGAGATCTTAAATGTTGTAGATTAAATTCATCTAAAAGCTTTTCAGTTATTGTTTTTTGATTCTCAGCACCTTTAATAGAAATTTGGGCAATTCCTAATACATTCTCGTAAACTGACATATTAAAAACACTTCTTTGCTGCGGAAGATAACCTAAACCTTCTTTTGATCTTAGATGTATTGGAATTTCCTCGATTGATTTATTATTAAGAAAAATTTTCCCGCTTTCAACATTTTGCTCACCTATACACATAGAAAATAAAGTTGTTTTACCACAACCGTTTGGCCCAAGAACACCAACGCATTCCCCAGGAAATACATTTAATGATAGTTTTTTCAAGATTGGCCTTCCATCAAAAGATTTGCTCACATCTTTTACTTCAAATATTGGCTTGTCTTTTTTAAATTTAAGAATTCTAAAACCCTTTTTCATTTTAATTCAACGTTTGCATTTACCTTTTTTTCATTATTAGATGCGATATTTAAAGTTTGTTTTTTTATATCAAATAAAAGCTTATCCGCAACCATAGATCCTCTAATATCTTTAACTCTTACATTATCAGATATTATTAAAAAACTATCAGAGTTTGAATATTCAGCTTTTTGTGCAAAAAGCTCGCTTCCCTCGTAGTTTGCTTTTACATCTCCAAAAAAAATAATGTCTAGGGTTTTATTGTTATAAGAAGCTTTATTAGAAACGATGTATAAAATAGTATCATCCTTAAAATAAAATTTTGCGTCTACATATCTCATATTTACAATTTCTTGATTTCCTTTCTGATTACTAGCTTCTTTGGAAAAAAGCACATATCTGTTACCCTCAAGATCAATACCTGAATACTCAATATTAAAAAAAGTATCGCCATCCTGAGAGTTTTTTTTAAGCTGTTCTTCCATCATTTGTTGTTTATCTTTACTAATAATTTTTTTTTCTTCATATGTATTTTTGTTAGAGTAAGTAAAATAAATGATTAGAGTTCCAATAATCAAAAGGCTTAATTGAATTAGTCTTAGTTTTTTCTTTCTATCTGTCATTTTATTCCGCTTTGTAGTAGAAAGTGTATATGAATAATTCCTCTTAAAACTTTATTTTTCTTTTTGAGGTCATTATCTGAAACTACTAATAGACTAGTTATTTTTTTTTCATTCATGATTGCTAAAGCTTTTGAGGCGGGCATATTTTCATTCACAACAAGAGGACTTTTAGACATAAATTTATTTAAAGTTTTTTCATTTTTATAATTTCTTAAATCTCTTCTAAGATCTCCATCAGTTACTATGCCGACAATAAAACGTTTTTTAACAATAACAGCTATACCCAGTTTTTTTTGGTTCATTATTTTAAGAGCTTGTTTTAAATTCTGTTTGAAGCTAATTACTGGCATTTTTTTTCCAGTGACCATTATATCTTTAGCAAGCAGTAATGAGCTACCTATTTGTCCGCCTGGGTGAAAACGTTTAAAATTTTCTTTGGTAAATTTTTTTTGATGCATTACTGTTGTTGCCAAACAATCACCTAACAAAAGCGTTATAGAAGTGCTTGACGTTGGCACCATTCCAGTAATGTCAGCTTCTTTTACTTTTGGAAGTACTAATTTTACTTCGCTTGCTTTCATTAAAATACTATCTGGTTTTGAAGCTACACCTACAATCTTAATTCCGTATCTATTTGCGTACTTCAACATATTTGTTAATTCTGAAGTATTTCCAGAGTAAGAAAAAATTACTAAAATATCTTTTTTTTCAAGCTGCCCTAAATCACCGTGTAAGGCTGAAACTGGATCACAAAAAAAACTTGGTATTCCTACACTAGAAAAAGTCGCAGAAATTTTTCTAGCAATTAATCCAGATTTTCCTATTCCTGCAAAAATAACTTTGCCTTTACAGTTAAGTATAAGATCTACTGCTTTATTAAATGATTTATCAAAAACTTTTTTAACTTTTTTCAACTCTTTTATTTGAATGTCCGCTGAGTGTTTGGCTAGAGTGCTGTAATTTTTTTTTTTCATTAATGTTCAAAAATATCTTCTTTAAATCCTTTTTGATCTAACTCAACCCTTGTATCTAAAAATGATAAACATTTTTTGAAAATATCCATCCTTTTTTCTCTAATAAGCATTTTTTCAAGTTCAATTTTAATTTTGTGTAAATAAATTACGTCGTTTGCCGCATACTCAAGTTGTTTGTCAGATAATTCATCAATATCTTTATTCCAATCACTGCTACCTTGTCTTTTATCGATAGACTTATTACAAAATTCTTGCACAAGATTTTTTAAACCATGAGCATCAGTATAAGTTCTAACAATTTTGGAAGCAATTTTTGTGTCAAATATATTTTTTATTTTACATTTTAAAAAAAATTCTAAGGCGTTTTTATCAAATCTTAAGAAATGTCCGATTTTAAGAATGCTTTCATTTTCTAAAATAGATATCAAATTCGGAGCCTTAAAATTATTTTTATTTGGCTGTATAATATAAACGTTACCTTTTTCATCACAAATTTGAATTAAACTTAGTTTATCTCTTTCAGGTATTTGTAGGCCTGTTGCTTCTGTATCTAATGCAATACTATTTTTAAATGATCTTGCAATTTCTGAAGTTATGTCCTCTTTAATCTTAGTAATTTTCATATATAAGTTTAAATACCATGAAAAATCATATTTGCACAATTTTAGGTGGTGGTGGATTTATAGGCAGATATCTTGTTCGAAATTTGACTAAGAAAAACTATAGGTGCATTATAACTACAAGAAAGCCCTTTCAAAAGGGGTATTTAAAGACTCAAGCCACCCCAGGAGCAATAGAATTATTAGACTGGAATCCGAAAAATTTTTCACAGGTTAAAGAATCAATTGAAAATTCAGATGTGGTAATTAATTTAATAGGAATTTTATACGAAACTAGAAAACAAAAGTTTTATAATATTCATGCTAGCATTCCCGAAACAATTGCTAAAATTTGTGCCGAAACAAATGTTAAAAAATTTATACACGTTAGTGCTATTGGAGCAAATGAGAACTCAAAGTCTATTTATCAAAAATCAAAATTTAAAGGTGAGATAAATGCATTAACTAATTTTAAAAATTCAGTTATTATTAGACCGAGTGTAGTTTGCGGTGCAGAAGATAATTTTACTAATCTTTTTTCAAAACTAAGTATATTGCCACTGATACCTCTCGTGAAAAAAAGATATAATTTCCAGCCAATTTTAGTCACAGATGTTGCTAACGCAATTGTTCAAGCAATTGAAATAAAAAATAATGAAGGTAAAATTTATGAAATTGGTGGTCCAAAAGTAATATGCTTTGAAGATATGATAAAATCTATTCTATCAACTATAAATAAAAAAAGATTAATTTTAGAGATGCCTATATCAATTGCAAAAGTGCAAAGTAGTATTACTGATTTGCTTCCGATCCCACCTATCTTAACTAGAGATCAATGTGAAATTTTATCTGAGGCAGATAATGTTGTGTCTGGCAATCATTTGACTTTGAAAGATCTAGATATAAACCCGTCGGATGTTCAAGATGAAATGAAAAAATGGCTATGGAGATATAAAGACGGCGGTCAATTTGCTAAGGCCTGATGAAAAGTATGAGTTTGATAACTGGTTATATTTATTTAATTTTTGCAATAATCACGGGTATTGCCTCTAACGGTTTTTTGAAAACTACTGAAGGTTTCTCAAAACTGAACCCAACAATTTTTTGTGTTTTAAGTATTATTGTCTGTCTATTTTGCATCTCAAAAGCTATGACCATAATTCCCGTAGGGTTCACTTATGCAACTTATGGAGCACTTACAATTACAGCTGTGACCTTGTTCGGAGTATTTAAATATAATCAAACTCCAAATATTTTCGGTACAGTTGGACTTATCTTAATTATCGCTGGAGTAATTCTACTTAACGTCTTCGGAAAAGTAAAATAAAACCCTAGGTAGAATTTTATTTTGTTATCTCGACTCCTCTTTACATATAAATTGTGTTAGCTTTTTTCTTTTTTAAATAAAATGGGAGACATTTAAAATGAAACATTTAAAAGCAATTATTGCCTCAATCGCTCTTTTCGCGATGTTCGCGGGAACAACGGCTCAGGCAAAGGTAGAAATACAATGGTGGCATGCTTTTGGTGGAAGACTTGGAGAATTGCTTGATGAGCAAGTAAACAAATTCAACGCTAGCCAAAACAAATACACTGTAGTTCATACTAGAAAAGGAAACTACTCAGAAACTCTTAACGCAGGAATAGCTGCATTCAGAGCTGGACAACATCCAAACATCTTAATGGTATTCGAAGTCGGTACTGCTAGTTTGATGGCAGCAAAAGGAGCTTATGTTCCTATGTACCAACTTATGAAAGATGCTGGTCAGAAATTTAATCCAAAAGGATTCGTTTCAGCGGTAAGTGGTTACTACACTACTACAGATGGCAAAATGTTATCTATGCCATATAATTCTTCAACACCTGT
>MDTG01272236.1_pt1 | contig 12016 bp, 12 predicted proteins | sample 811421 | NCBI WGS metagenome assembly MDTG01 (sample SAMN05326645, study PRJNA326480) | marine metagenome | isolation source: seawater | place: Pacific Ocean: South East | collected 2011 | reverse complement strand
ATTAAAAATAAAGGATTAGATAGATTATGATTAATGAAATTATTTCAATGAATGGATATGGCGTTTATGTATGGTCAGCTTTTTCTTTTACATTGATTAGTTTTTCAGTTCTATACACAGTTATTAAATCCCAGCTTGTTAAAGAACAAATTAAGTTAAATTCTAAATTTTTAGCTTTAACAACGGAAAAGAAACAAACTGCCAGAACTCAAGAAACGTATAAAGAAATTTTAATTAACAATTACGCTTCTAAGATTTAACTTAGTTTAACCATGTATGGTAAAAAAAGTTAAATTAAGGTTTTTATTTTTTTCTTTTATTTTTGTAATAATTGTACTTTCTGTTTTTCTAATATTTAAATCTCTAGAAGAAAATGTAGTTTATTTTATTTCACCAACTGAAATAAAAAATTTAAATAAAGTTGACACTAAAAAAAAAATTAGAGTTGGGGGAATGGTTAAGGAAAACTCAATTGAAATGAAAAATAATTCAATTAATTTTATTATTACTGATTTTAAAAGTGAAATTAATGTTATTTATTATGGAGCAGTTCCAAATCTTTTTTCGGAAGGTAAAGGAGTGGTAGCAGAAGGATATTTAGAAGATAGAAGTTTTTTAGATGCAAAAAAAATTTTGGCAAAACATGATGAAAATTATATGCCACCCGAAGTTAAAAAAGCATTGGAGAAATAAGTGATTTATAGTCATATTGGTTATTATTCTTTACTCTTGGGTTTAATAATTTCTTTGATAACATTTTTTTATTCAAGTCAATGTGCCAAAAAAAAAATCAATCAAATTAATCAAAACATTTTTTCATTATTATTTGCTCAACTATTAACAGTTATTATAAGTTTTTTTTCTTTGGTTTTTTCATTTATAATTTCAGATTTTAGTAATGAAACTGTTTATAATAATTCTCACTCTACTAAACCTTTATTTTACAAAGTTACTGGAACATGGGGAAATCACGAAGGAAGTTTGTTGTTATGGTTAATGGTATTAACATTATTTATTTTTCTTTTTATAATTTTTTCAAAAAAGCAGCCAATAAGATACAGATTTCTTACTATTTTGTTTCAACAAATAATAATAATAGGTTTTTTTTTATTTTTACTTTTAACTTCAAGTCCCTTTAATTTATTAATTCCAATTCCGAATGAAGGGTTGGGATTAAATCCAATTTTACAAGATCCAGCATTAGCAATTCACCCTCCAGTTTTATATTTAGGGTATGTAGGATCATCTTTAATATTTTCATCATCGTTAGCTTCATTAGTTTGTAATAATATTAATGCTCAATGGGCAAAGCATATTAAACAATGGATAATATTATCATGGATATTTTTAACCTTAGGAATTTTGTTAGGATCTATTTGGGCTTATTATGAATTAGGTTGGGGCGGTTTTTGGTTTTGGGATCCTGTTGAAAATGTCTCTCTTATGCCTTGGTTATGTTTAACTGCACTTTTCCATACAACGATAGTTTTGGAAAAAAGAAATATACTAAAATCTTGGACTTTAATTTTATCGATAGGAACATTTGCTTTTAGTATGAGCGGAACTTTTCTTGTAAGATCTGGAATATTAAATTCAGTTCATACATTTGCAAATGATCCAGAAAGAGGGCTGTTTATTCTTTCATTTTTATTTATTTTAATATTTATTTCTTTAGTTTTATTTTTTTTATATTCACAAGACAAATCTGTCACAGAGAAAAATTTTTTTATTATAAGCAAAGAGACATCAATATTAATAAATAATTGGTTTATGATGTATTTCTTATCAGTAATTGTAATAGGTACTGTCTATCCAATTTTTTTAGAAGTTTTAGTTGATGAAAAAATATCTATTGGCCCACCTTTTTTTAATAAATTGTTAATTCCTTTTTTAATTCCTTTTTTAATTTTTATGGCAATTGGTCCAAATTTAAATTGGATTAAGGGAATAAATAAAAAGATTAATTATAAAAATTTATTACTATTTATAATATGTTTAATAACTTCATATTATTTAAGCAGTGTAAGTTCATCAAAGTTTTCTCTAATTTCGTTTCTTTTTGCCTCAAGTTTGTACTTATTTTTTATTACTAGTAGAGACATTATAAAAAAAAAATATAATTTCTCTCAAACATTTTCACACTTTGGATTTAGTATCCTTGTACTGAGTATTTTGTTAAATTCAATTTTTTCTAAAGAATTTTCTGCAAATATGAAATTAGGTGATCAATTAGATTTTGGTAATGAGAGAATTAAATTAATTAACATACAAACATTAAAAAAAAAAAACTACAATACTATAATAACGAATTTTGAAATATTAGATCATGAAAAAAATATTACTGTATTTAAACCAGAAATCAGAATTTATAATCAACCAAATATTTTAACTAGTGAAGCAGATATAATTTCATCAATATTTAGAGATAAGTTTATGGTAGTTAATTTAATTAAAGGTAAAGAGACTTTTAATGTAAGATATCAATCAAAACCGTTTATGCTTTGGATATGGTTTTCAACCATTTTAATTTCTATTGGTGGAATCATTTCATTAGTAAAAAGGCATTAAAATGAAAAAAAATATTTTTTATTTATTTATTTCATTATCTATTTTAATATTTATTTCTTTAGTTTTTTATCTAGGATTAAACAAGCCTAATAGTTACATCCCAAAGGAGATAAATGCAGAAGTTGTAGAATTTGATAGTTATGAATTATATTCTGGACAAATTATAAATTCAACAAGCATTACCAACAAAAATAATTTTACATTGATCAATATTTGGTCTTCTTGGTGTATTCCCTGTAGAGTAGAACATCCTGTACTACTAGATTTAAGCAAACTTCAAAATTTATATTTACTTGGACTAAATTATAAGGATAAGGAAAATAATTCTAAAAAATTTCTAAATCAATTAGGAAATCCTTTTTCATTAATTTTGACTGATCCAAATGGTTTAATATCTATATCACTTGGTGCATATGGTGTTCCAGAAAGTTTACTTATTAATAATAAATCTAAGATTATAAAAAAATTTATTGGACCACTTACTAATAAAAATTATGAAGAAATTAAAAATATTATAAATAATGAAAACAATTAAACTTATTATTACTATAATATTTTTTATTATTAGTTTACAAGCAAGCTCTTTAGGAGATGAAAAAAATAATCAAGTAAATAAAATTTCAAAAAATTTAAGATGTTTAATATGTCAAGGTCAGTCAGTGTATGATTCTCAATCAGATTTTGCTTTAAGTATGAAGTTATTAATTAAAAATAAAATTAATGAAGGAAAAACAGAAAACGAAATTTATGACTATTTAAAAAAACAATACGGAGAGTGGATTGTTTATGATCCAGAGTTTAATAAAAAAAATGTTATATTATGGTCTTTTCCATTGATTTTATTTATTATTGGTGGTCTATTAATTTTTAGAAAAGTGTTTATTAATAAAGATAAATAAAAGTAATATTACAAATGAAAAAAATACTAAGTTTTCTTTTTGTTTTTCTAATTTCTTTTTCTTCATTAAGTGAAGAGAAAAAATTAAATAAAAACTCCAATGATCATGAATTTAGCTTTTATACAGGAATGTTTGATTTCAGCGATGATGGTCAAAGAGCAGCTTTATTTGGATTTCAACACCAAAATGAAAATTTAGTTAGAAATAGTTTTTTAGGAAAATTATCTCCTGTAACAGGATTTATGCTTACAGAGAATAATGCTGCATATGCATATACTGGGGTTCAAGCGCAATACAGTTTGGGCAGACTAAACATTGTTCCTTCATTTACACCAGGTTTGTATGGACAAGGAGATGGAAAAGATTTAGGGCATACAATAGAATTTAAAAGTGAAGTTCAACTTTCTTTAGATATTTTTTCAAATAGTGAGCTAGGTTTTTCGTATAATCATATATCAAATGCGAGTCTAGGAGAAAAGAATCCAGGTGCTAATAGCTATATGTTTAACTTCATAAAGCAATTTTAGTAAACTAAATTATGAATCTGGGAGATTGTTATAATTTTGATGATTTCAGAAAATTAGCAAAAAAAAAATTACCCAGTCCAATATTTAACTATATTGATGGTGGTGCTGATGATGAAATAACTTTAAAAAGAAATACCGTAGCTTTTGATGAGTGTGATTTAGTTCCAAATGTTTTAGCAAGTGTTGGCAAACCTGATTTATCAACAGAAGTTTTTGGTAGAAAACTTAATATGCCAATTTTTTTATCTCCAACTGCGATGCAAAGACTTTACCATCACGATGGAGACAAAGCTTCAGCTAGGGCGGCTGAAAAATTTGGCACTATGTATAGTATGTCTACGATGGCCACTTCATCAATTGAAGACATTGCGAATATTTCAAGTGGTCCAAAACTTTTTCAACTATATGTACATAAAGATCAATCTATAACCGACGACTTAATTAAAAGATGTAAAAGGGCAAATTTTGATGGTTTGTGTTTAACAGTAGATACATTGGTTGCTGGAAATAGAGAAAGAGATTACAGAACGGGATTTACTACTCCACCTAAATTAACTTTAAAAAGTTTATTAAGTTTTGCGTCGCATCCTATGTGGGTATTTAATTATCTTACTCACAAAAAATTTGAATTATCAAATGTTAAAACTAAAACTGATAAAGGTACTACGATAACCAAATCAGTAATCGAATATATTAATGAACAGTATGATCCGATGATGAACTGGAAAGACGCTGAATATTGTATTAAAAAATGGAATGGGCCTTTTGCTCTAAAGGGAGTTATGTCTGTACAAGATGCTAAAAGAGCAATAGATATTGGTTGTACAGCTATAATAATATCTAATCACGGAGGAAGACAGCTAGATGGGTCAAGATCTCCCTTTGATCAAGTTAAAGAAATATCTGATGCAGTTGGCGATAAGTTAGAAATTATATTAGATGGGGGAGTTAGAAGAGGAACCCACGTTTTAAAAGCATTAGCGGCTGGAGCAAAAGCCTGTAGTTTTGGAAAGGCTTTTTTATTTAGTCTTAGTGCTGGTGGTCAGCAAGGTGTTGAGAGACTGCTTCAAAATATGCATGCAGAAATTGAGAGGAACATGATATTAATGGGATGTAAAAATTTAAACGAACTAAATAATTCAAAAATAATTTACAGGAGTAACAAATGAATATTAAACTTGCAAAATCTCTTGAAAGACTAGGAACAGAAAGTGCATTTACTATTTTAGCTGAAGCAAAAAAATTAGAAGCTCAAGGAAAACCTATGATTCATTTAGGATTAGGTCAACCAGATTTTAAAACTCCAAAACACGTTGTTGAAGCCGCAAAAAAAGCTTTAGACGATGGCCACCATGGATATGTCTTATCCAATGGAATTCTAGAATGTAGAGAAGCGGTTACAAGAAAAGTTAAAAAACTTTATAAAACAGATATTGATGCAGACAGAGTAATCATTATGCCAGGTGGAAAGCCAACAATGTATTACGCAATATCTTGTTACGGTGAACCAGGCGTTGAAATAATCCATCCAACTCCTGCATTTCCAATATATGAGTCTATGATAAATTATTCAGGTGCAAAAGCTGTTCCATATGATTTAACAGAAGATAAAGATCTAAAATTTACTGCAGAAAAAGTTTTATCTTTGATAACTGATAAAACAAGACTTCTAATTTTAATTAATCCAAACAATCCAACAGGAAGTTTTGTAGAAAAATCAGAAATAGATATTTTAGCTGATGGTTTAAAAAAATATCCTAATGTTACTATATTAAGTGATGAGATTTATAGTAGACAAATATTTGATGGAAAAGAAATGCCTACTTTTTTTAATTATCCAGATTTAAGGGAAAGGTTAATTGTTTTAGAAGGATGGAGTAAAGCTTACGCAATGACTGGATGGAGATTAGGTTGGAGCTTTTGGCCAAAGCATTTGGTTGAACATGTCAATAAACTTCTTATTAATAGTATTTCCTGTGTTAATGCTGCAGCACAGTATGCTGGCATTGCTGCATTGGATGGATCAGATGACTCAATTAATGAAATGATGAAAAAATTTACTGAAAGAAGAAATTTGATTCATAAGGGATTAAATGAATTACCTGGTATAGAGTGTAGTTTACCAGGAGGTGCATTTTATGCTTTTCCAAATGTTAAAGGAACGGGAATGGATGGGGAAGATTTTTCCAAAAAGGCTATGCATGAAGCTGGTGTAGCAATCGTACCAGGTACAGCGTTTGGTAAAACATGCAAAGATTATGTAAGATTTAGTTTTGCCGCGTCACAAGATAATATTTCTCAAGCTTTAGAAAATATAAAAAAAATGTTAGGTTAGAGGTTAATATGGAATTAGCCTTACCAAAAGTTGATAAAGAAATAATTAGTAAAAAGTTAGAAATTGTAAAAAAACTTTCTGTGATTATTAATTCTGAAAATGTCTTAAGCCAAGATGATGAAATAAAACCTTATGAAACAGATGCACTAGCTGTCTATAAACAAAAACCTTTAGCAGTAGTTATGCCACAAAACACGAGAGAAGTAAGTGAAATATTAAAATATTGTTACAAAGAAAATATAAAAGTAATTCCTCGAGGTGCAGGCACAGGCTTATCTGGAGGAGCTTTACCTTTAAATGACGCTGTGCTTTTATCTCTTGGAAAATTTAATAAAATTTTAGAAATTGATTTTGATAATAAATGTGTTGTAACACAGCCAGGAGTTACAAACTTAAGTATTACGCATGCTGTTCAGCATAAAGGTTTTTATTACGCACCTGACCCTTCAAGTCAATTAGCTTGCTCAATTGGTGGAAATGTTGCAGAGAATTCGGGAGGAGTTCACTCTTTAAAATATGGAACAACAACAAATAATATTTTAGCTGTTGAAATGGTTTTGATGGATGGAACAATAACAAGAATTGGTAGCAAAGCATTAGACCAAGAAGGTTATGATTTACTTGGATTAATTTGTGGCTCAGAAGGATTATTAGGAGTAATCACTGAGGTTACAGTAAAGATATTAAAAAAACCACAGTCAGTTCGAGCAGCATTAATTGGTTTTCCTACAATTGAAGATGGAGGAAATTGTGTATCTGATATTATATCGAGTGGGATTGTACCCGCAGGTATGGAAATTATGGATAAAGCATTAATTGATGCAACAGATAAATTTGCAAAAGCAGGTTATCCAAAAAATGCAGAAGTTTTAATGATTGTGGAGCTTGATGGTACAAAATCAGAAGTCGATAGTTTATTAAAAGAAGTAAGTGAAATATCAAAAAAAAATAATTCTAATAGTATAAAGCTTAGTAAAAATGACAAAGAAAGAATGGCTTTTTGGTCCGGAAGAAAAGCTGCTTTTCCAGCTTGTGGAGCCATGGCACCAGACTATTATTGTATGGATGGTTCTATTCCTAGAGGTAAACTTTCTTTAATTTTAAAAGAAATCAATCAATTATCAAAAAAATATAACTTAGCAGTAGCAAATGCATTTCATGCTGGCGATGGCAATCTCCACCCTTTAATTATGTTTGATGGAAGTAAAAAAGAAGAACTTAAAAAAACTGAGGAATTTGGTGCTGAAATTTTAAAAGCATGTGTAAAACATGGAGGAGCTCTAACCGGAGAACATGGAGTTGGTATTGAAAAAAGAGAACTAATGTGCGAGTCATTTAATAATGAAGATATTCAACAACAATTAAATATTAAGAAATCTTTAGACGAAAAAAATTTATTAAATCCAGGAAAAGTATATCCAATACTTAGAAAATGTGCTGAGGAAGGAAGGGTTCATGTCCATAGAGGTGAAGAAAAATTCCCAAATCTCCCTAGATTCTGATGTGTTAAAACCGGAAGATGAATACTCTGTTTCAGAAATAGTTAAACAAATTAATAATAAAAAACTACCTGTTGAAATAACAGGGAGTAATTCAAAAAAATTTCTTGGTTATAATCTTCAAACAGCAAAGACATTAAATCTTTCATTATTGTCTGGAATAATTGAGTATTTACCTCAAGAACTTTATATCAAAGCTAAAGCAGGCACGCCTCTAGAATTTATCGAAAATATTTTGGACAGAAATAATCAACAACTTGCATTTGAAACTATAGATTTCGGATATATTAACAATGGAAAATCTAATAAAGGAACTATAGGCGGATATGTATCATGCAATTTTGCAGGTTCCAGGAGATTTAAAGTTGGAAGTGTAAGAGACCATATTTTAGGTTTTAGAGGTGTAAATGGAAAAGGAGATATTATAAAATCTGGAGGTGTAGTGGTCAAAAATGTTACTGGGTACGATTTATCAAAATTAGTTGCAGGTTCTTTTGGAACATTAGTCGCATTAACCGAAATAACTTTAAAAGTATCACCCAAAAAAAAATCAGAAAATACAGTTATAGTCTACACAGATGATTTAAAAAAAATTAGTATTTTGTTTGATAAAATTTTGAGCTCATCAAATGAAATTACAGGATCTGTGTTTATACCCGATGAACCAAAGAATAAAAAATATCAAAAAAATAAAAATGATATTTTCAAATTTAATGATCTTGATCCAAACAGATCTTTTCTAGCATTTAGGATTGAAGGTGAAAAAAAATCTATAAATGAAAGATTGGATGATCTTAACAAAGAATTTGAATTAAAAAAATTTAAAACTTCAAATTTAGATGTTTATCAATCGTCTCTTTTTTGGAAAAAAATTAATAATCTTGAACTTTTTAGTAATTCAGAAAATAATATTTTGAGAGCTGTAATTCCATCGGCGAAATGTCATGAAATTATGAAGCAAATAAATAAGAAATATAAATACTTAATTGATTGGTCTGGTTCATTATTATGGATTGAAATTCCTGATAATGAGAACAAAAAAATAAAAGAAATTAAAGAATTAATACTAAGCAATGGCGGATATATGACAATCATTAAACGGTCTGAGAATTTTGATTTTACTGAAAGTATTTTTACAGTAGATAAAACAAGGCTTTTAATATCAAAAAAGATAAAAGAAAGTTTTGATCCAAAACTTTTATTTAATCCAGGAAGAATGTATAGACAGATATAATGCAAACAAACTTTTCTGAAAATCAATTAAAAGATAAAGATAATTATTCTACAGAGAAGATATTTAAAAAATGTGTTCATTGTGGGATGTGCAATGCTACTTGTCCAACATATGGTATTTTAGGAGATGAATTAGATGGCCCTAGAGGAAGGATTTATTTAATTCAAGATATGTTGGAAAATGAAAAAAAACCTACCAAAAAAGTAGTCAAGCATATCGACAGATGTTTATCTTGCTATAGCTGTATGACTACTTGTCCAGCCGGTGTAAATTATATGCATTTAATTGATCACGGTAGAAAATATATTGAAAAAAATTATAAGAGACCATTTTTTGATAATTTAATCAGAAATTTTCTGTCTGTTGTACTTCCCAATGTTCATTATTTCAAATTATCAAGTTATTTAGTTAAAATTGTAAAACCATTTAGTTTTTTATTTCCAAAAAAAATAAAAAATATGATCAAATTAATGCCTACAAATTTTCCTAAAAAAAAAATTGAAAAAAAAGAAGTATATAAAGCAAAGGGAAAAAAAGTCGCAAGAGTAGCTTTATTAACAGGGTGTGTTCAAAAAGAAATTTCACCACAGATTAATGAATCAACTATTAGATTATTGAACAGACATGGAGTTGAAGTTGTTGTACCAAAAAAAATTAGATGCTGTGGTTCATTAAATCACCATCTTGGAAAAGGTGAAGATGCAAATTTAGATTTTATAAATAATATCGAAACTTGGTATGAAGAACATCGGAAAGGAAATTTAGATGCAATATTGTCTAACACATCTGGTTGTGGAACAACTTTAAAGGATTATGGATTTATTTTTAGAGAAGATAAAAAAATTAAAGAAAAAGCCAAAATTATATCTAGTTTAAGCAAAGATGTATCTGAATATTTATCAGACAATTTAAAACTTAAATTTAAAATAAAAAACAAAAAATATAAAATTGCTTATCATTCAGCCTGCTCAATGCAACATGGTCAAAAAGTTCATATACAACCTTTTAATCTTTTGTCAAAAACACAAAATGAAATAATTGAAATACCAAACGGACATCTTTGTTGCGGATCAGCAGGCACTTATAATATTTTGCAATCTGAAATAGCTTCAAAATTGCTTAAGGATAAAGTAAAAAATATAGAAACTATAAATCCACAGATTATTTCTACAGGAAATATTGGTTGTATTACACAGATATCTAATGGTACCAATATTCCAATTTTACATACAGTAGAAATTTTGGATTGGTATACAGGTGGACCTAAACCAGAAATTTTAAAAAATATTTAATATGAAAAAAATATTGGTTACTAGAAAATTATTAAAAGAATGTGAAGAAAAAGCTTCAAAACTTTTTAATACTAATTTTAATAGTAATGACGAAATTTATTCAAAAAAAAAAATAATTGAATTAAGTCAAGGTTGCGATGCTATACTGACATCTCTAACAGATAAAATGGATGAAGAGACAATTAATCAGCTTCCAGAAACTGTAAAAGTATTATCTAATTTTGCAGTTGGATTTGGAAATATTGATTTAGAGGCCGCAAAGAAAAAAGGTGTAGCAGTGACAAACACACCAGACGTTTTAACAGATGCAACTGCGGAGATAGGAATTCTTTTAATTTTAGGTGCTTGTAGAAGAGCTGCAGAGGGGATTCAAAGTGCAAAAGAAAGCAATTGGAAGTGGTCAGCTGATTATTTAATTGGAAAACAATTAACTGGAGCAAGACTAGGAATTTTGGGAATGGGAAGAATAGGACAGAAAATTGCAAATATAGCAAAATCACTAGGAATGATTATTCACTATCACAATCGTTCGCAATTAAGCAAAGATAAAGAACAAGGATCAATTTATCATAAAGATTTAAAAAGTCTTTTTTCCGTCTCAGATGTTTTATCAATTTGTTGCCCTGCAACTAAAGAAACTCAAAATTTAATAAATAAAGATACAATAGAATATTTTCCAAAAGGAGCGATTATAACAAATGTAGCAAGAGGAGACATTGTTGACGATGAAGCTTTAATTGACGCTTTAGAGAGAAGAAAAATTTATGCCGTAGGTTTAGATGTATACAAAAATGAACCAAATTTAAATTCTGGATACTTAAAATTCAAACAGGCATTTATTCTTCCGCATCTAGGAAGCGCAACAAAAGAAACTAGAACTGCAATGGCCAATCTAGCGATAGATAACATTGATGAGTTTTTAAGAACTGGTAATTGTAAAAATAAAGTTAATTAGGTTACAATCTAAGATTGTAATTAAATATTTTATCTTAATATTTATACAACTATTTATTGTTTTTTTATAATGACTCTAAAATAGTTATATGCTTAAATTAATTAGTTATAACTAATCTTATAAGAGAGGGAAATATGATAAAAGAAAATAAAGTTAAGAAGGCAAAAATTCCTTCGAGACGTAAATTCTTTAAAGCAGCAGCATTAACTGGTGCAGCTGCAGTAGCAATGCCTTATGTAAAGGCTCATGCTGCGAAAACACTTAAGATGCAAGCTGCTTGGCCAAGTGGAGCAAATATATTTTTTGAGATGGCAGGCGACTATGCAAAAATGGTTAGCGACATGTCTGGAGGATCATTAAAAATTGATCTTCAGCCAGTTGGAGCAGTTGTAAAAACTTCAGAAATCGGACAAGCAGTTAGTTCGGGAGTACTTGACATGGGTCACTGGGTGACAGCATACTGGTATGGAAAAAATCCCGCTGCATCATTGTTTGGTACTGGACCATCTTACGGAATGTCTTCACAAGAAGTGATGGGGTGGATGGAATATGGTGGAGGAAGAGCACTATATGAAGAAACACTTGCAAAAGTAGGTTTTGATTATGTTGGTTACTTCCATATGCCAATGCCAGCTCAACCATTTGGTTGGTTTAAAAAAAATGTAACAAAAGTATCTGATGTAAAAGGTATGAAGTATAGAACTGTT
>MDTG01135716.1_pt1 | contig 12016 bp, 13 predicted proteins | sample 811421 | NCBI WGS metagenome assembly MDTG01 (sample SAMN05326645, study PRJNA326480) | marine metagenome | isolation source: seawater | place: Pacific Ocean: South East | collected 2011 | reverse complement strand
GTTGAATGTATCTTTTAAACCATGCTGATCAATAAATTCGTTTTTATTTTTATCAATTGGTTTTATGAATTCTGTATCTGCCCACCAGGGAATAACTTTAACTTTTTGCTGATCAACAGAATCAACAAGCATTTTTTTCATTCCATTGCTTGGTGTAAATACATGGGCAGATTTTTTATAAGATTTTTGATTTAAATATAAAAAAAATTTATATATCAAAGATTCTTTTTTTACATAGGGTAATGCTAATAAAGCATTTGGATATACATCATAAACATGTATGTAAGATACCCTATTTTGAAATAAATTAATCCATGGAGCAATTGGTGGGTTTGTTGAAATCCATATTTTTGTATCTTTATTCGAATCAATTAACACGAACAATAATGACTGAATAAAGAAAATTAACCAAGTTGAAATTCTATAGAAAGGATTGCTTTTCTTATATTTGCATAATCTTCTAATCTTTACACTAGAGTCTAAATCTTCATATGTTTTTATGACTTCTCCAGTGTAAAGATATATTTCAAATTTATCTTTAGCAAATACATTAATCATATCTATTAATAAAGGTCCTGTTTCTTGGTTAATAAATATAATTTTATTCATAGTCTCAATTACACAATCTTCTAAATATGTTTAAAAGAATAACAAATAAATAACTTTGCAAAAAGTATCTCCTAGGAAGATGTTTTTTATATAGATTCCACCACAATCTCAAAGCTTCTCCTGATTTTCTATCAAATAAATAATCTTTAATTGAAAATAATTTTTTGAAAAATGTTTTTTTTTCTTTTTTATTTAAAGAAGTATTTTCCGAAAATACTTTTGCAATTGACTTAGGTTCAACAAACATACTAATGTTGTTTTTTTTTGCTCTAAAAGAGAAATCGGTATCTCCTCCATAATGAGGAAACGTAGCATAGTCATAATTTCCTATTTGTTTAAAAACTTCTTTGGGAAAGAGGACTCCTCTTCCATGAACTTCATCAACCTTATAGGCATTTTCTTTTGCATCAATGATGTCACTACCAGCCTTTGTTATATATTTTGAAGAATATATAGGAATAAATTTATGAATTTTTTTAAAAACAGATCCAGACCACAAAATTTCTGTTGTGTTTTTAAAATCGACAACAAGCGAGGCAACAATAGCATTGTTTTCTTTTAAAGAGCGTTCTACTAAAAGCTCAACATTTTTTGGAGAAATAACTACATCTGCATTAAGCGAAACGATATAATCACAATCTTGTTTTAAACAATAATCAATTAATTTTGACAAAGAGCCAGTCCACCAATTAAATGAATCTCCCTTTAAATAATGTATATTTGGGTAGTTCTCTTTGACCCAGCTTTCAGTTCCATCATTACTGCCATCATCAAATAATGCAATAAGGAAATCATCATTATTGATAGCGGGTATAGAATGTTTTAAAACGTCTAAATTGTTGAAGCACGGAATGGCTATAGCAATATTATGATTTACTTCCTCCACCACATCTCCGGCATAACAACTTCAGGAATATCTTTAATATTTTTAACATCGAGTCTGTGAGGAAGTAAAATTGTATTATTTGATCTTATCTTTTCGTAGTAGTCTTTTCTTATAAAAGATATTTCTAATACAACTGGTGCATCTATACCTCCAAAGCTAGCTATACCACTACAATTATTTGGATGAACATGGCAAATGTAAAAATTTTTGTAAATTTTTTCAAAAATACTTGATACCATTTTTAAAGTATTCTTATCAAATATATTGTGAAATCCATGAAACTCGATAACCATAGCAGAAAACCCTGCAAGTGTATTAGAGTCTTCATATGCTAAAACATCATATTCAGCGCCTTCAATGTCCATTTGAAGTATCTTATTATCAGAGCTTTTTATACCTGTCATATTTATCCAATCATCAAGAGTAATAAAATTCTCTGTAGTTCTATTACCTATAAACTTTTGAAGAAACGAAAAGTTCTTGTCCTCAAATGGCGGTCCAGAAACGCTAGCATCAGCCATGAAGGACTTAATATTAAAATTTTGACTAAGATCTGATTCGAAATCTGCAGTGATATCGACCCCCGGACTAAAGCAAATATCTACTTCTTCAAGAATGTTTGGTAAAAGATAACCCCCATCATTTTGTCCACCAATTCTAATTAGATCAACAGATTTAAATTTATAATTAAACCTTTTTATAAAACTTTTTAACTCATTTGTTGAAGCTGGTTTATTAATAATAAAGCCATTACTTAGGGCATATCTTTGTAATTTTTTCTTAATGTTATTAATTTTCATAATAGTATTTTGTTATTTTGTATGTATCTTAACAAATTACATTATTCAACCTGATAGTACTCTTACTTTTCTCTTAGAAGTTAAAGAAAAAGCATATGAAATCGCTAAACAAAGAAAGAAAAGCATGAAAAACTGCGAATACTGATTATGACCACGCTCTAATAACATGTATATTAAAATTACAGATGCCCAAGAGTAGTTATAAAGTGAATTAGATCTTAATAACTTAATTAATGCTATAAGAGCACTTCCATATATGAGTATCAAATATATTATTCCCCCTTTCATAATTAAATTGTTTTCACCGCGGTGCATCATCATAAGGCCTCTCTCATGGTACCTCCCAAAAGGAAAATGATTTGCAGCCCCCATACCTTTTCCAATAATAAATTCATGTGGTTGGATACGACTAAAATATTCTCTTGCCTCAATATCTCTAGGCTCTTCAACCTCCACTTCAGCGCCTGAAAAACCAGTACCCTCAATGCCCTGAAATCTGAGAGCTACGAACTCAGTCAAAAGATTTATATCCTCTCCATATTTATTTGCTAGAAACAAGCTACTCATAATCCCTATCATTATGATACCTGTTGTTTTGTAGTTAAGGCCGATCTCACCTTTACGATAACCAATATATGAAGTTAAAATCAAAGATAATCCTGCTCCGGCAAGATTGGCTCTTGATAACATCATAAAACTTGCAACAGTATAAATGCCAAAAGTAAATAAGATGCAGGCTTTCCTCTTAAAGTCAACATGCCATATAAATGGCAGCAATATTATTGAAAGTTGTAGAACTGCAAATGCAGATTTTAGTGATACCTCATCTTTAGATTCATCAACAATTATCCTATCCTGAAGTGATTGTGCAGCCTGAAAGCCGTTATCAACTAAATAATAGAATGCTGATATACCTCCAATAAATATTATTATTGATAACATATTTATTATTTTAGTGCTTAGCATATCTTTATTGAATTTGTTATAGAGAAATATAGATATAAGCACTAGAGCATTAAATATATCAGCTCTTATAAAGCCCCACCTATTTCCATTCAAAAAACCATAAAATAGATAAAAAAGAAATATTGGTAGATAAATCCAAAGTATCTTTTGATTGTATTTGCTAATTAGGATTACACTGAATACGAATAATAAAAGTTTTGATATAAAAAATAGAAATTTTGGGGTCTCATTTTCTGTCATCAACATTAAACACGAAGAAAAATATATAGCAGATATAAAAAAAACAATAATATCAATATATTTAATTTTCATATTTAATTATTTATATATTTAATGTATTTCACAATAATCTCTTTCAAATCTTAAGCTTGGATCTTGCCAAGTCTCGAAAATATACCCGGCATCTATTATTAAACCTGGAAATTCTCTTAATTGATTAAATACATTTACCTTACCAACTCCTGCTCCTACGAATATGATGTCAGTATCTTCATCTATCATATTTGTATCAATTTTATCAAATAAAGATTTGTCTCTGGAAATTTTTGTCCAGCTTACAGATTTCACTCCTTTTAAAAATAATGATGATTCAATTTTATCTTTTCTGTCATTGTCATATGAAGTAATCAAGTGAACTCGAGCACCATTATAAATGTTAGCAAATCTTGGATTCGTTAAAACTATGTACACAAAATAAAAAGGATAGTAATTAGTATGAGTAAGATTAATATGATTTCTTTCAAAAAATGATAATAACTTGGGGATATATTGCTCTGTATAAAATTTTGGTTTGATAATAGTATAAATTGCTAATATTCCTTTACTTGAAACGTGTTTAAGGCATTCGGCATACTTAATTTTTGCCTCATTAAAATCAGATTTATCATATCTTCCAGATGTATATGTTCTAGACCTTGCTTCAAATTTACGACCTATAATTTGTCGATAAAACTCGCCTAACAAGTTTTTAAGCAATAATAATAAAGGCTTTCTATAATTGATCTCATTTTTACCAAGCAAGAATTGGAATTCTCCGTCAGCAATTCTTAAAATTGGTAAATATTTTTTTCTTCTTTTACTTTCATCGATTAAATTGTAAAAATCATCAAGTAATTCATCACAGCTTTGATCTTTAAATAGAAGTACTTCCCTATTCTCATCATCAAAATTATTATAATCCCTAAGAGTAAACTTTTTTTTAATCAAACTCATGAGATAGAAGTTTTTTTCTTTTGAAACAAAAACTTCTTTTCCATATAGAAGTTTTTTAAATGGGCATATAATAATTTACTAAATGAAATTATCTTTCGCATAAGAAAATTTTTTCTATTTACTCTAGAAAATCCCCTTATTGAGTAATCAATTTTTATATTATGTTTTTCAAAAATTTTCACGACTTCCTTTTTCCACTTGCCTTTAATGATCCCAGTAAAAACATAAGGTATTATTTCGCTAGAATTTTTCTTGTATACATTATGATTAATGCTCATTATTTTAAATAATTCATTCTTTGACCTCTTCGTCCCAAATTTTTCAAAATCCCAACCCGACTCCCAAGAACGAATGACCCTTAAAATCATGCTCTTTTTCCAAAATGCAGCTTGTGTGCTAATTCTATATGCTGCATTTCTGTCAAATTCCCAAACATCACTGTTGAAATTTGTTTTTTTAAAAGGGCCTTCGGAACATTGATCAGTTAGATGAAGGCAATCTAGTTGATTTGCCTTGAAAATATTAAAAAAATAAATTAATTTTTCATGATTTACTAGATTATTAAAGAAGTAATCTTCTTGAAGATATATGAAATATTCTTCATCTATTTTGTTGACTGCATGTTCCAAACATTCAGACCATGTTCCATTTTTCAAACCATTTTGAACTGAAATAATATTTAAATTTTGATAACTGAAAGTTTTATTCTCGGTATTCAAATAAATCTTTCCATCATAATTTGGCCAATACTCACAAAATAAATGAAAGAATGGTCCCCAACAATCGCTAAAACTATCTGTAGTATTAATTAAAATTGAAAATTCTTTACTCATTTTGTTATAAATTAATTGCTTAGGTAATAGTTTTCAGGACCTAGGACTTCAATTGATTTCTTAAACCTAAATTTATAATCTAAGTTATCTATCAAGAAATTGTTTTCATCGTTTATACATCCTATTAATACCTTTTCAGCATTAAAAAAATTCTTACTTACCACAAAATTTTGATAATCCTTACCACTTTCCGTTAAGGCCCAATTGGAGATAAATGCATCACAATTAATTTTTTCATTTAAATACATAAAATGATCACTTGAGACAAGATTAATTTTTCCTTTTTCTATTTTCAAATTAGATGTTATAAAATTTATCATTTCTTTTCCAAAAATTGATGAAAGATATACATATTGCAATGAGCTTAGTTCAGGTAAGTCTAATATCGTATATGTGCAATTAGGATTAACTTTTTTAACTATTTTTGCTAAACAACCATAACCGCCGCCCCATTCAATAATTTCTCTTGAATTATATATATCTTGGTTTGTAATTTTCTTATATGCAGCCAGATGAAAAGCCTGGTGAATGCAGTTTTCTGAAGTAAGATAATGCAAATTAGATATTACTGGAATTCCAACAATGTCCTCTTTAAGCATTTTTTCAGTAACTTTTTTGGGAACATGATTTTCTATTATTTTTAATTTTTTTTCTTGATGTTCACTAGAACCTAGCACCATTGTGCCGGATATCAAATGATTATGTAAAAATCCTATAGGTAATTTCTTTGAGAATTTTTTTCCGAGCTCTCTTCTCCAATTTCCCCACTCATATGTTCCAACTGGATAGAAGTCTAAATTAATGCTCTCAACATATTTCATTAATGAGTAATATTTGATTGAGTATGATTTTCTTAAAGTGAAAAAATTAGTTATGTTTTTATATGAAAATATAAAAATTATACCTATAAAAAAAATTAGCATTTTTTTAATTTTATCTATAACTTTATATATTTTCATGAGATTGATTAAAATTTAGTTTTATTAGGTCTTCAGGAATCTTACTTGGAAAATTATTTTTAAACATAAGCCAATCAGAAAAATCAATCTGTTTTTTTTGTGAATGAATATAATTTAGATGTCTAAACTCTTTTTTAGAATATTTTTTCCAATATAAATCTATATTATGAACGTCTAGTATACAAAAGTTATGCGACACAACTTTCCAACTGTTCTCAAGAGTCCATTCAAAATCTTGATTAATATTATTTAAAAAAGAAGTTAAAAAATAAACCTCTGCAAGTTGTTGTTGTGACCATTCAACTAAATTAGATGGAGTCGGAAGATCATTGATTGATCTGGTATCTAGCTCCAAACACCAGTACTTTAGCATATCGTCAATATTACCAAAATTAATCATATCAGAAACACTAAATGGTCTGAACATAAATGTATTTAAATTAAATGCAATAATTCTTTCCTTTTGTGAAACGCCTTCAAGTTCTAAAGGAAATGATTTTATTGCTGTATAACAAAAATCAATTGCTTTAGTTGAGTGGATTCTTTGATCAGTTCTTGTTTTTAATGCATATTTGAAACCCATCTCTTTTGCTTTCCTTATTCCAGCAGAAGTGGAGATGATTTGGTAATTAATGTTTGCGATACCCGCAAAAGAAGGTTTATTATTGAGAACAACTTCTATGTCAAGATTCTTTAAAATTTTGATGGTTGATAAATCTTCTTCTTTCCAAGTTGATAATATTAATTTGTTATTTGGAAAAATTTTTTTATAGAATTTTAAAGTTTCTAATGTTAAATTTTCGTCAGTAACTATAGGGCCTTGAATTACGATTGCAATTTTTTTTGCATTTTCATTTGAAGTTTTATATGGCGCCTTAGTGTTGAGATTTTTTAGATACTTTGGCCTGTAATGATAAGTTAAATTTTTCTTAAATATCTTTTCAAGAATGCTAAAAAATAATTCGACTAACTTATTTAAGGTTTTTTCTTTAAACATAAGTTTTATTTTATGAGGTCTAGGTAGTTATTTAGGTCAGATGGTGTTCCAATACCATGCATTTGAGACTCCAATATTTCAAAAATACCAATTTTAAGATTTTTTTTGACTAAATAATTATATACAGGGCATGTATAATATTCATCATTAACAGTATCTTGTTGAAGAATCATATCTATTGCGCCCTCTACAAAATCTAATCCTTTTCTAAAATAATATATTCCAACTGTGGCGTTAGTCGATATAGCAACCTTCTCTCTAACTTCTGTGACATAATTTTCATTATCAAGTCTAGCAAAAGACCATTTAGGATCTTTTTGTAGATTACTAAATGTTAGAATTGATCCATCAAGTTTTCTTTTAGCGGCATCACTGACGTACTCATTTAGATCAATGTCTACTATTTGATCTGAATTTGCTATTATCAATGGCATAGCATTATTGATTTTCTCTCTTGCTAAAAGAACTGTGCATGCTGTTCCTTGAGTAAGCTCTGAAATTGGAAAAATTGAAGATCTATATTTTACTTGCAAACTTTCAATATATTTTTGATATTTATCAATATGCTCTTTCCTCACTAATAATATAAAATTTGCGTCCTCAACATTAAGGTTATCCATAACTCTCTCAATCATTGGTTTTCCAGCAACATCTATGAATGGTTTTGGATTTTCATAACCTGCATCAGAAAATCTGCTTCCGAGGCCAGCCATTGGGATTACAATATTAATCACTGTAATCTCCAAGATATTTGTCTTTAGGTTCGCTAGGATATTTAATAACTAGCACTTTGCAATCGGATAGAGCTTTAAAAATATTAGATTCTTTTGGATTAATGACAATTCCTTCCCCTTCTTTTAAAATACTTTCGTTAAATGATGCAGATCCAGATACCATTATAGAAACTTCAGTACCTATTTTATGAAAATGTTGTGGTTCTTCATCTCCCTTTTTGTAAGACTGTACAGCTACTTCAATTTCTTTTGACTTTAGTAGCGATGGTTCAAAATCACCAACAAGCCAGCCACGAACAAAATCTTTCATAAAAATTTTTTTCATTTTATATTATTGAAGTCCTTAAGTGATCTTATTTTATAATACTTGGTATCAAAATGTGGAAACTCACAAATCATATCTTTTCCAATGTAATTATTAATTACATCAGATGTATAAAAAATTCTGCTTTTAAAACCTTTATACTTAATTAAAAGCTCATGACAATTTTTATAAAACTCTGAGAAATCTTTTATGATATAGATTCCTAAAATTGCTTCATTACTAACAAGTCTTTTTTCAAATAACTGAATTACCTTTCCATCATCGTCTTTTAGGATATAGCACAGCGATTGATCATCAGATTTATATGTTGGCGCTAAAATGTCTGTATCAATTTTAGAAAATGAATTTGAAAAATTAAATTTTTTACCAATAATTATTTGATCTAGCGCAGATATTGCTACCCTCTTTCCTTTAAGAGTTGAAATTGCCATTAAAGTTGTACATATTGACCCCGATGTTTCTTTTTTTAGTTTAACTATTTCAAAATTTTCTATTTCAGAAGAATTATTCAAATAACCGATCAGATGCTTTTCCACAGAATCATTTTCTAATAATATAAAAACAATTTTTTCTACTGAATTTAAGTCATAACTTCCAAGTGAGATGTCCAAAAAATCATTAATACATGAATTTTGAATCATTTCTTGATATAAATTGTTGAAATTATCTGTGGCTTGAGGGAATACTAAAATCATTCAGAAGATCTCTTCAGGTTATCAATATAATTAAAAATATTTACATGATTAACATCCTCAACTTCTTTGACTTCAAGACAATGCGCACCTGATGCATTTGCAGCTTTTATACCATTTTGATTATCTTCAATTATCAGACATTCCTTAGCTTTTAAATTAAGTTTTTTAATTGCTTTTAGATATATATCTGGACTGGGCTTTGGGTTTTTTACATCTTCATTGCTAAGGGAAAATTCAATATATTTTTTTATGTCAAGGTTTATCATTGCTTGATCCACCGTTGCTCTAATAGAATTGCTTGCAACAGCAGTCTTAATATTTTTATCTTTTAATTTTCTAAAAAGATAATCTTGAGAAAAGTCTGGAAAGCATCTTGTCGAAAAATATTCATTTGTATATATTTGTTTTAAATCGTAAACCACTTCAGATAACTCAATAGGAAAATTTTTGGTTTTATTAAGCATATTTATTTTTGTTTTTGTTGGAAGACCGTCATATGTTGATAAATGTTCGTCGTAAGAAAAATCACAGCCAAATATTGCTAAAGCTTTATTTAAAGCTTCATAGTGCCAATCTTTAGCCTCAACAAGAACTCCATCTAAGTCAAAAATAACTGCTTTAATTAAGCTACTCAAAAAAACTCCTCGCTTCAAGTGGATAGTCAGTACATATTATAAAGTTTAAATGTGTATTTTTTTTATTTATATTTTTATATTTTTCCCATGCCGATAAGTGATCTCTTCCATGAAGTTCAGGAGAAACGATACAAATCTTTTTATTATTTGAATCATGCAAAGATAGCACTTCTTCTTCAACCCAATCTTTATAAAATTGATCGAGCCATATGCCATCACAATCATCATAAAATATTGGATAAGTTTCAAATTCACTTTGACGACTAAAAAAATTAAGATTCTGATTTTTATAATTTAAAGTTTCTGGAATAGACATATCAAAAACAAAGTAATTTGAAATACCATATTGATGAATCTTATTTTTTAGAATATGAAATAGTCCATCTGATTTGATATTTATTGCAAGAGTTTCATTTGAAGAAAATGATTTATATAGATCAAAAAATTGGTCTAAATCGATAAGATGTTTTGAATCATTAGGAATATCATGAGATATTACTATTTTTCCAGAGTATTCTCTCACATCAGTTTCTATTCCAAACTTATTATTGAGGGAAGTTTCAAATGATAAAGCTGTATTTTTATCATCTGGGTTACTCCAAAGTCCTCTATGTGAGATTATCTCTATCATAATGCTTATTTATGTTATCTATTATAGTGCTAAATTGTATGATTAATTATACTGAATAAAAGTCATCTATAAGAAGTTGGAACCTTTGTTTGAGTGTAAGTCCTTTTTGTTTGAAAAAAAAGTATCCCTCTTTAAACAGAATATTTACAAAAAGAATAGACGAACAAAATATCATAATTTTTAGAAACGGATCTATTGAGTCGTTGAACAAGTTATCTAATAAAATACACATTATTATCATAGGAATTGCATATCCAAAACCAATCTTCATTATTTTTAAAAAGTAAAAGGTATTATCGATATTTAAAACATTATTTATTTTAAAAGGGATATAAATAACAGCAATAAGCCTGCTCAAAACCGTTCCCAAAACAACTCCAAATAAACCCATACTTTGAATAAATATTAAAGTTAATGATATATTTAGTAATGCCTCGCAAAACGAAATAAAAGTAAGTCCAGACAAGTCTGCAGATGCATAAATTATACTTGTTAGGCCCCTTGTGAAGCTTTCAAAAATAATCCAAATTATAAATAATCTTGTTAGATCATCTCCTCCATAATTTTCAGGTCCAACCCATAAATTTATAAAAGTTTCATTAATATAAAAATAGCATATGCCTGAGAATAAGCCCAATCTAATTGCTAAATCTGTAAGTTTAAAATATAGATTTTTAATTTTTTTATCATTTTTTTGCTCAAAAAGCTGGGAAAATCCTGGAAACAATACCGATGGAATAACGCTGACTAAAAATACTGCAAGCAAAAAAGCAAGCTTTCCAGTAAAAACATAAATTGTTACTGATGTTGCTCCAAGGATAGCAGCTATTATTATGTTGTCAGTACTTGTCGAAACTAAATTTGCAATTTTTAATGCCTGATATGGAGCACCAAACTTCAGAAGGGACGCAATATCTTTTTTTGTTGTATTTGGAGGGTATAAAAATATTTTTTTGTCTACCCTGTTTAAGTAAATGATATCAACTATTAGAGTGAGTATGGTTTCAAAGAGAAGGCCTATTGCAAATGAAAGAATGCCATAACCTAGTTTTAAGAAAATAATATTTACAATTATTGATGTTAGTGTGACTAAGGTATTTTTTATATGTAAAAAAGCGATATGTTGTTTCGCATTTATTATTGATGATAGGGATATACATCCAGGCCTTATTAGGGCTACAAGAAGTAACAATAAATATGTGTTTTTAAAATCATTTTTAAACTCATCATTTATTGAAAATAAATCTACTAGGTGGTTAGCAAAAAGACCTCCAAGCAGACACACGCATATACCAATAATAAAAGTAGTAAAAACTGTTCCCCATATATAACTTTTTAGTAAGTCGTAATTATTATTTTCAAGAGCATTGATGGAATTTCTAGTCAAAGATAGCCCCAATCCCATATCTCCAATTTTTATCCATCCTAATATTGCACCCAATGTCAACCAAAGACCATATAGTTCCTGGGATGTTAGATTTAGATATATTGGAATAATTAATAAACTAACAAGTTGAAGGATAAAACTTGTTCCAAAACTTGAAAAAAAACCTTTTACAACGCTGCTTTTTCTATTGCTCACTTTCTAAGCAACTATAGTTGTGACAAATACCAATCATAGGTTTTTTCAAGTCCTTTTTTTAGATTAGTACTATAGTTCCACCCCATATTTGATAATCTTGATACATCAATTAATTTTCTTGGCGCACCATCAGGTTTTGATGTATCAAAGAC
>MDTG01322983.1_pt1 | contig 12017 bp, 11 predicted proteins | sample 811421 | NCBI WGS metagenome assembly MDTG01 (sample SAMN05326645, study PRJNA326480) | marine metagenome | isolation source: seawater | place: Pacific Ocean: South East | collected 2011 | reverse complement strand
GGAATTGAAAAAAGTAAATCAGATCATGTTTTGGTGTTACCTGCTGACGATGATTATAATACAGTGAATTTGAATTATATGTATAAAAAAATAGAGGAAGAAAATCTAGATGTGCTATGTCCTGATAGATTTATTAATAGAAACTCTATTAAAAGTGGGCCATTTTTTAAATTTTTAATTGCTAAAATAGTTAATTTTTCGCTATATTATTTGACCGATGTGCCGACTAAAGATGCAACAAATGGTTTTCGTTTTTTTTCCAGAAGAGTAGTGCAAAGCATAAAAATTGAGTCGAAAATAGGTTTTACTTATAGTATTGAATATTTATTAAAATCAATAGATAAAGGTTATAATATTGGTAAATTTCCTGCCATTTGGATAGAGAGAAAAAAAGGTAAAAGTAGATTTAAAATTTTAACTTGGTCTCTTGATTATTTACGATGGTATTTTTATGCATTCAAATTAAAATTGTTTAAATGAAAAATAAAAAAATTACTGTTTTAGGAGGTGCGGGACATATTGGTTTGCCATTAAGTATTGTTTTTGCAAATAAAGGTTTTGATGTCTCTGTATTAGATAATAACTTAGAAACTTTAAGATTGGCAAAAAATGGTATCATGCCATTTAAAGAGAAAGATGGTGTTAAAAATTTAAAAAAAGCCCTCAAAAGAAAATTAAATTTTTATTCTAAACCCTCAAATTTTATATCAGACTCAACTATTATAATTACAGTTGGAACACCTGTGGACGAATTTTTAAATCCTGATATGAGTCAAATAAAAAACTGCATAGATGAATTGATTCCTTTTATAAAAAAAGGACAATTAATTATATTAAGATCAACAGTTTACCCAGGTACATCAGAATGGTTGTTTCACTATTTAAATAAAAAAAAAAAATGTCATGTAGCTTTTTGTCACGAAAGAGTAATTCAAGGTTACACATTTGATGAAATTGAAAAATTGCCCCAAATTATTGCTGCTAGCTCTAAATTGGCCCAAAAAAAAGCAACCGAAATTTTTGAGACAATATCAAAAAAAATAGTTTATTGTTCTTTAAAAGAAGCTGAGTTTTCTAAATTATTTTCAAATGCATTTAGATATTCTCAGTTTGCTGTTGCTAATGAGTTTTATATGCTTGCTGATAGAGCTGGTTTAGACTTTAACAGAATAAGAAAAATAACAAAAGATGGGTATCCTCGTGCAGAAGGACTTCCATCAGCAGGTTTTGCAGCCGGTCCTTGTTTGTTAAAGGATACTATGCAATTGCTATCATTCTCAAGAAATAATTTTAGTATAGGCAATAGTTCCATGCTAGTCAATGAAGGTTTAGTGCTTTACTTAATTGATAAATTAGAAAAGAAATATGATCTTAAAAAAAAAAATATAGGTTTATTGGGAATGGCTTTTAAAGCTGAATGCGATGATATTAGATCATCTCTAAGTTATAAATTAAAAAAATTTTTAATGTCAAAAGCAAAAAACGTATTTTGCACAGATCCATTTGTTAAGACTGATAACAAATTAGTAAAATTAAATTACTTATTAAGTAAGTCTGATATTCTAATATTATGTGTCCCACATAAAAAATATCGAAATTTGAAAATAAAAAACAAAAAGATAATTGATATTTGGGGATTTATAAAAAAGTGAAAAAAAAAATTCTAGTAACTGGTGGGACCGGTTTTATTGGATCGGCTATTTGTAATTTTTTTTGTAATAAAGGTTATTCTATAACAATATTAGATAATAATTCTAGAGGTAAAACCAATAGAATAAAAAAAAACAAAAATATAAATATCATAAAAGGAGATATTAAAAATTATGATGATGTCTATAAATCAGCTTCTGGTACAAATTGTATATTCCACCTTGCGGCAATTAATGGAACAAAATTCTTTTATGAAAAACCCGATGAAGTTTTAGATGTATCGTGTAAAGGTATAATAAATGTTATAGATGTTGCAAAAAAACTTAAAATAAAAAATATTTTTTTAGCATCTAGTTCTGAAGTTTATCATTTGCCAAATAAAATTCCAACAGATGAAACAGAGCCACTGAAAATACCTGATGTTTTTAACTCTCGTTACTCATACTCAGGAGGTAAAATTTTAACAGAGTTGCTAGGGATAAATAATGCAAAATTTTTTAAAAAAATGGTAATTTTTAGACCTCACAATGTTTATGGTAAAGACATGGGCGAAGAACACGTGATTCCAGAATTAATAAAAAAAGTAAAGTCAGCAAAAACGTCGATTAAAATAAAAGGTTCTGGATTAGAAACGAGATCTTTTATATACATAGAAGATTTTCTTGAAGCTTTTTATGTAATATTTAAAAAAGGAAAACATCTAAATATTTATAACATTGGAACAGAGGAACGTGTTAAAATTTTAGACTTAGCAAAAATAATAATAAAAATCTTTAAAAAAAAATTATCAATTAGTAATGAAAAAATTGCCAAAGGTGGTACAAAACATAGATGTCCAGACATTAGCAAAATTAAAAACCTTGGGTTTCAAAAAAAATTCAGTTTGAATGAGGGATTGAGTTTAATAATAAAATAAAATGAAATGAAATATTTCAAATTTATAAATACTTGTCAAATTTCAGGATCAAGAAAAATGATAAAAATTATTTCACTAGGAAATATTCCTTTTGTAAATGATATGCACAAAAGTGGCAAGGATGATTATATTACAATGACAGCACCTCTTGAGTTATATTATTGTAAATTATCCAAACTTGTTCAATTAAATATAGAAGTTGATAAAAAAATATTATTTCCAAAAAGCTATCCATACACAAGCAGCACCACAAAAATACTAAGAGATAACTTCAAGGAATTAAGAAATAATGTTGATAAAGAAAATTTTTTGAAAAAAGATGATTTGATTATTGATATAGGTTCAAATGATGGAAATTTATTAAGTTATTTTAAAGATAAATATAAAGTTTTAGGAGTGACTCCAGAAAATATAGGTAAAACTGCTATTAAGAAGGGTATACCTACTATAATTGATTATTTTGATGAAAAGGTTTCCAATAAAATTGTAAGTCGTTATGGTAAAGCAAAATTAATTACTGCTACAAATGTTTTCGCACATATTAGTAATGTTAAAAATCTAATAAAAAATATAAAAAAATGTTTGAGTGAGAAAGGAGTTTTCATTTCTGAGTCACATTATCTTTTACCTCTAATTGATAATAATCAGTATGATACTATTTATCACGAGCATCTTAGATACTATTCACTAAGTTCTTTAAACTATCTTTTTTCAAAATATGATCTTGAAATATTTAAAGTTGAAATTATAAAAACTCATGGGGGATCAATTAGAGTATATGCTTCACGAAAAAATAAATATAAAAAATGTTTATCAGTTTTAAATGTTAAACAAAAAGAGGCACGTCTTGAAAATAAAATATTTAAATTTAAAAATAAAGTTTTAAATACAAAAATTCAATTTTATAACATTTTAAATAAAATATTAAAAAAAAATGAAAATTCTAAAATAGCTGGTATTGGTGCTCCATCACGAGCTACAACATTAATCAATTATCTTGGATTAGATGAAAACATCATAGAATATATATTTGAAGTAAAAGGATCAAAAAAAATTGGTATGAATATACCTGGTACAAAAATAAAAATTATCGAGGAAAATATAAAAAAATTAAATAATTACAATTATCTTGTGCTTTTTTCTTGGCATATAAAGGATGATTTAATCAATATATTAAATAAAAAAGGGTTTAAGGGGAAATATATAGTTCCACTTCCAGAGCCAAAAATTTTATGAAAAAAAAAATATTAGTTGTTGGTGGAGCTGGATATGTAGGTGGTGTTATTGTTGATTTACTACTTTCAAAAAATAAATATGATGTAACTGTTTTTGATAATCTTTTATATGAAAATAGTTATAGAAAAGATTGTAAATTTATTAATGGAGATATTAGAAATAAAAAATTTTATAAATCAAATCTAAACAAATATAATGTTATAATTTGGTTAGCAGCACTTGTTGGAGATGGAGCATGTGCAATTAATCCTAATTTAACGAATGAAATAAATTATCTTACCTTAAAAAAACTATGTAAAGTTTATAATAAAAGAATAATTTTCATCTCAACATGTTCTGTATATGGTGCCCAACATGGAATGTTGCATGAAAAATCTTCAGTAAATCCATTATCGCACTATGCAACATCTAAACTTAAATGTGAGAAAATTTTAAAAAATAAAAATGCAATTATATTTAGACTCGGCACTTTATTTGGAGTAAGTGATAATTATTCAAGAATTAGAATGGATCTTGTTGTTAATACATTAAGTGCTAAAGCTTTTTTTGAAAAAAAAATGTCTGTATTTGGAGGGGAACAATTCAGACCGCTATTACATGTTAAGGATGTTGCAAGAGCTATTGAAATTGCTATTAGATCTAAAAAGAGGGGTATCTTTAATTTGTCTTATAAAAATATGAAAATAATTGACATTGCGAGAGAAATTCAAAAATACTTTAGAAATACTAAAATAATAAAAACAAAAATAAAGTTTCAGGATGCTAGAAACTACAAGGTGAAAAGTACTAAAGCATTAAATGAACTATCATTTAAAGCAATATATGACTTAAAATATGGAATTTTAGAACTAAAAAAACTTCTTTTTGAAAAAAGAATTAAAAATTTTAATGATCCGAGGTATACAAATCAAAAATACTTAGAAATGTTTAACGAAAAATTTTAAAATGACTCCAAAAATACTCAAAGGTGATAGGTTATATGATAACAGAGGCTCTTTATGTTTTTGCAACAATTTAAATTTTAAAAATATAAAAAGATTTTATATTGTTCATAATTATAAAACAAATTTTATAAGAGCATGGCATGGACACTTAAAAGAAGAAAAATATATTACTTGTATTAAAGGTACATTTCAAGTTTCAGCTGTAAAGCTAAATAATTCAAAAAAACCGAATAAAAAAAGTAGAATATTTAATTTTGTCATTAATCAAAGTAATAATAATTTTTTATATATTCCAAAGGGATATGCTAATGGCTCTATGTCTTTACAATCTAATTCTGAACTTTTAATTTTTTCAACTTTAAGTCTTAAAGAAAGTATTAAAGATGATTACAGATATGATTATGATTATTGGGACCCTTGGAAAATAAGCAATAGATGAAAACAAATATAATAATTCTGGGCGCACATGGTATGCTCGGATGGCAAATAGTAAATGAATTTAAAGACAAAAATTACAAAATAATTTGTCAGGTTAGAAATAAAAAAAGTGAATTATCACTCAAAAAAAAATTAAATTTAAAAAAAAAAATTAAATTTATATATTTTGATGTAGAAAAAGATCCTATTAATTTACTGTTAAAACATATTTCCATAAAAGATATAATTATTAACTGTATTGGTAAAATTAAACCCTATATCAGAGATAATAATAAAGACCAAATATATTCAGCTATCAAGGTTAATAGTTTATTTCCAATTGAACTATCTAAAAACATTAAATTAAAAAAAAACAAATTGTATCAAATAGCAACAGATTGTGTTTATGATGGGAAGGCAGGTAATTATGATGAAAATTCAAGTCATAATGCAATTGATGTATACGGCAAAACGAAAAGTTTAGGAGAAGTAAAAGAAAATAATTTTTATAATATTAGGGTTTCAATAATTGGAAAAGAATTAAATACAAAAAATTCATTAGTAGAATGGTTTTTATCAAATAAAAAAAGAAACAAAATCTTAGGTTTTAATGATCATTTATGGAATGGGGTATCTACCAACGTATTTGCGCATATCTTATACACTATTATTAATAAAAATATTAAAATACCTTGCCATTTTCATTTAATTCCAAAAAATAAAGTGAATAAATTTGTTTTATTAAATTATCTAAAAAAATATTTTGGTTTTCGTAATCTAAATATCATAAAAAAAAATAGTAAAACGCCAGTTAATAGAGTTTTAAAAACAAATTATAAATTATTAAATCATAAAATTTGGTCAGAAAGTAAATATAAAAAAATTCTTTCTATTAGTGAAATAGTAAAAACATTATGAAAAAAAAAATACTTACAATCTTAGGCACAAGACCTGAAATAATTAGACTTTCCGAGATTATTCCTAAATTAGATCAGTTTACAGATCATATTTTGGTCCATACAGGACAAAATTACGATTTTAATTTGGATAAAGTATTTTTTAACAATTTTAGAATTAGGAAACCAGATTATTTTCTAGGAGCAAGAGGTAATTTCGCAAATCAAATATCAGTAATATTAAAAAAATTACATAAAATAATAATAGAAAAAAAACCTGATAGATTTTTAGTTCTTGGAGACACTAATTCCAGTTTAGGTTCGATTGTTGCAAAGAGATTTGGAATTCCCGTTTTTCATATGGAGGCAGGAAATAGGCAATATGACGACGTGGTGCCAGAAGAAATAAACAGGCGTATAATTGACAATTGTAGCGATATTTTACTTCCATACACTCAAAGGAGTTGTGAAAATTTAATTAGAGAAGGCTTTGATAGAAGCAGAATTTTTATAACTGGTAACCCAATATATGAAGTTATTAAAAATAATTATGAAAATATACAAAAATCAAAAATATTAGATAAATTAAAAATTAAAGAAAAAGAATATTTCTTAGTAACTTTGCATAGGCAAGAAAATGTAGACAGTAAAGAGAAATTGAAAATACTCGTTAAAATTTTAGAGACATTATCAAATAAATTTAAAAAATCTGTTGTTTGGCCATTACACCCAAGAACTCTTAAAAATTTAAAAAAATATAAAATTAATGTTAACAAAAAAATCAAAATTATTAGTCCACAAGGTTTTTTTAATTTTGTTAAATTAGAAATGAATTGTCTATGCATTCTAACTGATAGCGGTACAGTTCAGGAAGAGTCGGCAATTTTCAAAATCCCAAATATAATTCTTAGGGAGAAAACGGAAAGACCAGAAACAATTGAATCTGGATCTTCAATAATTTCTATGAATAATGTGGTTGATGTTGTTAATGCTGTAAAATTTGCAATAAATGAAAATAATGTTCCAGATGATATTTCAGAGTATAATGTTTTAAATGTATCAAATAAATTAATTAATATAATTTTATCAAACTATGATTTTGATAAATTCTAATAAATTAATTAATATATCTTCAATTTTATTTCTATTACTGCCAATATCTATAGTGTTAAGCAAGTTTTTTGCTGATTTAACAGTTGTTATTTTAGCAATATCTTTTTTCTTTTTTAATAAATCTTTTAATTTAAATAATGATAAGAAATTTTATAATAATATATTTTTTGTACTATTCTTTTCTCTTATAGCTTTTTCGGTTATATCCTCTTTGTTTTCGTCTAATATTTTAATTTCTTTGAAAAGTTCATTCTTGCATTACAGATTTATTTTTTTTTCTTTATCCATAGGTTATCTTTTTACAGTTAAGACAGAAAAAAATTTGAAATTTTTTTTTTATATTCTTCTTGGAATATATATTGTTTTTTTATTAGATGGAACTTACCAATTTATTTTTAAAAAAAATATCCTTGGATATGTTACAAATCCTACTACACGTGTAAGCAGCTTCTTTTTCGATGAATTAGTTTTAGGATCTTATTTATCTAGACTGTTTCCAATCCTGTTTTTTTTATATTTGTTTTTGAAAATTAAAATAAATATTTATTTAATAATATATTTTTTAACGCATCTATATTTTGTAACATTTATAACCGGAGAAAGATTGAGCTTTTTAATGATTAATATTTATTACTTTCTATTTCCAATATACTTAATAAAAACTAAACTTAAAAGAACTGTATTTGTTTTTTCTTTTATTTCATTTTTTTTAATAATTTTAAGTTCATCCCAAAGTTTTAATCAGAGGTCAAGCATAAAGAATATTACTGATCAATTTACTACCTTCAATTATACAATATGTGAAGAAACTAAAGTAAGAGTTAAATCAAGTGAATATTTAAAAAATAAATTAAAACAAATCCCAAATTGTGAACCACTGATTACTATATTTGGTGTAAAGGTTTATAATATTTATTCAGTAATGCATTATAATCATTACATTTCAGCACTTGAAATTTTCAAAGATAATATTTTAATAGGCATAGGTCCAAAAAATTATAGATATGAATGCAATAAAGAAAAATATTTTTTTAATGAATTTAGTTGTTCAACACACCCACATAATTATTTATTACAAATATTATCTGAAACTGGTTTAAGTGGGGGTGTAATATTTATATTGATATACATATCTTTTCTTTATTTATATTTTAAGGAAATTATCCTCTTTGATAATAAAAATTCTTTATTAAAATTAGTCTTATTAAGTTCAATATTAGTAAATTTTTTCCCTTTATTTCCTAGTGGTAATTTCTTTAATAATTGGAATTCAATATTGTATACTTTGCCACTTGGTTTTTTGTTAGGTTTTTATAGATTTATTCAATGGAAATAAGTTATATATTTTTAATCTTATTTATATTCAACTTATTTATTTTTAAGTTTAACAATTTAGTTGCAAAAAAATTTTCACTTTATGATAAGCCAGACTACAAAAGAAAAATTCATAAAGAAAAAGTACCTTTAACTGGAGGAATATTTTTATTTTTAAACTTCATATTTATTTTAATATTATTAAAAATAAATTATTTTGACTTTTTAAATATATTTATTTCTAATAAAAGAGAATTATTTGCACTTTTTTTTTTAGTAACCTTTTTGTTTTTGCTAGGTTTATATGATGATAGATATGATATCTCAGCATCAACAAAGTTATCTTTGTTAACATTTATAGTATTTATAGGAATTTTAATAGATGAAAATATTATTATTAATCAATTAATCTTTAATTTTTATCCTAATGAAATAAATTTATCTAAGTTATCTATTCCTTTAACTATTCTTTTTATTCTTCTTTTTATTAATGCGCTCAATATGTTTGATGGAATAGATATGCAGGTATCCGGATATTTTTTAATCTTAATAATCTTTTTATTAATTAAGTTTAATATAACATTTTTAATTTATTTTATTCCTGTAATCTTATTTAATTGTGCCCTCAATTTTAAAAAAAAACTATTTTTAGGAGATTCTGGGACAAATATTATATCTATATTAATAGCTTGGGTTATTATAAAAAACTACAATGTAAATAACTCATTTACGTGTGAAGAAATATTTATAATTATGGCTATACCAGGCTTAGATATGTTCAGACTTTTTTGCTCAAGAGTATTAAATGGAAAAAATCCTTTTATTGCAGATAAAAATCATCTTCATCATTACTTCTTATCAAGATTTGATTATCTTCCATCTTTTTTCTTAATTCAGTTAATGATTATATTGCCTCTGGCTTATTATTTTATTAAAAGTACAGACATTTTAACACCATTTATAATGACAATTTTTATTTACCTTACTTCGTTTATAATTCTAAAAAATAAAAAGTAATAAATTTAATAAAAGTAAATTTTATACCCTAATTTTATATTTTTTTTAATTTCTCCAACATCAACATTTGATGTACATGGTGATTTTGAATACATACATAAAGTATATGGGTAAGGTTTGTAATATAATAATTTTCCATTCTTTGAATTTACAACAATATTTATATTTTTATAGTTCTTGTTTGTATAAGAATACATTTTAGGCCACGGAAAATTAAAATACTTATTATTAATATTTTTGTAAATTCTTGAAAAGCTTTTTAAACTTATTCCAATAAAACACATAATAAGAATTATATTTATAAATTTAAAAATATTTATTGTTTTTAAATAACGTAATTTTATGTCAAATATTAATAAATTTAAAAATAATATATTTATAAAACTTATGATATATGCTTGACCGTATCTATATATTGGAAACTTTAAGAACCAAATTAAAGAAGATATAAGTGTAAAAATTAGTAATAAAAAATTTATTCTTTTAAGTTTATTTTCTTTAAAAATATTTCCTCCAAATATTAATAAAATAATTACTAATAATACTTGTGGAAAAATCTCTTTAATCACAATTTTAAAATGATTATCTCTCCATGTTACTAGCCAATTAAAGTTTTTAACATATTGTTTTTGACTCATTTGTTTTTTATTGTTTGGCCAATCTTTGGCCCAAGCTTCACTAGTTCGATTAACTCTGTCTGGATTTGATACTTTTGAATTGAAAGTTGACCATTGCAAATTTTTTATACAAGTAACTGAAATAGGGTAAAATGCACAAGAACTAATCAAAATACTTTTGAATGTCCAAAGCAATACCACAATTAAACAAATTATATTTAATCTTGAAAAAAGTTTTATTTTTTTATCAATTAGCATTAGTAATGGAAATAAAAATACTAATAATAAAAATGGTTTAATAAAATATGCAAATATAGAAAAAATAATTACATTTTTTTTTAAGTCAATTTTAGAATTTTCAAAGTAGTAATAAATTAAATTACATAATGCTAAATAATAGAACATATGTCCTGGATCATCATTTCCTAGGCCACTGTATCTATTCATCGAATATAAAATATTGAATAAAAAGAGAAAAAAAATAATTTTTAATATTCCGCTATTATTTTTTATAAGTTTCAAAAAGTATAAAACAACAATTGAAAAAGTATTTGCCAGCGGCAATAAAATACCCTTTTCACTGAAAACAATATTATTAAATGCAGCAGACAAGTATTGTAGTATAGAAGTATGACCATATCTAAATTCAAGATTAGCCGAACCAATGATTATTTTGCTATCGTTAATTATATTTATAAAAGGCAAATGATATAAACCAGCATCTGGTCTATTTGTATTATCAAAAAACATTATAAATGAACTGATTAATCCTATTATTATCGAATGGTAAATTATTTTATTTTTATAGGGAAATATTTCTTTAATAATAAAAGCTATTGGTAATAATAATATAATAAGACTTACAAAACTTGAAATTTTAAGAAAAAAATTGGCTGTAAAAGTGACTAATGATATTAATATCAAGCCATATAAACCAGATTCTAAAAAATTTTCTTTATAGCGTTTAAAACCCAGTAATTTTTTAAATGTTATCCCATTTAAGATAATAATTAGGGATGATATTGAGTTTAAAAATAATATATTAAGGTATTCCATATGAATATATATGTTGTAGTACCATGTTTTAATGAAATAAGAACTATTAAAAAATTAATTGAATCCTTGATTGATATCAAATTAAAAATTAAAATTATTTTAATTGATGATGGATCAACTGATGGTACTAAACAATTAATATCAAAGTATTTACAAAAAAAAATTTATAAATTCATTAATTTAAAACAAAATAATGGAAAGGGTTATGCAATAAATTGTTCGAAAAAATATATAAAAAAAAATTCATATGTTATTATTCAGGACGCCGATTTAGAGTATGATCCTAAAGATTTAAACAAATTATATAAATATTTTAAAAAAAATAAAGATGTCAATATTGTTTACGGATCAAGATTTTTAAATAAAAAATTTTCAAACGTTTATCATTCATTTGGAAAAAGTTTAATAAGAATAATCGGAAATAAGTTATTAACAAAATTCTCAAATATTTTAAATAATCAAAATTTAACTGATGCTCATACTTGTTATAAAACTTTCAATTCAAACATATTTAGAAAAATTAAACTTAAAGAAAAAGGATTTAGTTTTTGTCCAGAGATAAATACTAAAATAGCTAATGAAAAAATTAAGATTAAAGAATTGCCTATCAAATATTTTTCAAGGTCAAAAGAGATGGGGAAAAAAATAACTTATCTTGATGCTTTTTATGCGATAAAAACTATAATAGTCTATAAATATTTTGATTAATTCTTCTTGATATTGAATTAATTTTTTTCTATAAATTCGTGCCTGGTGATTATTGCGAAAGGGTAATACCCGATCCCATTCCGAACTCGGAAGTCAAGCCTTTCTGCGCCGATGGTACTTAGTCTTAAGACTT
>MDTG01231997.1_pt1 | contig 12017 bp, 10 predicted proteins | sample 811421 | NCBI WGS metagenome assembly MDTG01 (sample SAMN05326645, study PRJNA326480) | marine metagenome | isolation source: seawater | place: Pacific Ocean: South East | collected 2011 | reverse complement strand
TCCTCCTCCTCCTCCTCCTCGAAAAGAAGAAGGGGATGGCATTTTTTTATGATGAGGAGACCGTTTTTTTGTGTGGTAAGAAAAAGTCAAAAGAGTACAGAAGATGTATGATACCCTAAACCATTAACTCAAAAAAATTTAAAAAAATTATTTCCTTCCTTCCTTTTGTTTCTTTTTTACGTCGTAGTACTTCGTAATAAAAAAACACAATAAGAGGAGGAGTACTTTTGTCTTCGACGCGACGACGACGACGTAAACGACGACGACGAGAGAGGAGGAAGAGTCGAAAAGAGCATGGCCGCCGAACGGGGTGGTCATTTACACGCCCCGCGCGAGGACAACAACAACGCCGCGATGCACCACCACGACGCGTCCGGGTTCGTCCGGTTTTACCGCGCGAATTTTGAGGATTCATCATCAGACACGAATTTTAATACCGTCGAGACGAAAACGCTGCGATTTTTCAATCGGAAAAACGACGGATGGTCCGCGCACGGCGAAGACGCGATGTACGTCGCGAGACGGATTTATAAGACGACGACGGTCGTGAAGTACCTGAAAGACGGGGAGTGCACCTTACCGTCGGTGAACGTGAATCAAAACTTATTCGAGACGATTTGCCGAGACGTCTTGTTACGCACGAGAGAAAGGACGGTGGAAGTGTACGAGAGCGAACGAGGGAACGCGAAGGATTTCAAATTGACGAGACGAGGAAGCCCGGGGAACGTGTTGGATTTTGAGGACGTACTGTTCGATGGCAGTAAAGAGAACGATTTGAATGCTATCACTGCGAACGGGAATAATATCGATACGGATTCCTTACCGATCGTGTGCGCGGTGAAGTGCGTTTTGAAACAAGAACAACGACGCATCGGTTTGGCGTTTTTCGAGTACTCGACGAGAACGTTGAGAGCGCTGGAGTTTTCGGACGAAGAGAGATTGGGTCAGTTGGAATCTATTTTAGCACAGATTAACGCGAGGGAAGTTATTGTGCCGAACGAGGTGGATAAAACGAACGGAGGGGCGATGACGGCGGACGCGAAGAGAATCGCGGACGTGATCGATAGATGCGACGCGATGCGAACGCCAAAAGCGAACAGCGAATACTTTCGAACGGATGACGTCGAAGACGATTTGAAAAGGGTGCTGAAAAGCGGTGATAACGTTCAAGCGCACAGGAACGTCTTGGACTTACCATTAGCCGTGCAGTGTTTGCACGCGGTGATGAAATTCGCCGACATTAGCAACGACACGCAAAACCACGGCCGGTGCGAGTTGGAGTTGTTCGACAGTGGAGCGCACGTGCGATTGGACGCCGCGGCTTTGAAAGCGTTAAACGTGTTCCCGGGCAGCGGGGCCGGCGGCGGGGACAGGTCGTTCGGGGAAACAGCCAACGGTAGGAAAGGGGGCAGCGGAGGGTTCTCTTTGTACAATTTACTCAATCGATGCACGTCGCCAATGGGTAAAAGAGTGTTGTATCGTTGGTTGAAACAACCGCTAGTTTCTGTGGAGAAGATTTCGGAAAGACACGACGTCGTGGAGACATTTTCCGAGGAAAGCGCGCTGAGAGACTCGTTGCGAAACGCACACTTGAAATCTTTACCAGACGTCGAGCGCTTGGCGAGAAAGTTGGAGAAGAAGAAAACGTCGTTGATGGATTTATGTAAATTATACCAAGCGTCGAGCGCGATTCCTCACGCCGTCGATTGCTTAGAGCGCATTCCATTTTCCGACGAAACCAAGAAAGCGTTGTTCGTATCCAAATACATTTTGCCTTTGAAAGAGTGCATGGAAGAGGAAAAGTTGGGCAAATTTGAAGCTTTAATTGAACACGCGGTGGATTTGAACAAGATCCCGGACGAGTACGTCATCTCTGCCGAGTTTGACGACACGTTGGGTCTCTTAGAGCAACAGAAGAAATCTACGGAGGAGGAAATCAACGTCGTCTGGCAAGAAGCCGCGGAGGATTTGACGATGGAGAGAGACAAACAGTTAAAATTGGAAAAGAATAATCAACACGGATACTTTTTTCGTTTGACGAAGAAGGACGAAACCATGGCGCGATCGAAGTTATCAAAGTCCGCGCAGTTTCAAATCTTAGAGGCAAAGAAAGACGGCTCAAAGTTTACGAATAAAAAGTTACGCGCGTTGAGTCAGAAGAGGTTAGATATCGATCGAACATACGAGGCGAAGCAGAAACATTTGGTCCAACGCGTCTTGGATGTGGCGGTCTCTTTCGTCGATATCTTTTTAAAGGCGTCTTCGGTGATGGCGGAATTGGACGTTTTGTGCGCGTTTGCTGAGGTTGCGCAAACCGCCCCGACGCCGTACATTAGACCGCAAATGACTAACGCGGACGAGAAAGAACTCGTGTTGCTCGATTCGAGACACCCGCTCGTGGAGACGCAGGATTCTTGCGGCGAGTTTGTGCAAAACTCGTGTAAGATGATGAAAGGCGAGAGTTGGTTTCAGATTATCACCGGTCCGAACATGGGCGGAAAGTCCACGTTTATTCGCCAAGTTGGCGTGAACGTTTTGTTGGCGCAAGTCGGTTCGTTCGTCCCATGTTCGAAAGCAATCATTCCAGTGCGGGATGCTATTTTCTGCCGCATCGGCGCCGGAGATTTTCAATTGCGCGGCGTTTCCACGTTCATGGCGGAAATGCTCGAATCCGCGTCCATTTTACGTTCGGCCACGGAGAAGTCGTTGGTTATCATCGATGAGTTAGGTCGTGGCACGTCAACTTACGACGGTTTTGGTTTAGCTTGGGGCATCGCAGAACACTTGGCGAACGAAGTCAAAGCGCCTTGTTTGTTCGCCACGCACTTCCACGAGTTGACAGAATTAAAAGGTGATACTGGGGTGAAGAATTTCCACGTTTCGGCGAAAATCGACGTCGCGAATAAGAAAATTGCGATGCTGTACGCTTTAGAGGAAGGCGCGTGCGACCAGTCTTTCGGCATTCACTGCGCTGAGTTTTCGGGCTTTCCGGCTGAGGCGTTGGAAGACGCTCGCAAATGCGCCGAAGAATTAGAAAATGGAAACATTTCTGGAAACAAAGAAAACGACAGATCGGATGTCGACGATGCTGATGCAACGTACGGTCGCAAACGCGCCATGCAATTCCTCTACGATTTCAAAAATATCCCTTTACCTCAACTCGCGCCTTCAGACGTCATCGAACGCGTAAAGAAACTCAAAACAGAGTTGGAGCGAGACGCGAGCGCGTCGAAGTGGTTGCAAAACGTCTTCGAGGATATCAACGCGAATAAAGCCGCGTGAATTCTGTGTCGTCGAAGACGTCGTAAAGAAAGTACCCCGCGTGTATTTGTTTGTTCGCGCGGCGGCGGCGGCGGCGCGTTGTAGTATTTTTAGTAGATTTTTACAAGAGAAACACCCCATGCACACACACGTATTACCATAGTACGATGAACACCACCGGGACCAAAAAAAGGCAGGCACCACCCAAAAAAATGGATCAAAAAAATCTACAAAAAATTTGCGGTCGTCGTTTTTGCTCCCGACACAAAAAAAAGACGAATGGGCAAAGGCGCGAACGCATCGTCGCGGCGATCTTCGTCGCGTCGCGGTGCTCCCATATTCTCGGATGACACCGTCGGCGATGTTATCAAGAACAACGCGCCGGCGACGTTTTCGGAGAAGAGATTTGACGAACTCGTCCCTGGTCGTAAGTACACCCAAATCCGTGGGAAGACGTACGACATCACCGAATTCGCGAAACGTCACCCGGGAGGGAGTCAACTCTTGATGCTCGCGCACGGACGAGACGCGACGATTTTATTCGAATCGCACCACTTCAGATCGGAAATCGTGGAGAAAGTGTTGAAGACCTTGCCGACGGTAAACGTGGAGGAGAACTGGTGTCCGGACGAAACCTTCCCTAAACCTCTGGATTCGACCTTGTATAAAAAGATTCAGAAGAGAGTGAGAGAGGAAGTGGTGGAACCGAAAGCGAAGAATAGTGGACGGAAAGCGAGAGGCGCGGGTGGAGTAAAGTTTGACGCGTTTTGCGTCATTTTGTGCTACTTTGTGGCTTTATACATGTTCAATACGAACCCGACCGTTTTGACTGGCATGTTTTTAGGCTTCTCGGCGTATTGGAGCGGCACCGGGTTACAACACACCGCCAATCACGGTGGGTTGACGCAATCTGGGTTCGTGAATGCCATTTGGGGGTGGTTCGGGTGCGATGTGGTTTTAGGCAAGAGTTCTATCGAGTGGAGATACCATCATATGGTGTCGCACCATTCGTATTGTAATGATGCGACGAAGGATCAAGACGTGTACACGTCGTTTCCTCTCATACGATTAGACGAAAGTTTGGAGTGGAAGTGGTTTCATAAGTATCAAGCATTTTATTCGGTCTTAGCGTGGCCGTTTTTGTATTCAGCCGCACAAGTTGGGGATTTTGTAAACGTTGTGATCACGAAGTCGAGCCCTGGCGTGGAGTATTTGGGATTGATGAAACACGAGATGGCGTTGTTTTACTTGGGCAGAGCGCTACACTACGGTTTGAAATTCGCGTTGCCAATGTATAACTTTGGCATCAAGGCGTGCATTTTACCACTCGTCGCGTATGGCACGTTTGGCTCGTTTATTTTGTGCTGGTTTTTCATCGTTTCACACAATCTGGATGGCTTACAGCCGGCGGCGTTGCCGAAGAGAGCGCAAAACGATTGGGCCGAATGGCAAATCCGCACGAGCGCGAGTTGGGGCGAATCGATCTGGTCGTTCTTAACCGGCGGTTTGAATTTACAAATCGAACACCACTTGTTCCCAGGGATGGCGCATAACTTGTACCCAAAGATGGTTCCAATCGTAAGAGAGGAGTGCGAGAAAGCCGGCGTTCCATATCACGGTCACCCGGGTATCTTTGGTTTGTTTCCGATCACCGTGAAGATGTTTAAATTTTTACACAAGATGGGACAAAAACCGGTCGAGAAAACCATCACTGCCACGAGAAGATCTACTCGTGCAAGCGCGAAGAAAGCGCTCTGATAATATTCCATTCTAATATGCTTAAGTTTATATGTAGTTGCTGTTGTTTGTTATTGATAATTTTATCAATTAACCCCTTCTACCGTCGTACACTTCCCCTGCGGCAGCGGATACCGCCACGTTCGCTCTAACGAAATCACCTTCAGCTAACGCCGCCTCGCTGTGTAAATATTTCGCGGCAATCCTCGAACCTTCCACTTTTCCTCGTGACCGTTTCAACATCGCTTCTTCAGCTATAGCTAACGCCTCTTTCGTGTTGGCGACTTTCGGCGGCGTGCCGTTGGTGCGTTCACCGGGTAAGAGAAATTTAGGCGCTCTGGAAAGCGCTCGAGCGAGATTCAAGGCGTCCACTAACGCCTGATTAGCGCCTTGACCTTTGAAAGGCGACATGGGGTGTGCCGCATCTCCTAAAAGTGTGGTGAGTGCATCCACAGACGTTGTTTCTTTATCCGATGTGTCTTTCTTCCTCCCATTTCTAAACACGACTTCGTCTTCTATGAGCATATCAAACGCCGGGTACCCAGACATGTTCTCACTCCTCGTCGATTTTAACAACGTTTGTGTGGGTTCACACCAATTTTCGCACCGTTTCCGGGACTCTTTCAGTAACTTTTCGCGATCTTTTGAAAGCTCGACGGCTTCATCGTAGTCACACGGGAACGAAAGTTGCCACATCATCGCGTGGGGGATGTTCGTATACGTCGGGTCGACGTCGTGTTTGTAGCCTAATATGTCTTCCGCAATCTCGTTCGTCGAAAATGGCATGCAGAATAAACGGTTGTGCCCGTCGAGGATCTGGAACGCTTTGTTCTTACACAACTCGTGGTCCATGCCGTGGCAAATGCCGAGGACGACGAGACAATCGAGGTAGTTTAAGCCTTCGTGGATGGTGTCGAGATTGTCGAACTTGTGTGCGCGAACGCGACTGAACAAACCGTCCGCGCCGACGATGCAATCTGAGAGCACTTTTTCACCGTTCGTAAATGTCACCTCTACACGAGGATCATCGTTATCCTTCACATCTTCTAAAATTGCCTTGGCGCTATCAAACTTCATCCCCCACCGAATGTTCTCCGGATTAACCGAATCCAACAGCATTTTCCGTAACTCCTGTCTTGGAATGTGCACGTTCCTCAACGAATGCGCCACGCTTGGTAAATGTTTACTGTCGCTATTCGCGGCGCCCGCATCGCTCGTCGTTCGCTCCTTCCTCTGTTCGACGGAGTGCCCGTATTCACCCAACACTTTACCGTTATTTTGCAACGCCACGTTCGCATCGGAACCAACTCCATTCAACTCCAACCCTAATTGTTTCAACGCCGACGCTCCCGAATACCTTTGCATAGTTAACCCATACCCTTGCCTCCTCGCTTTAAACTCTTCGTCTTTCTCGAATATCGTGAACCGAATGCCTCGATGTTGCAACGCGACGCCTAAAGCCATGCCGCCGATACCGCCGCCGATGATAGACACGTGACCTTGACTTGCGCTGTCGAGAGCGTTCTCGCTGGCGTTATTCGTGCTCCCACTACTTAGATCCATCAACCCGGTCCCTTGGCAGTCTGCGCACGTCGTCCGTTTATTGCCAAACGCTTTTTTCTTCTGTTTCTTGTTTTCGCCTCCTCCTTTCCTGTGAAAGGCGTTTGGATACATCTCCCGTTTCTCTTGCCTTTTCTTCTCCTGTCGTTGCCGTCGAGATTGGCTGACGAGAACGCCTTCGCCTCGACACTTCGAGCACGCGAATGCACATAATCCCGTGTCGTCGCTCGTCCCGTCGCGAGAAGATGAAGACGCGTTCGCTCCCATCGCGGCGACGGTGGCGACCAGTCGTCGTCGTCGTCCGAACGCGTCACCCGACGAAGAAGACAACGAAGCCGGTTGTTTTTTGGTCGCGAATGCAAACCCGTTTTTTCGCTGCTGCTGCTGCTGATGTTGGTGACGAAGAAGATGTCGAATGTGCCGATGATGATGACGACGGCGACAACGAAGACGATACAAAAGCGGATACGGGAGGATGCTACAAAAGCGAAGAGTCTTCGCGATGCTCCTCGTCGCGTTCATCTCGTCGTCGTCATCATCATCAGAAACGACGACGACATAACGATATGATTTTAACCGCTCCTGTTTTTTATTCGTGGTGGTGGTGGTGGTCGGTGGTGGTCGGTTATTTATAAAGGAGGAGCAGGAGGAGACTTTTTTTTGAGAGAGAGGAGACTTGAAAATGTGTGTGGACTTTTTCTCTCCTATTTTTTTCCAAAACCCTAAACTGTAGGATTGAATTCTTTTGGAAAAGAAAACTCTTCTCTTTTTACTTTTCTTCTCAAAAAATGTTGGTGTTGTTCAATACGCGAGAGACGTCTTCGACTTGGACGACGACGACGATGATTACGACGAGTTGATGCCAGAAGAAGAGAATGACGAAGAAAGGCAAAGAGACGACGCACACCGGGTGCGCCGCGGCGATGACACTCGTGCTCGTTTTGGTGGTGTGCGTGACGGATAATCCGTATCATCGAAACGGGGAGTCGTCGAGAGACGAAAGAAAGATGGAAGGAGACAACTTTGGAGAGACTTTGAACGCGGGCGAAGCGGAGTTTGATCCGGACACGTTTACGTTACCGGTATATTTACCACCGGCTCCACCGGCTCCAAGAGGACCTCCGGCACCGAAAATTGCGCAGAGCAGACACGACTGGTCGCGAGAGCAGTACGAAATTGCGAAAGATATGAATGATGGGGAGTCGCTGAGAGCTATAAGCGGACAAATCTTTGGCGGGTTGGATTACGAGGTACCGTTTACCGAAAACCCTCCAAAAGCGACGAGTACGTTCTCCCCGTGCGCGGTGTTGTACGGTGGTGTGCAGTGTGCGGAGAAGAACACGTTGCCAAAGTGCGTGAAGACGATGAACGCTCTTCCGTTTAAGAGCGATACGTGGATGTCGCTACATACGGGCGGGAGAAACGGAAACGAAGGAGATTTAGCGTCGTTGCACGGATTATTCGCGAATGGAATAGAATTTGGAGAGATTAAGAGAGAAGTGGATGCGGTGTACAATGGATTTCCGAGAGGAGATTGGTTGAATAACACGCGAAAATCGCCGGGGAAGTACGCGTTAGCTAATGCGTGCGCGTTAGTCCACAACGACGGGAAATTGAAAGGGAGCGGGTTGGGGCATCGAATTGACAAGCACCATTTAGTTATTCGTTTGAACGACGCTCCAGTGAGAGGACACGAAGAGGACGTCGGAAGTTTTACGTCGGCTCGATTTTTAGGCGAAAAGTATTTTCGAAGAAAGGATCGGGACGATAGAAATTTAGAAAGAGCGGCGAGGGAGTTTCCCGATGAGAGTTTAGTCGCGTTGCACTGGTGTAAAACGAAACAAGAGGCATTGCACGGGAAACCTAAGTACGAGAGTCATTGCAGAAAAGAGAGCGTTTTCAAAGCGGTAAAGATGAAGGCCCACCTGTTCAATCCAAAATTCATCGATGCGGTATCCACGAGTTTAGAGTTGAAAACAGACGAATCGCCGTCAGATTTCTTCATCGCTTTAGTGGCGTTGATGCATGTGTGCGCGCGAGTGCACGTGTACGGATACAATTTGTACGATAAAAGAGATTTGATTAAAACGAAACACACGAGTTATTTAGGGGAGATGAATGGAAAGTATCACATACCAAGACGCTATGGGAACGTCCCAGACGCGAAGAGAGGGATCACGAAGAAACCGATATTTGAGAAAGAGTCGCCGAATGGTTATTTTTACGCCAAGTTCAACAGAATCGCGCCGGACCAAGTGACGATTGAAGCGAGCGGTTTACACAAACCCGGTTTGATGGGTTCCGGTGCTTCCTTTGCAGGATACTCGCTCGGCAAATATAGAGACCGAAAGATGACCGCAGCGAAGAAAGGTTTGCGTAAACTGTTATCGAAATCGCACTTGCTGATGGAATCTCCTGAGGCAGTTGACGATAAAGAACAGTTTTGCGTTCGCGCTTTACACCACGCAGGTGTTGTCGCGGCTGTAGAAGCGAGTGGGAGAGAAGGTGGGGGATTCTACCACGAGCGAGAAAGTCTCACGCGGTCGAAGAAGGACATGCCTACACACCCTTCGCAAAAGTACACGAGAGGTCGTGGTAAGAAATACGGTTAATTAGATAAAATGCAATAGCTTTTAGATGAATGTACTTTTTTTTTTCTTTTCACTTGCCGCTCAAAACGTCTAACAGCGTCTTCTTCTCAAGCAACTTCCCATGTCTCAAGCTCACCATAAACTGTTTCTTCTCCATCTTCTCTTCGTCTAAATACACGTCTAAAGGCAAAAATGCCGCCTCTGCTATTTCCCCGTACGAACTCTCTGGTACGTTTCTCATCGGCGCTTCGACGGCGTCGGGATATTTGACCACCGTTTCCACTCGATTTCCCCAAAAGTCCATCGAAGATATTCTTAACCAATGCTTCTTCTCATCACTACTGCTCATTAACGCTAACTCGCCGACGTATCTATTCGCAAACTCTTGCAACGCAAACGAGCATCCGACCGCGCCAAACGCCGATGCCGATGCGAATAACATCTGCGTCGTCGCGCTCACATTTTCTATGTTTTCTCCTGCTCCTCCAAAGAACAACACCATAGGGGTTGACACCGCACCGATGGAAAATAGCTGCATGAGTTTAAATCGAACGACGACTCGGAACAGTTTCACGTGTGGTCCTTTGTAGAGCACCACTGCCGTTCTTTTCTCGTCCGTTTCTCGAGACGTCCCCCCGGTGGACGTCGATGTAGACGCGGTGGTTGAGCAATGGACTCGTCTGTGACGATGCAGATGTGACTGCGCGCTCTCGCGTTCATCTTTTCTCTCCGATGTGGCGCGCCCCGACGGCGCGTTCGAATTGAAATATTTCGAGTCGTCAAACGCGGAAGAGGAGTGGACGAGAGGTGGTGCGCGAAGTGCACGAGTGGAGCGACGCGCGAACGCGTGGAGCATCGCGTCGGGAAGAGAGAGACCAAGGGGGCAGGATTTCTCACTTCGATTAAAAAGTGAGGGGAAGTCCCCAACTCAAATTATTATGTGTTCTTTTGCGTTCTTTTAGTCCGCTCATCAAAAGCGAAAGAAACGCGCATAAAATAGCGGAATGTGGATTAAAACGTCCCATCTTCCAAGGAAGCTACGTACTCGCAGAAACTAATGCTACTATCGTTATCGCTCTTATCTAATTTCGTGGGCATAGTTTGCCCGTCTTTACCGACCGGTAACTTTTTATCCGGTGTGATGCCTATTTTATTGATATCGGTACCTAACGGCGTTTGGTACTTTGCCACGGTGACGTTGACGGCAGAGCCGTCGCTGAGCGGAACAATGGTCTGGATTAAACCCTTGCCATACGTTGGTTCGTCACCGAAAATGGTCGCCCGGTTGTTATCGCGCAAGGCAGCGGTTAAGACTTCCGAAGCGGACGCGGTGCCTTTGTTGACAATTACCGAGAGTTTTTTGTTGTAGACATTCTCGATGGGTTTGCCATTGACTTCGAACGTGTCCCGAACGCCTTCGGCGTCGGCAATTTGGACAATCAAACCTTTCTTCATCAATTGTGAGGCGATATCTAACGCGCCTGGAAATAAACCACCCGAGTCGTCGCGTAAATCGAGGACGAACGAGTTGGCGCCTTTCTCGGCTAAATCTGTGAACGCCTCTTTCGTTTTCGCCGCCGATATCGAGTTGAACGTTTGCAACTTCACCACTCCAACGGAATTATCGTCACTTTTCGATTTGCACAAATCTGATTTTACGGGAACCACGGCATATTGTTTCCTCGTCACGCTTAAACTTTTTGTCTTGCCCGGCGTCGCGCTCGGTTCGATTTTCAACAAAACGTCCGAGCCTTGCGGTCCCCTCAACAACTCCGCGACTTCGTACAGCGACAAACCCGTGACATCTGTCGCATCAATCTCTAAAATTTTATCCAGTGGTTTAATCCCAGCCAAGTATGCCGGCGCATCAATCGTCGGTGTGACTACTTTCACGCTCAAGTCTGAATCTATGGTTAACTCCACCCCTATGCCGCTCACGTTTGCATTCATCGTATTCTCGCTCACCGCGGCGTATTGATCTGGTTCCAAAAAACGCGTAAACGGATCGTCTAGCTTTTTCAACATCTTCTTAATCTCCTCGTACGCGTCTTCTCTCGACGGCATCGGCGTGTTTTTCACCGTTTGTTCCCGATATTTAAACCAACTGACGCCGTTGAATGTCTTGTCCACGTACGCTTTATCCACCGCTCGCCACGCTTCCATGAAGACGAGCTGGTTTTCCGTCACCGCGTCGGCGATTCGAGGCGTGGACAGGAAGAGCGCTCCGGCGAGTGCGACGCTTGTCGACCACCGTGGTGCCGTTTGGAATGCAGAAAGAACGTCGTCCGTTGTCTTCGTCTTCCTCTTTTGGCCTTCTTCGTCTTCATCGCTTTGGGCCGTCGTCGCGCTCCAAAGATGATGATGATGATGATGATTCCCGCGGCGTCGCGAAAGCCGACAAAAAGATCGACGACTTTGACGACGACGACGACTCGTAGTGTATTGGTGGTCACACCGCCTCGAGGTCGTCGTCGTCGTCAAAGTCGTCGTCGTCGTCATCCTCTTCCCAACCGTCGTCGTCGTCAAAGTCGTCGTCGTCAAAGTCGTAAAAAAAAATGTGTGACGTCTTTGTGCCACTTTTGATAAAAATGATAAAAATGAAATGATGAATACTCATCCACTCTTACGAACACCTACTCCTCAACATCCAATAAAAGGTGAAACCCCTACGTACATGGGTACTTGCTCAAAAAAAAGACACACGACACAATTAGGGTTTCATCATCATCATCATTTTTATCATTTTTATCATCATCCCACTTTCTTCTTCTTCGTATACGACTCAAAAATTCTGACGACATTTGACGACCTTTGAAAAAAAAAACGAAAAAAAAAGAAAAGGGAAATTTTCAAACATTTTTTGTCACC
>MDTG01178334.1_pt1 | contig 12017 bp, 14 predicted proteins | sample 811421 | NCBI WGS metagenome assembly MDTG01 (sample SAMN05326645, study PRJNA326480) | marine metagenome | isolation source: seawater | place: Pacific Ocean: South East | collected 2011 | reverse complement strand
TCTTAAAAAAGTTGGGCTTGGTTATATTAAAATTGGTCAACAAGCTACTACTTTATCTGGTGGAGAAGCTCAAAGAATTAAATTAGCAAAAGAATTATCAAAAAGATCAACTGGAAGAACTATGTATATATTGGATGAACCAACAACAGGTCTACATACACATGATATCAAAAAACTCCTAGAGATCTTACAAACATTTGTCTACCAGGGTAATACAGTCGTAGTTATTGAGCACAACTTAGATGTAATTAAAACAGCAGATTGGATCGTGGATATGGGCCCAGATGGTGGGGTAAATGGAGGTAAAATCATCGCTGAAGGAAATCCAGAGAAAATCAGTGAAATAAATATGAGCTATACGGGAAATTTCCTAAAAAATATTATCAACAGTAAATATAAAAAAACAGCTTAGTTTTAAGATAAAAAATGATATAATTAACTTATGGTTTCAATATTACAGTCTTTATCTAAAACTATTCATTTATCAATAGTCTTAGCAATTGTTTTGTTTTTAGGACTTTTTTTTGGTGGCGGTGATTTTGCATTTGATCAACTTTTTTGGAGTTGGTTATTTAGATATTTACACGTACTTGCTGGCATAATGTGGATTGGCCTTCTTTGGTACTTAAATTTTGTTCAAATACCAAGTATGCCTAAAATTCCAGATGAACAAAAACCTGCTATTGGTAAAGTAATCGCTCCTGCTGTTCTATTTTGGTTTAGATGGGCAGCGCTTGCAACTATAATTACTGGATTAATAGTCGCTTACCTAAATGGATATGTTCATCAAGCAATGACATTAGGCATAGGTAGTGGAGGAGGAAAAAATACTGCAATAGGTATTGGAATGTGGTTAGGTTTAGTAATGGCTTTCAATGTTTGGTTTATTATTTGGCCAAATCAAAAAAAAGCGCTGGGCATAGTTGAATGCTCTCCTGAAGAAAAACCCAAAGCTGCCAAAACAGCAATGCTTACTTCAAGAATAAATACACTTTTGTCATTACCAATGTTACTATCAATGGTAATGGCGCAAAATTTATACTAATTATCTATATTATCTTCTTTTAAAATAGTTTTCTGACTTACTTTTGTATAGTTAAGCATTGGTGTTGCGACAAATATTGATGAGTAGGTTCCAACTATAACACCTACTATCATTGCAAAAGAAAAGCCTTTTAATATAGCTCCGCCAAAAATATATATTGAAATCAACGCTAATAAAGTAGTAACAGAAGTGATTAAAGTTCTAGATAAGGTTTCGTTGGTAGAAATATTAGAAATGTCTGAAATTGGAATCTTAGAATATTTTTTTAAGTTTTCTCTTATGCGATCAAATATAACAACAGTGTCATTCATTGAATAACCTACTATAGTTAAAACCGCAGCTACAATAGATAAATTAACCTCAAATGATAAAAGGGAAAATAATCCTAATGTAATTAAAACATCGTGGATAATGGCAATAATTGCCCCAAGGCTAAATTGCCATTCAAAGCGTATCCAAATATAAAATAACATAGCAGCCATAGATAATCCTATGGCTAATAGCCCAGCTTTTAATAATTCATTACTAACTTTTGGCCCAACATTTTCAACTCTTCTAAAAATAATTTCAGAACCTAAATCAGAAGACAATTTATCGTTTATATTTTTTATAAAGTTTTCATCTTGAGACTTAATCATTTCTATTTTAACTAAATAATCACTTTCTTTTCCAAACTTTTTAACTGTCACATCACCAAGATCCATTTTTAAAAAAGACTGTCGTATTTCTGAAATTTGAACTTGAGCATCAGAAGTTCTTATTTCAATTAATGTTCCTCCCTTAAAATCTACTCCAAAATTCAAACCTTTAAATATAATAGCTATTATTGAAAAAATAATTAGAATTAATGAAATAAAATTAAATTTTTTATAAAAATTTGAAAATTTTATATCTTTCGGGACTTTAAATATCATATAGAAATATTTTCATCCTTCTTTTTCATTACATATATAGATGTTAAATGTCTTGCAAAAAAATAAGCTGAGAATAATGTAGTCAATATACCTATTCCTAATGTTACAGCAAAACCTCTGACTGGACCTGATCCAAGAAAAAAAAGTATAATTGCAGATATTAATGTAGTTATATTAGCGTCTAAAATGGCAGTTTGTGCTCTTTTATACCCAGTATCAAAAGCATGAATTACTGATTTTTCAGTTCTGGTTTCCTCTTTAATTCTTTCAAAAATTAAAACGTTTGCATCAACAGCCATTCCTACTGTTAGTATAATTCCTGCTATTCCTGGTAATGTTAAAGTTGCTTCTAAAATAGTTAATACTCCAACTAAAAGAATTAAATTTATAATTAAAGCTGTATCAGCTATTATTCCTAAAAACCTATACTTATAAATCATATATAAAATAACTAACAAAAAACCAATCATTAAAGATAACGATCCAGATTTTATAGAATCTTCACCAAGGTCCGGCCCTACAGTTCTTTCTTCAATAATAGTCAAGGGTGCTGGAAGTGCACCAGATCTTAAAAGTAATGCTAAATCAGTTGCTGATTGAAAAGTAAAATTTCCTGATATTTGTCCGCTACCACTTACAATGGGCTCTCTTATTTGAGGTGAACTTATAACTTTGTTATCTAAAATTATAGCTAACCGCTTACCAACATTTTTAGTAGTTGCTTTTGCAAATTTCTTCGAGCCTACTCGATCAAGTGTAAAACTTACGACTGTATCACCAGAACGATTATCCAAACTGGGCCTTGCGTTTACCAAATTATCACCGCTTAATATGATTCTTTTGTTTATGCTAAGTTCTTCACCATTTTCTCCTATTAATATTTCTGCTCCAAATTCACTGTCTTCTTCAGAAACAAATCTAAAAGTTAAGTTAGCAGTTTTTCCTAAAAGATTTTTTATTCTATTAGGATCATCTAAACCGGGTAATTCAATTAATATTCTATCATTTCCTCTTTTAATTATTGTTGGATCTTTAGTGCCAACTTCATCAATTCTTTTTCTAACTATTTCTAGAGATTGATCTAGGGATGCGTTTTTGATTTCAATTATACCGAATTTTGAAAAAAATATTTTAATTATATTTGAATCAAATAAGTAATTCATTTCATGTGATTTATAATTTTCGTAATAAAAATTAATATTATTATTTTCCTTGTTAAGAAAAAAAGATTCAAAATCACCAATTTTTTCTTTCGTCATTTCAAAAGTTATTGATTCATCTTGAATTTTAATGCTTTTATATTTAATATTATTTTCTTTTAATATTTTTCTTAATAAAAGAAGTTTATTTTGCAATTTTTCCTTAACTATAGGTTTAGAATCTACCTCTAGAAGCAAGTATGAACCTCCTTGCAAATCTAGACCTAGATTTATATTTTTATTTAGAAAATTTTTATTATCTAAATCTAAAAAATTAATTATAGAAAAAAAAGATAAAAATATAATTATTGTATATATAATGATAATTTTTAATTTAGAAAAATATAACACAAAATATGATTACTTTTTCGTATTAGGTTTGTTTATTAAGCTTTGAATTGTTGATTGAACTACTTCTACTGTTACATTTTCTGATACAGTTATCTCCACTCTATCATTGCCAATAATTCGTTCAATTTTACCAACAATGCCGCCTGATGTTACAACTTCATCTCCCCTTTTAAGAGCTCCTACCATTGCTTTATGATCTTTAATTTTTTTTTGCTGTGGTCTAATTAGAAAAAAATAAAAAATTACAAAAATCAATATTAATGGAATAAATTGCGCAAAACCTGATCCTGACATTAATAACTCCTAAAATTGTAATATGATTATACTAAATAAAAAAAATAAACAATATCATTTATCCTATTTTTTTTTCACCATTCATGTAGGGTCGTAAAACTTCTGGAATCATTATAGAGCCATCTTTTTGCTGATAATTTTCCATTATTGCTATCAATGTTCTGCCGACAGCCAAACCTGAGCCATTTAATGTCGTTACAAAATCACTTTGTTTGTTTTCGTCTTTAAATTTGGCATTCATTCTCCGTGCTTGAAATTGTCCACATGATGAACAGCTAGATATTTCTCTATATTTATTTTCATAGGGTAGCCATACTTCTAAATCATAAGTTTTTTCTGCACTAAACCCCATATCACCTGAAGAAAGTAAAACAATTCTATATGGAAGCTTTAATCTTTTTAATATTTCTTGTGCACAATTTGACATTCTTTCTAGTTCTTCGTTGTTTTTTTCAGGCTCAACAATACTAACAAGCTCAACTTTATAAAATTGATGTTGTCTAATCATTCCTTTAGTATCTTTTCCATAACTTCCGGCTTCTTTTCTAAAACAAGCTGTAGATGCAACAAACCTTAAGGGTAAATGTTTTTTATTTATAAAAGAATCTCTTACTATATTAGTTAAAACTACTTCTGCTGTAGGTATCAAAAATTTTCGTGAGTCATTACTTTCAAGTTTTAGTTCAAATTGATCTTTTTCAAACTTTGGTAACTGGCCAGTTCCAAACATTGTAGTATCACTTACAATCAAAGGTGGTGATATCTCGGTGTAACCGTATTCCTTTGTATGTATGTCTAACATAAAATTTGAAATAGCTCTTTCCAAAAGAGCTAATTTTGATTTAATAAATACAAATCTTGCTCCAGAAGTTTTTGAAGCAATATCAAAATCCAACATATCAAGTTTTTTACCAATTTCGAAATGTGATAAAGGTTTAAAATCAAATTTTTTAATATCGCCAAATTTACTAACTTCTTTATTTGCTTTTTCATCCTTTCCTATAGGTACATCTTTTAATGCAATGTTAGGCAAAGAACTTAGAAATGTAATAATTTCTTTTTTTAATTTTATCTGTTTTTTACTTATTTCATCAATTTCATCTGTTAGTTTTTTTGATTTAGCAAATTGAGTTTTATCTTTCTTTTGTGATATAATTTTTTTTTCTTGCTCAAGTTTTTCTTTTTTTTGTATTAATTCCCTATTTTTTTTATCTAAATCTAATATTTTTTTAATATCAATATCTAAATTTCTATCTGCTAATCCTTTTGTAAATAAATCAGGATTATTTCTAATTTCTTTTATATTATGCATTTTTTTTCTTTTCTATTAACCTTACAGACAATATAGATAATTCGTAAAGAATTAACAAAGGTATTCCAAGACCAATTTGAGTTATTGGATCTGGTGGCGTCAACACAGCTGCTGCAGCAAAAATAATAACGATTACATATTTTCTTCTTGTTTTTAAATATTCAGAATCAATAAAGCCCACTCTTGCTAATAAACTTAGTAAAACTGGTAATTGAAAACTTATTCCGAAAGCAAAGATTAAACGCATAATTAATGATAAATATTCATTCACTTTAGCCTCTAACTGAATAGGGAGATTACTTATTTCGGCGGTTGATTCGAAACTTAAAAAGAATTTAATAGCTAATGGCATAATCAGATAATATACAAGCATACCTCCGAGTAAAAAAAGAGTTGGCGTTGCTATTAAGTATGGAAGTAATGCTTTTTTTTCGTCTTTGTATAAACCTGGCGCAATAAACTTCCAAATTTGTGTTAATAAAATTGGACTCGTAATAAAAAAAGCTGTGAAAAAAGCAACTTTTAAATAAGTAATAAAAGTTTCATGTAATGCAGTAAAAATTAATCTCCTGTTCTCTGAATCGTCTTTAACTGCATTTGCATATGGTTCTATTAAAAAAGCATAAATATTTTCTGCAAAAAAATAACAAATTATAAAAAAGATGAATAAATATATAAAAGATTTAATTAATCTAGATCTTAATTCTGTTAGATGCTCAATAAAGCTAGATTGTTTTGTTTTATCTTCATTCATCTTTTTTTTTATCTAAATTTATATCTAAAAGATCTTTTTCTTTTGAAATTTCTTTCTCTACATTATCTTTTAAATTTGTTACATCGCTCTGAATTTCATTAAAGTAATCTTTTATATTTCGCATCCAACTACCAATTTTTTTCAACACTATTGGAAAATCTTTTGGACCAATAATTAATACGGCTATTACCACAACAATTAGTATTTCAAACCATCCTATTTGTGGCATTTTAAATTACTTTTTATCTGAATTAGAATCTTCGCTTGATGTTTCTTCTGATGATAACGACTCGTTTTGCTCTGAAGTTGGATCTTTCATTCCTTTTTTAAAACTTTTTATTCCTTTAGCAACGTCTCCCATTAAAGCAGAAATTTTGCCCCTTCCAAAAAGAAGAACGACTAGTACAACTACAATTGCTATTTGCCAAAAACCTATACTCATAATACTAATAATATATATAATTTTTTCGATTTATTAAAGATTTCTTTTACTCCTCTTCTGGCTTTAAAGTGCCACCTATTAAGTCATCTATATCAGAATATATGTTTTCTTTCTTTTCAACTTCATGTTCTTTATAAAATTTACCAGTTCCAAATATAGAGGTGTCAACACTTCCACTATCTATAAAACCTGCGGAAGCTAGTTCATCAACATTAGGAAGATCAGTTAATTTTTTAAGATTAAAATGACTTAAAAATTCGTCAGTAGTAACATATTGTATTGGTTTTCCTGGTACATTTTTTCTTCCTGAAGGTCTCACCCAATTAAGTTCAAGTAAAATTTCTAAAGTTCCAGTACCGAATGAAACGCCTCGAATCTCTTCTATTTCAGATCTTGTAACGGGTTGATGATAAACAATAATAGCTAAAGTTTCGATTGCAGCTTTCGACAATTTTTTTTGAGTAGTTTTTTGATCACTCATAAATTTTGAAAGATTATCAGCGGTACGAAAGGACCATTTGTTGCTTATACAAACTAAATTTATACCTCTATGTTCGTACTGTTTTTGAAGAGACTCCAGAATTTTTAGAATATTAACTCTTGATTTTAATTTCTCTTGGATGCTTTCGGGGTCTAAAGGTTCTGAAGCGGCGAACAATATAGCTTCAACTTGCCTTTCTTCTTTAGCTGGACTTAATGGAAATTTTAATATTTTCAAATTATTTTTTTTATTCATTTTTATTTTTAATCAAAACTTTGTCAAAACTTTTTTTTTGCATAATATTAATTAAACCCTCTTTTGTTAACTCCAGGGAGGCTGATAACATACCAGCAACGCCAGACTTTTTAAGACTAATATTTTTTTTAAACTTTTTAGGTACAAGTTTTGAAATTTCAACCCAATCAGATAATTTACCTAAATTATTTTTTATTATTTCAATTGCTTGTTCTGTGGTGCAAAAAGGTAGTTTTGGTATATTGATTGATGAAAAGTTTTTTTTTGAAATATAACTAGAATAAGATTTAAGTAATTCATATAAAGATAAATTATAGTTTGAATTAGCTTTAGAACGTATGCCTCCCTTCATGCCTCTCATATGTATATCAATTCCTAATCTTTTCTTTTTTAAAAGCTGGTCTGAAAATAACCTAATCAATTCTAATTTTTTTAATTGTAATTTTAACTGTTCTGCGACTTCTGTAGCTTTAAATTCATCCTCTTCATCTTGGGGTAATAATAATTTAGATTTTAAGTATGCTAGCCAAGTAGCCATTAACAAATACTCTGCTGCTAAATCAAGATTCAGTTCTTTAGCGCTATTTATAAAATTAATAAACTGGTCAGCCAACTGAGTTATAGATATATCTGCTAAGTTTACCTTTTGAGATTTAGCTAAATCTAACAAAACTTCTAGCGGGCCAGAATAATTGTCAATCTTAACTTTTAAAATTTCATTATTTTCATAGCTCATAAATCAATATTATCCTAAAAATTTATAAAATTGTGATGTTTTTTTTTGTGTAAATATATCTATTGAAGGAACGATTTTAATTAACCGATTCATTTGTTTTATATTACCATTGCAATGGAGAACTAAATTACAACCAGCTTCTAAAGCCATAGTTGCATTTTTAGTTAAACTATATTTAAGAGCTTTCATAGAAATATCGTCTGAAATCAATATTCCCTTAAATCCAATATTTTTTCTAATTACCTCATCAATAAGCTTCTTAGAATGTGTTGCGGTAAATTTAGAGTCATATGCTGAGTAAATTATGTGTGCAGTCATTGCAAAAAAAGATTTACATTTTTTAAATGGTATAAAATCATTACGAATTAAATAATTTTTATTATTTGAAATTTTAGATAGTTTTAAGTGACTATCCGAAGATGATAATCCATGACCTGGTATATGTTTGACCACAGTAGCAATTTTATTTTTTTGATAATGAGCAATGCAAAATTTTCCCAACCTAGCAACGATATTTGCGTTTTTTGAGAAAGATCTGTAGTAAATAATTCTGTTAGTTTTTTTTCTTTTTATATCAAGAACTGGAACAGTATTAATATTTATTCCAAGCTCGTTTAGAATAGCAGAAACTGTTTCTATATATATTTTATAATAATCATAAAATTTGTTTTTATTTTTATAATAAATTTTTCCAAAATAATCTTGGGAAAATAAAGTCATATCAATTATTTTTTCTAGTCTAGAAACGGAACCGCCTTCTTCATCAATCAAAATTGGATATTTTTTATCTTTCATCAGGGATTTGATATTTATTATTAATTTCTTTGTTTGTTCTAAATTCTTTATATTTCTTGAAAATAAAATTATACCCCAAGGCTTATGATTTTTTATTAACCTTTTTTCTCCATTTGTTAAACTTATACCTTTGATACCTAGAATAATTGCTTTTCGCTTCATAACTAATCCTTCAATAAATCAAAAAATTTATATCTTTTTTTGCTTTTTTTAAACTCTTCAAGACCATCTGTATACTCAATAATATTTTGAGTATCATTTTTTAATAGCGGAATATTAATTAAATTATGAAGAACATAAAAATTATTTTTTGATCTTGTTTTGTTTGTATTAATCATATTTTTTTCTGAGAAATAATAAAAAATAATTAAGGAGATAAAAGTAAAAAAGGTAATAAATAAAAATATATTTTTGATTTTTTTAATCATTACATAGATTTTGGAGTTGACACGCCTAGTATTCCCATGCCACTCTTAATAACAATGGCTAAGGCTTGAAGCAAAACTAATCGTGTTTTATTTAAATTCTTATTTTCTCCAACGAATCTGTAGTCCTTATTATCTTTACCCATATTCCAGTAGGAATGAAACAAAGTAACTAATTCATACAAATAGAAAGGTATCCTGTGTGGCTCAAGTTTTTTTGAAGTAATTTCTATACATTTTGGCCATTCTGAAATTTTCTTTAAAATTTTAATTTCGTGCTCATTAAGATTAAAATTATTCTCTAAACTAATCTTTTTGTTTATATCAAGTTTTAAAACTCTAAAAATAGAATTAATTCTTGCATATGCGTATTGAACATAAAAAACTGGATTATCTTTTGATTTTTCTGTTACTTTTTCAAAATCAAAATCTAATTCTACATCGTTGCTTCTATTTAACATCATAAATCTTGCTGAATCTTTTCCAACTTCTTTTACTAAATCTTCAACAGTGATATATTCTCCTTTTCTTTTTGACATTTTAAATGGCTGTCCATTTTTAAAAAGTTTTACTAATTGGGAAACTTTACATATTAAATTGATCTTATTATTAGAAATTGCTTTTGTAGCGGCAATGATTCTTTTGATATAACCAGCATGGTCAGCTCCAAGTATATTAATTAAATAATTAAATTTTCTTTCAACCTTGTTTGAATGATACGCCATGTCTGCCGCAAAATAAGTCCATTCACCATCCTCCTTTTGTAATGGTCGATCAACATCATCACCAAACTTGGTGGATTTAAATAATAACTGCTGTCTTGCTTTCCAATTGGATATGGTTTCACCCTTCGGCGGTTCTAATTTACCTTTGTAAATAAAATCATTCTTTTCTAACTTTTTAATAACTTTTGAAACCATTTTAGTATTAATTAATTTAGATTCAAAAATATAATTATCATGCTTAACTCCAAGCATTTTTAAATTATCTTTTATTAATTGCATAGAAAAATTTAATGATTGATTTTTTAAATTATTATAAATCTTTTCATAATTTTTAAAATTTTTTATTTTTTTACTTTCAATAACTTTTTTAGCTATATCTATAATATAGCTACCTGGATATAAATCTTTATCTAAAGGAAAATTTTTTTTTTCTTTAATTTCTAATATTCTATAAAATACCGACAGTACAAATTTTTGAATTTGACCTCCGTGGTCATTAACATAATATTCTTTTGTAACTTTATTTCCGTTAAAAATTAACAAATTGGATAAGGCATCTCCAATGATTGCACCTCTACAGTGACCTACATGTAAAGGCCCGGTAGGATTAGCTGAAACAAATTCTATATTATATTTTTTTTTCTCTTTGTTAAGAGACCCAAACTTTGAATTAAACTTTATTATATTCAATAAAATACGTTTCCAAAAGGAAACCTTAAATTGAATGTTTAAAAAACCAGGTCCAGCAATATCAACACTTTTAAATTCTTTAAAATTCGATAATAGATTTTTTTTTATTATTTCCGCAACTTCGTACGGTGGTTTATTGTTAATTTTAGATATAATTAATGCTGCATTGCACGAAATATCAGCTTCTTGATTTTTAGGTGGTAATTCAACAATAATGCCATTGGTTAGCTCAGGAATCTTTATTATCTTTTTTTTTTCTAATTTTTTAAGAGTAAAAATTATTTTTTTTTGATAATCAGAAAATATATTCATTTTATTTTATTATATAAATTAATTGCGTATCTATCAGTCATTCCGGCAATAAAGTCTGCAATAACTCTCTCTTTTTCGCTATTATTAAACAAATCTTTATTTATAAATTTTTTGTTATTTTTTAATAAATATTGAAAAAGATCGTAAATTATTTTTTTTCCATTATTATTATTTTTTATAACCATTTTGTGTTTATACATATTATATTTTAAAAAATATTTTATTTCCTTATCTATTTTTTTCATTTTATGGGAAAATTCAACTAATGGTAAATTGTGTTTATAAATATCGTTAATTGTTTTGATTTTGTTATTTTGTATATTTTTTATTGTTGTATTAATTACATCTATAACCATTATATTTATTAAATCTCTTACAATTTGACTTATTAAAATTTCTTTTCTAAATTTATTTTTATTCTTTAAATGTTTGCTTACAATTTTTGATATGCTTGAAATAGATTCAATTTTTTTAATTGTAAATAAGCCTGCTCTCAAACCATCTTCCAAATCGTGGTTATTGTATGCAATGTCATCAGATATGGCTGCTACTTGAGCTTCGAGTGAGGGGTATGTGTTAAAAGATATTTTATTATTAAAAAAATCTTTATTTAAAATTTTTTTATACTTCTTTATGTTTTTTATAGGGCCGTTATGTTTTATTAATCCATCTAAAGTTTCTATGGAAAGATTTAATCCATTAAACTTGTAATATTTATTTTCTAAAAAAGTTACGATTCTTAATGTTTGAATGTTATGATCAAAACCACCACATTTATACATGCACTTACTTAAAACTTCCTCACCTGCGTGCCCAAAGGGCGTATGTCCAAGATCATGTGCTAAACTTAATGTTTCACTTAAATCTTCATTCAGCCCTAATGATCTGGCTAAAGTTCTGGCGATCTGAGATACTTCCATGGAATGAGTTAATCTTGTTCTATAATGGTCCCCTTCTGTATTTACAAAAACCTGAGTTTTGTGTTTTAGTCGTCTAAATGACGTTGAATGAATAATTCGATCTCTATCTCTTTGATAAATCGATCTAACAGTATTTTCGGGCTCTTTGTAAATTCTTCCTTTGCTACTATTTGACCTGATTGCATAAGATTTTAAATAATTTTCCCTATAATTTTTTTGCATAATTTAACTAAGAGGATTATATTACAATAAACAAGGTTAAAATGATTAAAGAAATAAACTTTAGCAATAAAGCTGTGGAAAAAATCAATCAGTTGGTATCAAAAAAACCAAAAGGTACTTTTTTTAGAATTGCTGTAAAGGGAGG
>MDTG01031509.1_pt1 | contig 12017 bp, 11 predicted proteins | sample 811421 | NCBI WGS metagenome assembly MDTG01 (sample SAMN05326645, study PRJNA326480) | marine metagenome | isolation source: seawater | place: Pacific Ocean: South East | collected 2011 | reverse complement strand
CCTACCACGGCGGGCTGCGGCCCGCCTGTCTGTATCGGTGTGCGGTCGTGGCGGAACTGGTAGACGCGCAACGTTGAGGTCGTTGTGGCCGAAAGGCCGTGGAAGTTCGAGTCTTCTCGACCGCACCAAACAGTCCTGATCGATCACCGAGCGTGAATTTCACTCGGATTGATTTCACTGGAATAGATTTCACTGGGATAGACAGGCAGCCCTGCTAAAGGCGCGCCCATGCTCACTATCGATGCCCTCACCGTCCGTCTTGGCGGACGACCGATTCTCGAACGCGCCAGTGCCACCGTGCCGCAGGGCTCGCGCGTGGGCCTGATCGGTCGCAACGGCGCGGGCAAATCGACCCTGATGAAGACGCTGATCGGTGAGATCGAGCCGGACGAAGGCGAAATCTCCAAGCCATCGCGTGCGCGCATCGGCTATATCGCCCAGCAGGCCCCATCGGGTTCGAGGACGCCGGAGGAAATCGTCCTGGGCGCCGATACGGAGCGGGAGCAGCTGCTGGCAGAGGCGGACACCTGCACCGATCCCGACAGGCTGGCCGAGGTGCACGAGCGACTGCTGGCCATCGACGCCTACAGCGCCCCGGCGCGCGCCGCCAAGATCCTGCGCGGCCTCGGCTTCGATGAGGAAATGCAGCGCAGCCCGGTGGACAGCTTCTCCGGCGGCTGGAAAATGCGCGTTGCCCTTGGCGCATTGCTGTTTTCGCAGCCGGACATCCTGCTGCTGGACGAACCTTCCAACCACCTCGATCTTGAAGCCACATTGTGGCTGGAGAATTTTCTCCGGTCCTATCCCGCCACGCTGGTTGTGATCAGCCACGAGCGTGACCTGCTGAACAACGTGGTCGATCACATCCTGCACCTGCAAGGCGGCAAGCTGACGCTTTATCCGGGCGGATATGATTCTTTCGAGAAGCAGCGCGCAGAACGCGCGGCGCAGGTGGCAGCGGCCAGGGCGGCGCAGGATGCGCAGCGGGCAAAACTGCAGGATTACGTCGCCCGCAACAGCGCTCGCGCTTCCACCGCCAAACAGGCCCAGTCGCGGGCGAAGATGCTGGCAAGAATGCAGCCCATTGCCGCGCTGATGGAAGATCCCTCGCTGACGTTCGACTTCCCCGATCCCGCCGAAATGCGGTCCCCGATGATCACGCTGGACGGCGCCGCTGTCGGCTACGGCGAAGCGCCGCCGGTTTTGCAGCGCCTCAACATGCGCATAGACGCCGATGACAGGCTCGCGCTGCTGGGCCGCAACGGCAACGGCAAGACGACGCTTGCACGGCTGATCGCTGCACAGCTTTGCTTGCGCGAAGGCGAGATGAACGCGCCGGGCCGGATGAAGGTTGGCTATTTCACGCAGTATCAGGTGGAGGAACTGGCCGCCGAGGAAACGCCGCTTGCCCTCATGACGCGGGCGATGGATGGCAAGTCTCCGGGTGCCGTAAGGGCGCAGCTTGGTCGCTTCGGCTTCTCTGGCGCCCGTGCCGAAACGCTGGTGGACCGGCTTTCGGGCGGAGAACGGGCGCGGCTGGCGCTGGCGCTGATAACCCGCGATGCGCCGCACTTGCTGATTCTGGATGAGCCGACCAACCACCTTGACGTGGATGCGCGAGAAGCCCTTATCCAGGCGTTGAACGAATATTCTGGTGCCGTAATTCTGATCAGCCATGACCGCCACATGGTTGAACTCACCGCTGACAGGCTGGTGCTGGTGGATGGCGGGACGGCGCGTGAATATTCCGGTAGTATGGACGACTACATCGACTTCGTGCTTGGCCGAAACCAGCCCAAACCGGCAAAGGCAGCGGCATCGCAGAAGCCGAAGGCCAGGCCCGCCAATGGCGCGAAGGATCGTGGGCGCGAGCAGTACCTGAAATCAGAGCTTGCCAAGGCTGAGAAGGTCCTCGCCCGCCTCACCACGCAGGCGGAACGCATGGACCGGCACATCGTCGATCACAGTTCCGGGCAGCAGGAAATCGACGCCGGTCGCCTGCAGCAACTGCTGGCGGAGCGTGCAGAGCTGGCCAGCAAACTGGAACAGGCCGAGGAACAATGGCTGGCCGCGGGTGAGGCACTGGAGCACATGCTGACGGCCTGATCACGCAGCCAGATGGTTTGATCGGCGACACCTGGCATCCAGGCCACCCACATGCGCGCCCTCTGACAGGCAAATCGTCATTTCTTGTTCGATGCTCCGGGGTGGAACCATTGGCTCGCATTGCCCGTTTAGACGGCCAAAGGAGATTTCACATGATTGGCAAGCTCATCGGCGCCGGCCTCGGCGCGAAACTGGGAAGCGAGAGCCGCAAGCTGGGCGGCACCACTGGTGCCGTTCTGGGCGCCGTGGCCGTGCCGCTGGTCAGGCGCATGCGCCTGCCCACCCTGCTGGCACTGGCTGGCGGAGGCTATCTGGTGAAACGCCTCGCGGAAAAGGCCGGGCGTGAAGGCGAAGGGCCGACACCACCCACAGCCTGATCGCCTGTCGATTAAATGACGATAGAAGAGGGAGTGGTTCCAGCCCGGGTCCGCTCCCTCCTTGGCATCCGGGCCGGGTCATTCCTGCGTGGCTGGCGCGGACAGCGGACTCCTTCGTTGAGAAGCGCGCACCTTTGCTTGCACCGAATCGGGCAGCTTCCTACCTCGGGGCTTCCATCAGCGAATCGAGACGAAAATGACCACCCATCGCACCCGCATGCTTATCATCGGTTCCGGCCCGGCCGGCTATTCCGCCGCTATCTATGGCGCGCGCGCCGGGATGGAGCCGATTGTCGTACAGGGCCTGCAGCCCGGCGGCCAGCTGACCATTACCACCGATGTGGAGAATTACCCCGGCTTTGCCGACGTGATCCAGGGCCCGTGGCTGATGGAGCAGATGCAGGCCCAGGCTGAGCATGTCGGCACGCGCATGATGTGGGATACGATCGTGGAGGTCGACCTGGAAGGCGGATCGCCGTTCAAGGCCATTGGCGACAGCGGCGATGAATACGTGGGCGACGTGCTGGTGATCGCCACCGGCGCGCAGGCCAAATGGCTGGGCGTTCCGGGAGAGCAGGAACTTGGCGGCAAGGGTGTATCCGCCTGTGCCACCTGTGACGGTTTTTTCTATCGCGGAAAGAAAGTGGCGGTCATCGGCGGCGGCAATACGGCTGTGGAAGAAGCGCTCTACCTCACCAATCATTCGGACGATGTGACTCTGATCCACCGCCGGGATGAGTTGCGCAGCGAGAAGATCCTGCAGGAACGGCTGTTCAATTCCGACAAGATCAGCACTCTCTGGAACAAGACTGTCGAACGCTTCGTGGCAGGCGAAAACGGCGCTTTGGCGAAGCTCGAACTGGTTGATACCGTCACCGGCGAAAAGAGCGAGCTGGAAGTCGACGGCGCTTTCGTCGCTATCGGCCACGCCCCCTCGACCGAGCTGTTCAAAGGCAAGCTGCCGATGGATTCAAGCGGCTACCTGCTGGTGGAGCCCGGCACGCCTAAAACCGAAATTCCCGGCGTATTCGCCTGCGGTGACGTGATGGACCACACCTACCGCCAGGCTGTTACGGCAGCGGGCACGGGGTGCATGGCGGCTCTGGATGCCGAACGGTTCCTTGCCACGCTGGAATTCGCTGAAAAGGAAGCGGCGGAGTAATTCTGCCTAGAACTTCGAGAAGTCGGGCTGCCGCTTTTCCATGAAGGCGGTAAAGGCTTCGCGAGCTTCGGCGCTTTGCAGGCGCTTCACGAAAATGGCGATTTCCTCGTCCATCTTGGCGCCCACCGTCTCGGCGTCACGCATCAGCGCCTTGGTCGCCTGAACCGATCCCGGCGGCAATTGCGCGAGAAGGCTGGCAGCCTTCGCCACGGCGTCGTCAAGGCCTGCGATGGGCACCACGGCATTGGCGAGACCGGCTGCGAGGGCATCGGGAGCACTCACCGCCTCACCCATGGCCAGCATCGCGAAGGCGCGCTGGTGGCCGGTGCGGTTGGGCAGCAGCAGGCTGGAGGCAGCTTCGGGCACAAGGCCCAGGCTCACGAAAGGCGTGGTCAGCATGGCATTCTCTGCCAGCACCACGTAATCGCAGTGCAGCAGCATGGTGGTGCCGATGCCAACCGCGCGGCCTTGCACACCGGCAATCAGCGGCTTGGGGAACGTGCCAAGCAGGCGGATGAGGCGGAAGACGTTGGCCTCGCGGATGTCACCGGCGCCGGTCACGGAGAGGAAATCGCCAATGTCGTTGCCCGCGCAGAACATGTCGCCCGCGCCCCGAATGATCACTACGCGCACGCCGGCATCGTCCTGCGCACGCTCCAGGGCTTCACGCATCTGGCCATACATCGCGTCAGTCAGGGCGTTCTTCTTGTCTGGCCGGTTCATCACCAGCGTGACGACGTTGCCTTCCTGCAGGATATCGATAGTTCCGCTCATGCCCGCGTTCTCCTACTCGTGATCGTGCCGACCAAAGTCCGGTCGCGCATCGTCCTGTCCGAACTCGATAATCCGCCGGCGGACAGCCCGGGTCTTGGCGAACTGGTCAAACATGGTTTCGCCATCGCCAGCCTTTATCGCTTCCCGCATCATGGCAAGGTCCGTCAGGAACCGGTCGAGCATATCGAGGACGGCTTCGCGGTTGTTGAGGAAGACATCGCGCCACATGGTCGGATCGCTGGCGGCAATCCGGGTAAAGTCGCGAAATCCACCTGCGGAATACTTGATGACCTCGGTACGGGTCACTTCCTCCAGATCGCTGGCGGTGCCCACGATCGTATAGGCGATCAGGTGGGGGATGTGGCTGGTTACCGCCAGCACCCGGTCGTGATGTTCCGGGCTCATCATTTCCACCGTTGAGCCAAGCGATTGCCAGAAGCTCGCCACAGCCTCCACGGTGTCTTCCGGCGCCTGTGCAGGCGGCGTGATGATGCACCAGCGCTGCTGGTACAGGCTGGCAAATCCGGCATCGGGGCCGCTTTGCTCCGTCCCTGCAACAGGATGGGCGGGAACGATCGTGTGATCGGGCAGGGCACTGGTCAGGCTTCGCAGTACGCTTTCCTTGGACGATCCGACATCGCTGATGACCGTGTTTTGGCCCAGACCGGGAGCTATCGCTCTGGCCGCTGCCTCCATCGCGCCCAGCGGTACGCACAGGATAACAAGGTCCGCCCCGCTAACGGCCTCGGCCGGATCGTCAAAAATTGCGCCCGCCAGCCCGCGCTCGCGCGCGCGCACGCGCACGTCCGGGTCGGCGTCATAGCCGCTGGTCTTAACATCGGGCAGGAATTCCTGCACTGCCAGCCCGGTCGAGCCGCCGAGCAGGCCAAGACCGATAATCGCGACGTGGTTGAAGCTCATTCTGCATTCTCGCAAAGCTGGCGGAGCGTGGCGGCGATGTCTTCCATCTGCGCATCAGTGCCGATGGTGATGCGCAGCGCATGGGGCAGGCCCTGCCCCGGCAGGTGGCGCACGGCGTAGCCAGCTTCGGCAATGGCGTGCAGGGCAGTTTCGGCGGTCAGATCGCCATCGAACAGCACGAGCACGAAGTTGGCCTCGCTCGGCACGGCGCGCAAACCGTGATTACCCAGTGCTTCAATCGCGCTGACAAAGCGGGCGCGGGCGGCCGCGTTATGGTCGCGGCTGCGTTCCACGAAGCCCTGATCGCCCATGGCGGCAATTCCCGCGCGCTGGCCGCTGGCAGTGACATTGAACGGCCCGCGCAAACGGTGCAGGGCGGCAACGAGATCGGGTGCGCCAGTTGCCCAGCCGATGCGTTCGGCTGCCAGGCCATAGGCCTTTGAGAAGGTGCGGGTTACCAGCACGTTGTCGTGGGCCGCAGCCAGCTCCATTCCCCCGTCATCGACACCGCCGGGCAGATATTCGGCATAGGCCTGATCAACCACCAGAAGAACATCGGCGGGAAGCCCGGCGTGCAGGCGCCGGACTTCTTCGCGCGGAAGAAAAGCGCCGGTAGGGTTGTTGGGATTGTCGAGCAAGACGACCCGCGTTGCCGGGCTGACCCTGGCAAGCAGGGCATCGACATCGGCGGCGAAATCGCGGTTATCAGCGACGATACCTTGCGCCCCGACTTTCAGCGGTAACAACGGGTAGAGCGAAAAGCTGAACCGGCTGAACACCACCTCGTCGCCAACACCCGCAAACGCCTGCACCGCGCAATTCAGCAGTTCGCCAGAGCCCGTGCCGCACACGATGCGCGCCGGATCGATGCCGTGCACGGCGGCAATGGCTTCGCGCAGGTCGTGTGCATCGGGATCCGGATAGGCGGCGGGAGAGGATATCTCAGCCAGCGCCTCAAGTGCCCTGGGCGAGCATCCCAGCGGATTCTCGTTCGCGGAAAGCTTTATCAGCTCGCGCCCGTCATCGGATTTCGACTTGCCCGGCACATAGGCATGGATCGCCTCGACATAGGGCTTCATTTGCGGCTTGCCCTGGGGGCGGGTGTTTTCGGCCATCGCATGGGACTCGTCAGTTTCGATGGCGCGCATAGCCGCCCTTTGCGGCGATTGACAGCCCGCTTCACCTCGCCCAAGTGCGCGAGACCGAGACTATGGCCACGACAAACGCAATCGATTTCCGCAGCCTGACGCTGGATGCGCCGCTTCCGCTGGACAGCGGGCGCGAACTTGCGGGTGTCGAAGTCGCTTTCGAGACCTATGGGAAGCTGGCACCCGACAAGGGCAATGCGATACTCATCTTCCATGCGCTGACCGGTGACCAATTCGTAGCCGGTACAAACCCCGTCACCGGCAAGCCGGGCTGGTGGGAACGCATGGTCGGCCCCGGCAAGCCAATCGATACCGATCGCTTTCATGTGATCTGTGCCAACGTCATCGGCAGTTGCCTTGGCTCCACCGGGCCGGGCTGTGCCGGGCCTGACGGTGCGCCTTACGCGATGAACTTCCCCGTGATCACCATTCGCGACATGGTTCGTGCGCAGATGGCCATGCTGGATGTTATGGGTATCGAGCGGCTGCACGCCGTCGTTGGCGGGTCAATGGGCGGGATGCAGGCGCTGTCTTGCGCGGCCAATTTCCCCGAGCGGACGGACCGTGTGCTGGCAATAGCCACCACCGCGCGCCATTCTGCACAGAATATCGCCTTTCACGAAATGGGTCGCCAGGCGATTATGGCCGACCCCAATTGGAAGGGCGGCGATTACTACGCTGGCGAAGCACCGGCAAAGGGGCTGGCGGTGGCGCGCATGGCGGCGCACATCACCTACCTTTCCGAGGAAGGGCTGACCGAGAAGTTCGGCCGCCGTTTGCAGGATAGAGAAGCCAAGAGCTTCGGTTTCGACGCGGATTTCCAGGTGGAAAGCTACCTGCGGTATCAAGGCCTCAGCTTCACCGATCGGTTCGATGCCAACAGCTACCTCTATATCACCCGCGCAATGGATTATTTCGATCTGGCGGAAGAGCATGGCGGGCTGCTGGCCGACGCCTTCCGCGGCGCGAAGGATACGCGCTTCTGCCTTGTCAGCTTCGATACCGACTGGCTCTATACAACTTCCGACATGCGCGAGGTGGTTCACGCCCTGAATGCCGTTGCCGCGCCCGTCAGCTTCGTCGAGCTGTCCGCGCCCTTCGGGCACGACAGTTTCCTGCTTGACGTGCCCGCGCTTGACCGCGTGGTGGAGGGGTTTGTCGGATGAACCTGCGCGCCGATCTGGCCAAGATTGCGTCCCACGTTCCACAGGGTGCCCGCGTCCTGGATGTCGGCTGCGGAGAAGGCGACCTGATGGAGGCGCTTGAATCGCAGAAGAATTGCGATGCGCGCGGGATGGAGATCGACCCGGAAGCCGTGGCCAAGGCTGTTTCCCGCGGGCTTTCGGTGGTGCAGGGCGATGCCAATCGCGATCTTGCCGACTATCCCGATGGCGCATTCGATGTCGCGATCCTCAGCCAGACCCTGCAGACCGCGCAGCGACCCGACTGGTTGCTGGATCAGCTTCTGCGCGTCGGGCGGGAGGCTTTCGTCAGTTTCCCCAATTTCGCCTTCTGGCGCATGAGGTTGTCGCTGTTGCGACACGGCCGGATGCCGATTTCGCGGCATCTGCCCGGCAGCTGGTATGAAACCGCAAACATCCACCACCTGACCATCGCCGACTTTCGCGAATTCCTGGAGGAGCGTGAAGTGCTTGTCAGCGGCAGCTGGTTTTTTGCCGGTGGCAAGGAAATCGGCGGAGCGAACGCCAACTGGCGCGCTGAACACGCGGTGTTTCAATTGCGGCGTTGACGGCTAAAGCGCGATCAACGCCGAACCTGCGAGGGCAGACAGTGCAATGGCGGGCAGCATTCCAAGTAGGCTCGCCCCCAGAAAAGACCGGGCGCTGATCGGCGTGGCCGCGCATCCGGCGGTGACGAGCAAATGCGGCACCCCCACCAGCCTTGCACCGACAACGTAAACAGGCCCGCGCCGCCCAAGGTGATCTTGCACCCCGTCAAGCCTGGCACCGAAGCGCCGCTGCATCCGTTCGCCCAGCCAGCGGCGGGACGCGAGGAACAGCAGGTGGCTGCCCACGGCACACCCCAGCACCACGACGAGAATACCGGTAATTCCCAGAACCAGTCCGCTGAGGAACGACATGGTGTTCACCGCACCCGGCACAGACATGGCCACCAGCGAAGCAGTGACGGCAGCAATCAGTGCGGGAAGAGCGAAAGGGCCGAAAGGCATGGCAGCGAGACTGTCTAGCAGTGTTAGCGGCAACAATGCTGAAATCATCTCGCTCATGATAACCTAGCGCCAGTAATGAGAACTGGTTCCTTCTATAGCACAAGTGCTGCCAAATTGTTGCAGCCAGGTAACATGCACTAGTTCGGCACAGTTCCTTCTTCGACCCGCAACACGCTGTCATCACGCGCAAGGCACCACAGGCTGAGGCCGGCTGAACGTGCCCGCTCTACCGCCATCGACGTGGGTAGCGAAATGGTGACGAGCCGCGTCGCGCCTGCCCGCACGGCCTTCTCCACGATCTCGTAAGAGCACCGGGCGCTTGAAAGGACAAAGCCCTCAGCCACATCCTGCTGCATGACGGCCAGCGCGCCGATCAGCTTGTCCATCGCATTGTGCCGCCCCACGTCCTCACGCGTCAGGATGATCTCCCCATCCGGCCTGCAGAAGGCTGCCGCATGGGCTGCGCCTGTCAGATTGTTGAGCGGCTGGTGATTGCGCAGTTTGCCAAGCGCAGCGAAGATCGCAGCCGGGGCCAGAGCGTCATGTGCTGGCACCTTTGGCAAGGGGGCGCCAATCGCTTCGAGATTCTCGATCCCGCACAGCCCGCAACTCGATTCCGCCACGCGCATGCGCACCCGCTCGGTCAGCTTTGCGATGCCCAGTCCGGCAAGTTGCGCGCGCACGATCCAGCCGTGTTCCACCTCTGCCACGGCAATGTCGCCTATGTCCGAAAATGACTGTGCCAGCCCTTCGGTGAGCGCGAAGCCGCGTGCAAAATCCTCCAGATCGCACGGCGTTGCCATCATCACCGCGTAGGACAGGCCGTTATATTCCAGCGCCACGGGAACCTCTGGAACCCATTCTCGCGAGACTTCGCCTTGACTTGCATCGGCGCCGCACCGGACGAGCTTATCCCGCATCCGAATTGTGCAATCCGCCGTGCCTGGAGAAATCCGTGGCGCGGGTTTGAGGACCGGGGTGGCCGTATTCGATCAGGTGTTCGATCGCTTCGGCGGCGATGGGATCTAGCCTGCTCCGGTCGCCGGAGAAGATCGCGTCCTTCATACGTGGATCCCAGAAGCTTTCGATATGGTCGGCAGTCGCGAGCACGGCCTTGTCATGTCCGATGGCAACGAAGTTCCTGGCGATCTGGTTGGCGAAACGGATGAGCGTGTCGATCTGGTTGTTGCTCATTCTGCCGCCTCCACGCAATCTTCTCCGGCAATGCGGCGGCTGCGCTCGGTCAGTTCCTGATAGTCTTCCTGCCAGTCGGTCGGCCCGTTGCTGGCCGTCACCTGCACCGCTGTCACCTTGTATTCCGGGCAGTTCGTGGCCCAGTCGGAATAGTCGGTGGTGACGACGTTGGCCTGCGTCGCGGGATGGTGGAACGTGGTGTAGACCACGCCCGGCGCAACGCGGTCCGTCACTTTCACGCGCAGCGTCGTCTCGCCCGTGCGGCTCGCCAGCCTCGTCCAGTCGCCATCTTTCAGGCCGCGGTTTTCGGCATCCACGGGATGCATTTCCAGCACATCTTCCGGGTGCCACACGGTATTGGCCGTGCGCCGCGTCTGCGCACCGACGTTGTACTGGGTAAGGATGCGCCCGGTGGTCAGCAGCAGCGGGAAGCGCGGGCCGGTCTTCTCGTCGGTGGGAACGTAGTCCGTCACCACGAACAGCCCCTTGCCGCGCACGAAGCCTTCCATGTGCATGACGGGGCTGCCATCGGGGTGTTTTTCGTTCACCGGCCACTGCACGCTGCCGCGTTCCTGCAGCATGTCCCAGCTTACCCCGGCAAAGCTGCCCGTAAGGCGTGCGATCTCGTCAAGAATTTCGCTGGGGTGGCGGTAGTTCCACTCTGCATCCAGCGCATTGGCAAGCAGCTGGGTCACTTCCCAGTCTTCGTAGCCCGCCACCGGTTCCATCACCTTGCGCACGGGCTGGATGCGCCGTTCGGCATTGGTGAAAGTGCCGTTCTTCTCAAGGAAAGTGGAGCCGGGCAGGAAAACGTGGGCGTAGTTGGCGGTTTCGTTGAGGAAAAGATCGTGCACGATCACGCAGTCCATCGCCGCCAGTCCATCGGCAACGTGCTGTGTGTTCGGGTCGGACTGCAGGATATCCTCACCCTGGATGTAGATCGCCTTGAAGCTGCCATCCACGGCGGCATCCAGCATATTGTTGATGCGCAGACCCGGATTGGGATCGATGGACACGCCCCAGTCCTTCTCGAACAACGCGCGCGTGGCACTGTCAGACAGGTGGCGATACCCGGGCAGTTCATGCGGGAAGCTGCCCATATCGCAGGCGCCCTGCACGTTGTTCTGGCCGCGCAGCGGGTTCACGCCAACGCCCTTCTTGCCGATATTGCCCGTGCACATGGCCAGGTTGGCAATCGCCATGACTGTTGATGAGCCTTGCGAATGCTCGGTCACACCCAGGCCATAGTAGATCGCCGCGTTGCCGCCGGTGGCATACAGGCGGGCGGCTGCGCGCAATTCCTCTGCGGGTACGCGGGTAACAGGCTCCAGTGTCTCGGGGCTGTGGCGTTCTTCGGAAACGAAGCGCGCCCAGTCCTGGTAGGCATCGGTGTCGCAGCGTTCCTGAATGAAGGCCTGATCGGTCAGGCCTTCGGTCACTATGACGTGGGCCATGGCGGTGAGCACGGCAACGTTTGTGCCGGGTTGCAGCGGCAGATGATGCGCCGCCTCCACATGCGGGCTGCGCACCAGATCAATCCGGCGCGGGTCGATCACGATCAGCTTTGCCCCTTCACGCAGACGCTTTTTCAGGCGGCTGGCGAAGACCGGGTGCGCATCTGTCGGGTTCGCTCCGATCACCAGCGCAACATCTGTGTGCTGCACGGAATCGAAGTCCTGCGTGCCTGCCGACGTGCCGAAGGTGGTCTTCAAGCCATAGCCGGTGGGTGAGTGGCACACGCGGGCGCAGGTATCAGTGTTGTTGGAGCCGAACACGGCGCGGATCAGCTTCTGGACGAGGTATGTCTCCTCGTTGGTGCAGCGGCTGGAGGTGATGCCGCCCAGCGCCCTGGCCCCGTGCCCGGCCTTGATCGCCGTGATCTTCCGGGCGGTGAAATCCAGCGCTTCGTCCCAACTTACCTCGCGCCACGGATCGCTGATCGAGTCGCGCACCATGGGCGTCGTGATGCGGTCCTTGTGGTGGGAATAGCCATAGGCGAAGCGGCCTTTCACGCAGGAATGACCGCGGTTCGCCTTGCCATCCTTGTAGGGCACCATGCGGACGAGCTGCTCGCCGCGCATCTCCGCGCGGAACGTGCAGCCCACGCCGCAATAGGCGCATGTGGTGACAACGGCGCGCTCCGG
>MDTG01013373.1_pt1 | contig 12017 bp, 8 predicted proteins | sample 811421 | NCBI WGS metagenome assembly MDTG01 (sample SAMN05326645, study PRJNA326480) | marine metagenome | isolation source: seawater | place: Pacific Ocean: South East | collected 2011 | reverse complement strand
CGGGCGCGGGGCGGCGGGGGTGGGTCGAGTCATGCCGGGGCGGCCGCGGGGGCGGAGCGGTGCGGGGGCGCCCTGCCACGCTGCGGCGGCCCCCCATGCCGGGCGCTTCGGGGCTTGCGGTGGGACGACGCGGGATGCAGGCCCTCTCCATGCTCCGCGCTCCGGGCCTCGCCCTCGCCACCTCGCTCCTCCTCGCGCTCGCCTGCGGCGGCGCGGACGAGCCGGCTACGACCCCCGCGACCGAAGGAGACGAGACGCCGAGCGCCCGCTCCGCGGAGGCCGACGAGCCCCGCCCGGACGCCTCGCTCGCCATCGTGGCCGAGTCCGAGCGGCGCTGGACCGGCGTGGCCGTCGATGGGCGCGGGCGCGTCTTCGTCAACTACCCGCGCTGGTCCGACGACGTGCCCACCAGCGTCGCCGTGCTCGACGAAGACGGCACCCCGCGACCCTTCCCCGACGCGCGCTGGAACGAGTGCGCGGCGGCCGGCGGAAACCCCGAGCGCTGCTGGGTCTGCGTGCAGAGCGTCCACGTCGACGCCCGCGGCGATCTCTGGGTCCTCGACCCGGGCAACCCGCGCTTCCAGGGCGTCGTCGACGGCGCGCCGAAGCTCGTCCGCTTCGCCCTCTCGGAGGACCCGGCCACCACCGAGCCGGCCCAGCTCATCCCCTTCCGCGAACCGACGATCACGCGCGGGAGCTACCTGAACGACGTGCGCGTCGACCTCGAGCGCGGCCTCGCGTTCCTCACCGACTCCGGCGACGGGGCCCTCGTCGTCGTGGACCTCGAGCGCGGCGAGAGTCGGCGCCTCCTGGACGACCACCCCTCCACCCAAGCCGAGCCCATCACGCTCACCATCGGCGGCCGCCCCTTCGAGTCGCGCGTCCACGCCGACGGTCTCGCCTGGGACGCCTCCTCCGGGACGGTCTACTACCAGGCGCTCACCGGCCGCACCCTCTACGCCGTCCCGGCCGACGCCCTCGCCGACGCCGGGCTCGACGACGCCGCCCTCGCCGCCCAGGTCCGCGCCGTGGGCGAGACCGGCGCCTCCGACGGCCTCCTCTTCGCCGAAGGGCGCGTCCTCACGACGGCCCTCGAGCGCGACGCCATCCGCGCCGTGGACCCCACCACCGGCGCCGTCCGCGACGTCGTCCGCGACGCGCGCATCGCCTGGCCCGACAGCATGGCCCGGGGCCCGCGCGGCGATCTCTTCTTCACCACGGCCCAGATCCACCTCGGCGACGACCCGCCGGACCCCTTCCGCGTCTGGCGCCTCCCCGCCGCCGCCCTCTCCGCGCCCACCGCGCCCTGAGCGGGCGACACCGTCGTCGCCCTCCGCCCTCGCCTTCGACGAGCAGGCGGCGACGGTCACCTTCCCGGCGCCGCGCGGCCGATGGCGTCATCGCTTCCGCGCGCTTCTCCGCCTCCGCGGCCTTCGCGCGGCGTCGAGGCGCTTTGATCGGCTTTGATGGGGGCCTTCGCCGGCCGCCTCGTACCACCGCCCACACCCCACACGGAGGTACGACATCATGGGACCCATCGCAGCCATTCTCCTCGCCGGCGGCCTCGTCGCCCTGTTCGTCGGCGGCTACCTGAAACTGAAGGGCGGGCGCATCACCAAGACGCCCCTCCTGCCCACCGGCCAGGCCGCCGGCCACCGCGACGGCCTGGTCAGCGTCCAGGGCGCCGTCCGCTGCGCCGAGCCGCTCATCGCGCCGGCCAGCGGCACGCCCTGCCTCTACTACGCCCTCGAGGTCGTCGGCTCCTGGAAGGCCGGCGACTCCCGCAAGTCGAAGAAGTACGTCGAGCAGAAGCACGCGGCCGCCTTCACCCTCGACGACGGCTCCGGCGGCGTCGGCGTCGACCTCACGAAGGGCGGCGACATGGGCCTCGAGCGCTCCTTCTCGGAGACCCAGAAAGAGGGCCTCCTCGCGGACCTGAAGAGCGCCGTGAAGGGGCGCGGCGAGGCCATGCAGTTCGGCGGCTTCACCTTCCAGAACCCGACCATGAGCAAGGCGGATCGCTTCGAGTGCGTCGAGCGCATCGTGCCCGTCCCCGAGCGCGCCTTCGCCCTCGGCAAGATCGACGAGGCAGGCCGCGTCGGCCCGAGCGGCGTGCTCGGCGTGATGTTCTCCGCGAAGAGCCGCGAGGAGCTCCTCGGCGCGAGCGCGAAGAACGCGAAGCTCGCCTTCCTCGGCGGCGCCGCGGCGGCGGCCGTCGGCGGCGTGCTCGGCCTGATCACGCTCCTCTGAGCGCCGGCTCCCTCCGCCGGAGTCAGCGCCCCCCGCGACGGCGGCCACCCGCGCCGCGGCGACCGAGGCGGCCCTTCCGCTGCTTCGAGCGCCCGGCGCGGCGCCGCTTCTCGTGGATCGAGAGCGCGCCCTTCCCCGTCTCCGGCGGCACCAGGCAGCGCTCCCCGCTCCCGATGAGGTCGTGGCGCCCGGCCTTCTTCAGCGCCTCGCGCGCCAGGTGGTGCTGGCTCACGTCCCAGTACTGGAGGAGCGCCTTCTGGAGCTTCTTCTCGCGGAGCGACTTCGCCGTGTAGACGGGCTCCTGCGTGAAGGGATCGCGCCCCGTCACGTACATGCTCGTCGCCATCGACATGGGCGTCGGGATGAAGTCCTGCACCTGCCGCGGCCGGAGCCCCTTCTTCTTCAGGTAGAGCGCCAGGTCGATCATCGACTCGAGCGTCGAGCCCGGGTGCCCGCTGATGTAGTAGGGCACGAGGTGCTGCTCCTTGCCGGTCTTCTCGCTGGCGCAGGCGAACATCTCGGCGAAGCGGTCGTAGCTCTCCACGCCCGGCTTCTTCATCTTGTCGAGGACGTCGTCGTCCACGTGCTCGGGCGCGACGCTGAGCTGGCCGCCCGTGTGGTGCTCGGCGAGCTCCTCGACGAACTCCGGGCTCCGCTCGGCGAGGTCGTAGCGCACGCCGCTCGCGATGAAGACCTTGCGCACGCCCTTCTCGGCGCGGACCCGGCGCAAGAGATCGACGAGCGGCCCGTGATCCGTCTGCAGGTTCTCGCAGACGCCCGGGTGCACGCAGCTCAGCTTGCGGCAGGCCTTCTCGATCTTCTCCGACTTGCAGCGGAGCTGGTACATGTTCGCCGTCGGCCCGCCCACGTCGCTGATGACGCCGCGGAAGTCGTCCATGCGGCGGAGCGCACGCACCTCCCGGAGCACGCTCTCGGCGGAGCGGCTCTGGATGACGCGCCCCTCGTGCTCGGTGATCGAGCAGAAGGAGCAGCCGCCGAAGCAGCCGCGCATGGTCACGATGCTGTGCTTGACCGTGTCGAAGGCGGGGATCGGCGCGTCGTAGCTCGGGTGCGCCGCGCGCTGGAAGGGCAGGTCGTAGAGCTCGTCCATGAGCTCGGTCGTGAGCGGCTCGGCGGGCGGGTTGAAGTAGACCGCCTCGTGCCCGTGGGCCTGGAGCAGCGGGCGCGCGTTGCCCGGGTTGGTCTCCTTCTGGAAGGCGCCGGACATGCGGCTGAAGGCGGCGCGGTCGGCCTTCACCTCGTCGTAGGAGGGGAGGAGGACCGGCTTCCGATCGCGCACGAAGCGGCTCGGCTCGAGGTGCTCCCACTCGCCCTTGCGGAGCACGTGGGCCGTGCCGCGGACGTCCCGGAGCGCCTCGATGGGCTCGCCGGCGGCGAGGCGGTCGGCGACCTCCCAGACCGGGCGCTCGCCCATGCCGAAGATGAGCAGATCGGCCTTCGCGTCGAGGAGGATCGAGCGGCGGATCGCGTCCGACCAGTAGTCGTAGTGGGCGATGCGCCGGAGCGAGGCCTCGATGCCGCCGAGGACGATGGGCACGCCGTCGAAGGCCTGCCGGCAGAGGTTCGCGTAGACGATGCTCGCGCGGTTGGGGCGCATGCCCGTGCGGCCGCCGGGCGAGTACTGGTCCTCGGAGCGGACCTTCTTCTGCGCCGTCAGCTTGTTGAGCATCGAGTCGAGGTTGCCGGCCGTGATGCCCACGAAGAGGCGCGGCGCGCCCATGCGGGCGACGTCTTCGGGCGTGTCCCAGCGCGGCTGGCTGACGATGCCCACGCGGTAGCCGCGGCCCTCGAGGAAGCGGCCGATGAGCGCGGCGCCGAAGGCCGGATGGTCGACGTAGGCGTCGCCGTTGACGAGGAGGACGTCGAGCTCGTCCCAGCCGCGGGCCTCCATCTCCTCGCGCGTGGTGGGGAGGAAGGCGCTCGCGGACGGAGCGCGGCCTCGGCGCTTCTTCTTCTTCTTCCCGAGCTGGACGATCTGGGCCACGGCAGTCGGAGAGCGTAGCAGCCGGGTCGCCCGGCGCCCGTGGACGGGCGAACCCACGGCGAGAGGTCCCGTGCCCCGCCCTGCCCCGGCCCGTCGGCGGACCCCGCGAGCGGCCTCCATGCCTCGCGCCCCGATCCACGCCGCGCTCCCCGCCCGCCACGCTTCGCCCCGCGCGCGGAGATCGACGTGCGCCCCGCCGCCGCTCCGCCCAAGCTCGCCCCATGCGCCGCGGCGACACGCTCCCCTTCGCGCCGACCCACCTCGACCTGGACGGCCGGGGCGTGGCCGAGGTCGAGGGGCGCGCCCTCCACGTGCCCGACCTCTTCGTCGGCGAGCGGGCGATCGTCGAGGTGGCCCACGTCGCCAAGGGCGGCCCGGTCGCGCACGGCACGATCCAGGAGCGCCTCCGGAAGCACCCGGCGCGGCGCGCCCTCCCCTGTCCGCGCCACGCCGGCCGCGGCGGCGACGCCCGCTGCACGGGCTGTCCGCTGATGGCCCTCGGCGAAGAGGCCCAGCGCGCGCAGAAGGTCGCCATGCTCCGGGCCCTCGGCCTCGAGGTGGACGCCGTCCGCGAGGCCTCGGCGCCCCTCGGCTACCGCTGGTCCTCCAAGCGCGTCGCCTTCGGCGGCCCGGGCCGGCTCCGCCTCGGGAGCTTCGTCCGGGGCAGCCACGCGCCGGCCGACATGCGCGGCTGCGACGTGGACCACCCGCGCATCGCCGCCGCCGCCGACGAGCTCGCCGCGAAGGCCCGCGAGCTCCACCTCCCGGCCTGGGACGAGCGCCGCGGCGAGGGCGTGCTCCGCTACGTCTGGCTCAAGACCGACGGCGAAGAAGTGCTCGTCACGCTCGTCACGGCGAGCGCGGACGAGGCGCCGGTCCGCCGGCTCGCCGAGCGCCTCGAGGAGCCGGCGGGCGTGTGCTGGGCCGTGCAGGGCGGCGCGGGGAACGCCATGCGCGGGGAGGCGCCGCGCGTCCTGAAGGGGCGGGGCGCGCTGCGGGTCGCGCTCCTCGGCGGCGAGGTCGAGGTGGGGCCGCTCGGGTTCCTCCAGCCGAACCCGCGGGCCATCGCGCGGGTCTACGAAGACCTCCTCGGCGACGAGGGAGGCGCGCCCCTCGCGGGCGGCCGCGCCTTCGATCTCTACGCCGGCGCCGGCCTGACGACGCGCGCGCTCCGGGGGCGCTTCGAGAGCGTGCTCGCCTGCGAGGCCTACCCGGAGAGCGCGCGGGCCCTCGGCGTGGAGCCGGAGACGGCCGAGGCCTTCCTGGCGCGGCAAGGGGAGGGAGGCGCGGGCGCGCCGGAGCTCGTCCTCGCCAACCCGCCCCGCAAGGGCCTCGGCCCGAAGGTCACGGCCCAGCTCGCCGCCCTCGGGGCGCCGCGCGTCCAGATCATGAGCTGCGGCCCCAAGGGCCTCCGCCGCGACCTCGACGCCCTCGAGGCGGCCGGCTACCGGCTCGCCGCCCTCCACGCCTGGGACACGCTCCCCCAGACGCCCCACGTCGAGCTCGTCGCCAAGCTCGTCCGCTGATCGCGGCGCAACTCCGCCCGGCGACCGTCGAAGAGCGCGCCATGACGCCCCCGCCCTCCCCGCGGCCCCCGAAGCGCCGCTGGCCCACCCGCCTCGCCTGGACGCTGCTCATCCTCGGCGGCCTCGGCGCCGCGCTGGTCGTCGACGTCTACAACGCCCTCGAGCGCCTCGGCCCCCGCGACGCGCGCTCCCTCGCCGCCGACCCGGTCGGCCCCGACCTGGCGACGCTCCGTCAGACCTTCCAGACCGAGCTCCGCCTCCCGGCCGCGCCCCCCGAGAGGCCGCCCACGCCGCCGGAGGGCACGGTCGAGCTGGTCCGCTACCCGGCTCCGCTCGGTGAGAACCTCGCCTGGGTCACGCCCCCGCGCGAGCAGGCCCCGGGCCCGGCGATCGTGTGGATCATCGGCGGCTTCGACTTCGGCCTCGGCGACACGCCCTGGCGCCCCGCCCCGCGCCGCAACGATCAGAGCGCGCGCGCCTTCCGCGAGGCGGGCATCGTGACCATGTACCCGTCGCTCCGGGGCTTCATGGGCAACCCGGGCGCGCGCGAGTGCTTCTACGGCGAGGTCGACGACATCCTGGCCGCGGCGCGCTGGCTGGCGACCCGCCCGGACGTCGACCCGAAGCGCGTGTACGTCGGCGGCCACAGCACCGGCGGCACGCTCGCGCTCCTCGCCGTGGAGAGCGGCGACCTCTTCCGCGGCGCCGTGGCGCTCGGGCCCACCGACGATCCGCGCGGCTACGACGAGTGCATCGGGTGGGAGGTCGAGGGGCTCGAGGCCCAGGTGCGCGCGCCGGTCGAGCACATCGACCGGGTCCTGGCGCCGACGGTCATCTTCGAAGGCGAGCACGGCAACGCCGATGCCGCGCGCAACCTCGCGCGCTGGGCTGGGGAGGCGCCCGTGCAGGTGCACGTCTTCGGCGGCTTCGACCACTTCGACCTGGTCGCCCCGGCGACCGAGGCGGCGGCCGCGGCCATCCGCGCCGACCGGGGCGTCGAGCCCGGCCTCCACGTACCGCCGGCCGAGGTCCTCCGCCACGCCGGCCGCTCCCCCCCGCCGGCGCCGCCGAAGAAGTGAGGCGCGCAGCGCAACGGAGCCGGACCGCCGACCCGCGGGGGCGATCCTCGCTGCCGCGAGGGGTCCCGGCTCGGCGCCCCGAGGCCGGGCCCCGCGACGGCGCGCCGGCTCGTCCCGTCTCGCGCGCTGCTCAGCAGTAGGAGGCGCGGATCGTCAGGCCCTCGCCCTTCATCACCGCGTCGTTCCCGTCGAGGCGCGTGTAGCCGTCGTCCTCGGCGGAGACGCCGACGATGCGCTCGCCGTCCGGGCCGCTGATGTCCGCCCAGGTCCAGCCGGCGACGGCCAGGTAGGTGCCGGTCTCGCCCTCGAGCTCGAGGCCGAGCTCCTTCATGGCCGCCCAGAATTCGTCCGGGATCGTGCGCTCGGCCATGGCCGCCGCCGGGAGCGGCCCCGGCTCGGCCTCGTCGTCCCCGTAGTAGACGTGCGTGACCAGGCCGACGAGGCAGGGCGTGTACTCGAAGTCGTCGGGCCAGTTGATCGTCGTGCCGCAGTACACGAGGCCGAGGGGCAGCTTCAGCTTCCGCGCCAGCTCGTCCGCGGCGCTGGCCGCCGCCTCGATCTGCTCGACGCTCTCGAACTCGGTCTTCACGGGCCGACCGATCACGATCAGCGCCTCGTTCTCCATCTCGCTCAGATGACTCGCCATCTCGTCCTCCGACCGTCCGCGCACGCGGACAGGCGAGGATACGCCGGGCGGCGCGCGAGATCCCCTGGGCCGGGAACCGTCACCGTCGAAGCGCCCTCGAGATCCCCCGGGCCCGTCGCAGAGCTCCACTCGCGGGAGCGCGGCCGATGCTCCTCGTTCCGCGAGAATCCACCGCGAGACCTCGCCCGATCGTCACGCCGCGTGATGGCTCGTGGGGGCCGGCGCTTCGCCGCGTCACTCCGCGCGGAGCACGTAGAGGCCGGACGCCCAGAAGGTCGCGGCCACGTCGCCGGCCGTCGGTGCGTCGCTCGCCGCGAAGGGCCCGAAGCTGGCGAGGGGGACGCGCTCGGCGAAGAGGAGCCCGGTGCAGAGCGGCTGCACCCCGACCTCGCCCGTGTCGAGGATGCTCGGGATGATGCCGAAGTCCCCGGGCTCGGTCCCCGCCGGGCAGGTGTCGCTCCAGCGGTCGAGGTTCTCCGTGTCGACCCACTGCGCCCGCACGGCGAGCGGCGACGGGGCCGTCACGCCCGGATCGCCCTCCCAGTCGCAGCAGGCGTCCCCGCCCGGGCTGTCCCCCTCGAACGTGAAGCGCCGCGTCATGGCGTCGTAGCGGTAGAGGAAGGTGCGCGCCGCGCCGCCGACCTCCGCGACCACGACCACGTCCTCGTAGCGTCGATCGCCGGCCGGCGTCTCGGGGTCGTCGTCCTCGAAGAACGAGAGGTTCAGCGACCAGGCGAAGAGGGGCGCGGCGCCCGCCCCGGCGAGCTCCGGCAGCTGGCCCGTCCCGTCGAGGGGCCCCGTCCGCACCCAGCTCGGCTCGGCGCCCGTGAGCGCGAGCACGTGGAAGGTCGAGGCCGTGAGCACGTAGGCCTCGCGCTCGTCGTCGATGGAGAAGGCCGCGAGGATGGGCGCGCGCGGCGCGAAGGGGCCGGCCGGGTCCCAGCTCCGCCGCTGCCAGGCGCTGCCGCCGCTCGGGTAGACCCAGAGGCGGGTGGGCCCGGCGTCGCAGACCGGCTCGCCCCATTCGCAGGTCTCGGCGCACTCGCGCGTGAGCGCGCCGCTCCCCGCGCACTCGACGCTCTCGTCGCTCTCGAGGGCGCCGGGGGCGCAGACGCCCTGGTCCTCGCAGCCGCCGGCGTCGGCCCAGACTCCGTCGGGGCCGCAGCTCTGGGCGCGCGTGCCGCAGCGCTCGCAGGGCACGCGCCGGCTCGCGCCCGGCATGCACTCGCACTCGGCGCCGCTCGGCGCGTCGCACGCCTCCCAGGTGCCGTCGGTGCAACGCTCGAGGCCCGCCCCGCACTCCCCCTCGCAGGCGCGCTCGGCGCTCCGCCCGACGCCCGGGTCCATGGGCGCGCAGTCGAGCGCGTCCTCCACGCCGTCGCCGTCGCCGTCCGGCGGGCCCGCGTCCGGCGGCCCCGCGTCGGGCACGGCGGCGTCGCGCCGGCCGCCGGGATCGATGGGGCTCGTGCCGCTCGCGCATGCGAGGGCGAGGGCGAGCACCGAAGCGAAACCGAAGCGCATCATTCGCAATCGTCCCCCGGGCGGCCGCACTGGCCGATGCAGACGCAGATCTGCCCATCCGGGCAGCCCGCGCCCTGGCACACGCCGCTGCTGCAGGACCCGGGCTGACCACAGTCGCCGAGCCCGCCGCCGCAGGGATCGTCTTCCGTGTTCCGCGTGCAGGACCGGCTCTCGACCTCCACGGACGACTGGCAGCTGTCGCTGCCGCAGCTGTAGGTCGTCACGGTCCGGGTCTGCGTCCCCGACTGGTCGCAGTCGCTCGTGAAGCCGCCGCAGGGGCCCCAGGCGCTCGTCATCGTCGTCCCGCAGCTCTGGCCGTCCCTCGAGCGGCTGCAGGCGCGCGACTCCATGGTGACGGAGGGATCGCAGCCCCCGGCGACGCACTCGTACTCGGTCACCGTCCGCGACTGCGTCCCCGACTCGTCGCAGAACTCGGTGAAGCCGCCGCAGCTCCCCCAGGCGCTCGTCATCGTCATCCCGCAGGAGACGCCGTCCGTGTCCCGGAAGCACTCCCGGACATCCGTCTCCGTCGACGAGCGGCAGCTATCGCTCGCGCAGCTGTAGGTCGTCACCGTCCGCGACTGCGTCCCCGACTCGTCGCAGGTGCCCGAGTAGCCCCCGCAGGTGCCCCAGGCGCTCGTCATCGTCGTCCCGCAGCTCTGGCCGTCCCGGGAGCGGCTGCAGGCGCGCGTGTCCAGGAACGACGACGAATCGCAGCTCCCCGCGGAGCACGCGAAGCTCGTGCAGGTCCGCGACTGGGTGCCGGTCTCGTCGCAGAAGCCGGTGAAGCCGCCGCAGCTCCCCCAGCCACCGCAGCCGTCCGTCCCGCAGCTCACGCCGTCCGTGTCCCGCGAGCAGGCCCGCGTCTCCATCCGCGGCGCGGTCTGACAGCTCCCGCTCCCGCAGACGAAGTCGGTGATGGTCCGCGACTGGGTCCCGGCCTCGCCGCAGGTGCCGTCGAAGCCGCCGCAGGTGCTCCAGGCGCCGGTCGAGGTCATGCCGCAGGGGTCGCCATCGGTGGTCCGCGAGCAGCCGCGCGTCTCCATCGTCGCGCGACTGACGCACGTGCCGGCATCGCAGACGCGCTCGGTCACGGTGCGCGACTGGGTGCCGGTCGTGTCGCAGTCCCCGCCGAAGCCGCCGCAGCTCCCCCAAGGGCCCTCCGTCGGCGTGCCGCAGACGAAGTCGTCCGGGCGCGTCCCGGTCGCCACGCAGCGGGGCGAGCCCGTCGAGCACTCGATCTCGCCGACCTCGCAGGGGTTCCCCGTGTCGCAGGCGGCGCCCGGCACGCAGGCCGTCGTGCAGGTCCCGCCGACGCACGCGCCCTCCTCCCCGCCCACGGTGCAGGCGGTTCCGGTCGGCGCGAAGGCGTCCATGGGGCACTCGAAGGCGCTCCCCGTGCAGCTCTCGGCCACGTCGCACTGGCCGGCCGCGGCGCGGCAGGGGGTCCCGGCGTCCGCCGGCACGTCCTCCGGGCACTCGAGCGAGCTCCCGTCGCACCGCTCGGCGGCGTCGCAGCCGGACGCGCTCGCGCGGCAGAGCGTGCCCCGATCCTTCGGCGTGTCCGGCACACACGCGGGCACGCCGCCGGCGCAGCTCACCCGGCCGAGGGCGCAGGGGCCGGCGTCGCAGACGGCGCCCGGCGTGCAGTCGTCGCTGCAGCTCCCGCTCTCGTCGCAGAAGCCCTCCCCGCCGTCTGGGAGCGCGCAGGTCTGACCGACCGGCGCCGATCCGTCGGCGGGGCACGCGAGCGAGCTCCCGTCGCAGACCTCCGCGACGTCGCAGGGCCCGGTCGCCGCGCGGCAGGTCGTCCCGGAGTCGAGCGGCCCGTCGGCCACGCAGCGGGCGACCCCGCCCTCGCAAGTGGTCCGGCCGCGCTGGCAGCTCCCGGCCTCGACCTCGCAGGGCGCGCCCTCCATGCAGGTCCCGCCGTCGTCCACGCCGCCATCGGCGGGCGCGCCGGCGTCATCCATGGGCACGCCCGCGTCGTCGCCCAGGCCGCCGTCGTCCCCCGGCTCCGGGCGCGGCTCGCAGCCCGTCGCCGCGCAGACCTCGTCGGCCCCGCAGGCGCCCTCGCGCTCCTCCTCGAGGCAGAGGCGCACGCCGGCCACCTCGGCGCAGCGCGCGACGGCGCAGGTGGACCCGGAGGCGGGGCAGTCCGCGTCGACCTCGCACTGGTCGCCGCCGCACTCCTCCGAGCCGTCCGTGCACTCGGGGGGCACGCAGCGCACGCCGAAGCACTCGGTGCGCTCGGGATCGGACGGGGGCGGGCAGCTCAGCTCCTCGCAGGAGCGGGCGATGATGGCCGGCACGACCGTCCGTCCGCGCACGACGGTCATGATGCGCAGCCGGCCGACGCGGGCGCGGGCGCCGTCCTGCAGCTCGACGACCACCTCGTGGACGCCGGCCGCCAGGTCGTCGAACTGGGCGACCGGGACCCCGGTCGTGAGCTCGGCGGCGTCGCGGCGGGAGAGGTCGACCTCCTGCGCCTCACCACCGTCCAGCTGGACGAGGGCGCGGGCCGCCTCGACGCCGGGCGCGTAGTCCGTGACGAGGTCGACGCGCAGGGAGTGGTCGGGGGTGCTCGGGCAGGCGGCGAGTAGGAGAGCCGCGAGCGAGGAGAGGAGGATGGAAAGTCGCACGGTGAAGCTCGAAGTCGGGGGGAGGCTCACTCGACGCTTCGATCGAAGGCGTCGAGGGAGTTCAGGGGGCCGCGCATGGTCGGCGCCGGGGCGGCCTCCGCGGGAGGCGGCTCGGGCGAGGGCGCGCGGGTGGACGGCGCGCTGCTGGACGGCGCGCTGCTGGACGGCGCGCTCATGGAGGTCGTGCCCATGGACGTCGCCCTCGGGGAGCTGGACGGCGCGGAGGGCGCCGGACGGCGAGGCGAGCGGGCCGCCGGCGCGGCCTCCGCGCCCCGCTCCACGCCGCCGGCGAGCGCGTCGGGCGAGGCGGCCGCGGCCTCGTCACTCGGCGCAGGAGCGCGGGCCTCG
>MDTG01289702.1_pt1 | contig 12018 bp, 12 predicted proteins | sample 811421 | NCBI WGS metagenome assembly MDTG01 (sample SAMN05326645, study PRJNA326480) | marine metagenome | isolation source: seawater | place: Pacific Ocean: South East | collected 2011 | reverse complement strand
CTAATATATCATATTTCAAAGGTAAATTTAACATTGTTCACTCTTAAGTTGAATTTATATTATGGATGCATTATCTATATACAATATAATCCAATGCTTCAAAACAAAATTTATCAAAATTATATAAAGGAAATAGTAAAAATTTTTTTTACAATACTATTCGGACTGACTGTTATTGCATGGACTGTAAGAGCCGTTAATTTTTTAGATCTAATAGTTGAAAATGGCTATTCAATATTAACGTATTTTCAATATTCTATCCTAAATATATTGGGAATATTAACAAAATTTATACCTTTATCCTTTTTATTAGCTCTTACAATTTTTGTTGTGAGACAAAGAGAGGAAAATGAATTTGTAATCTTATGGACCTCGGGTGTTAAAAAAATTCAAGTAGTTCATTTATTTTTTTTCATATCAGTTAGTATTACAATTTTTTATTTATTATTTTCAGTTTTTATTACTCCTTTCGCATTAAATAAATCTAGACAGATTTTAAGTAACGAAAAATTAGCAAATTTTTTACCAACAGTTAGAGTACAACAATTTAGCGATTCTTTTACAGGATTGACATTCATCGTTGACGAGAAGTATCAAAATCAAGTTAAAAATATTTTTCTACAAGATGATTCAAATGTATTACAAAATATTTCAGTTTCAAAAACTGAAAAAAAAAATAATAATACGATTATTGCAAGAATGGGGATCGTTGAACAGGACAGTCTTGTATTGCTAAATGGTCAAATAATTTCATCAGATAGAATTAATGGAAAAAATGAAATCATTAATTTTGACCAACTAAATTTAAGTTTAAATAATTTGAAAAATACTACAATTAAAGAACCAAAAATTCAAGAAACATCTACTATAAAACTTTTAAATTGTTTAAGGCAAAATTTTTTTAATAAAGGAAAATGTAAATCAAATTTTAAAGAAGAAATTCTACCTGTCTTAAATAGAAGAGTTATCATGCCTTTGTTTATTCCTGTTATAACTCTACTTACTTCACTTCTGTTAATAAAAAGAAAAACAATTTTTTTTAATAAGATATCTGTTTTTGCTTACAGTTTTTTAATTTTATTATATTCAGAATTAATATTAAGATATACCGGTATAAATAATTTAGTTAATATAGTATTTTTAATTTCTCCAATTGTGTTTGCGGTTATTTTCTATTTATATTTAAGAGTTAAATTTTCTAAAGAGTACATAATCAATGAACAGTATATTAATTAAATACATGCTAAAAGGTTATTTAAGCAACCTTTTAAAAATAATATTATTTTTTTATTGCTTTGGTGTGATATTAAACCTTTTTGAAGAAATCGAATTTTTTAAAGATCAGAATACATCTTTACTTACACCTTTATTTCTGACTGTTTTATTTATTCCTGGAATGATATTAAAGTTACTTCCCTTTATAATATTTTTATCAAGCTTGAAATTTTTTATGGATTTAAGAAATAACAAAGATTTACTATCTTTGAAAATTTTTGGATTTTCTAATATCAAAATCTTTTTTATTTTAGCTTTTACTTCTTTTATACTTGGTTGGGCCATTTTAATATTTATTAGTCCCATTACTTCATCTATGTCTAAATATTATGAAAAGACAAAATCCTATTATTCTAAAGATATTGATCATCTTGTTTCTTTTAATAAAAATGGATTGTGGATAAAGGAAAACATAGATCAAGGTCAACGAATAATATCGGCCAAAAATGATGACCCCAAATGGTTAAAAAATATAACGATCTTTAATTTTGATAATAAATTTAATTTGAAAGAAAAAATATTTGCTGAGAGAGCATACATAGAAAATAAAGATTGGATATTGAATAACGTAACTTTCCTTGAGATTAAAAATAAAGAAATTCAAGAAAAAATAATCAAAAAAAAGAAAATAAGCTCTATCTATACTTATGATAAAATTATTAGTTTATATAAAAATTTCGACACTATGTCATTTACAGAACTAATTATGAATTATGATAATTTAGTAACTAGAGGTTATAACGCAAAATTTTTAAATCAAAGTTTACACTCCATGCTTTCTATGCCTTTTTTTCTGTTTATAATGACCGCTTTAGCAGCGATTTTAATGATGAATACTTTAAAAAGAACAAAAAATGTAAAAATTATCATAATTGGATTAATGACTTGTGTATTAATTTATTATCTTAAAGATCTATCTATAGCTTTAGGTCAAACGAACAGGATATCTCTAACATTAGCTGCTTGGGTTCCTATTATTATTACATCAATTTTTAGCGTAATCGGATTGATACAAATTAATGAAAAATAATTTTTTTTTAATTCTATTTATAATTTTATTTTCTAAAGTTTCTTTAGCGGATGATCTTAGTATAGAAGCTAAAAATATTAAGATAGATAAAAAAAACCAAGTCACAATATTTGAAAATAATGTAATTATTAACGATAAAAAAAATTTAATCAAAAGTGATTATGCAAAATATGATAAACAAAAAAATTTTTTTATATTAAGAAAGAATATAATACTTGAAGATAAAAATGGTCATAAATTTTACGGGGAATATGCAACTTATGATAAAGATCAAAAAACTTATATTACAGTTGGAAAGTCAAATATTATTACATCGGAAGGCTACAAAACAGAGACAGAGGATGTTGTAATAAATTTGGAAAAAGGATTAGTTTTTTCAAAAAAAAACACAATAATTGAGGATTTAGAGGGAAATTTAATCAATCTTGAAAATTTTGAATATCAAACAAGAAATAATATTTTTAAGTCAGTTGGGAATATTCAAATAAAAGATAAAATAGAAAATACATACAATTTTAGTCAAATATATATAGATGAAAAAAAAAAAGAATTAATTGGAACAGACTCTAAAGCTTATTTAAATCCAAAAAATTTTTCAAATGATGAGAGAAACAAGCCAAGAGTTTTTTCAAACGTTGTTAACGTAAAAAAGAACCAAACAGAATTTTTAAAAAGCGCTTTCACTGTTTGCGATTATAGAAAAAATGATAAATGTCCGCCTTGGGAATTGATTGCAGGCAAAATGAGACATGATAATAAAAAAAAAACAATTTACTATGACAACGCGATAATTAAATTTTTTAATATACCAATTTTTTACATTCCTAGACTGGCTCACCCTGATCCTTCTGTAAAAAGAAGGTCTGGTTTTTTAGTTCCATCTTATTCAGATACAAAAAATTTGGGGTCAGGTATAAAAATTCCATATTATTGGGCTATAAGTGAAAATAAAGATCTTACAATCAATAATAGATTGTTTGTATCTGAAAACCCTTTGTTTGTTGGAGATTATAGACATGTGTTTAAAAACTCAAAATTGAATATAAACTTTGGTTATACTGATGGATACAAAAAGGAAACACCTAAAAAAAAGAAAGGGGATAAATCACATTTCTTTTCAAAATTTACGAAAAGAATCGACGGAAGCAATGCTGAAAATAATATGGAATTAAAATTACAACATGTTTCTAACAGAAAATATTTAAAACTTTATAAAATTGACTCTAATTTAGTTGACTATAATACGAGCACTTTAGAAAACTCATTTAATTTTTCAAGTTATATAAGTGACAAAAATTTATTTATTGATTTTGAAACAAGCAGTTTTACCTCCTTATCCGATAATTATAATGATAAATATGAGTTTCTTTTTCCTGATGTTTCATTAACAAAAGGTCTTTTTTCTGAAAATTTTGGTTACGGAGATTTTAGTTCAAATCTTAAAATTCATAATTATGATACAAATAAGACAGAAAAAATTTTTACGAACGAACTAAGCTGGAATTTAGACCGTCCTTTTAACGAGAAAATTTACAATGGTTCGTTATTAGCTCAATTTAAAAATTTTAATTACGAAAATAAAAATGTAAGTAAATTTAAAAATGATGCTACTTCAGAATTTTATGGAGCCGTAGGTTACCTTGCAAGCTTAAACTTATTCAAATCAGATGGAGCTATTAAACAAATTTTAAAACCAAAAATTCTTTTTAAAACAGCCCCGGAACACATGAAAAAAGAAACTGGTAATTTTTACCTACATAATAAAGATATTTTTTCTCTAGACAGATTGGGTTCTAGTGGAAATATGGAAAGCGGTACAAGTATGACTGTAGGTTTTGATTATGAAAGAGTAAACAATGACAAAGAATTAAATTTTTCTATTGGACAAATAATTAATGAAAAAAAATCAAATAAAAAGATGCCATCTAGTTCTAGTTTAGATAAAAGATTTTCAGATATCATAGGAAAAATGAAATATACTAATAATAATAACTTTAATCTAAATTATGATTTTTCTTTAGACCAAAACTATAAAGAAACAAGTTTTAATAAGGTCGATGCAGATTTTTATAACGACTATATTAATTTTAATTTGAAATATCTTGATGAGGAAAAAGTTTCTAGTAAAACTGAATATATTACTTCCTCTATTGAACTCAAAAAAGGTGACAATGGTATTTTTACGCTCTCAAACAAAAGAAATTTAATTACTAATTCATCTGAATATTACAATTTAAGTTATGAATATATAAATGATTGCTTGCGGGCTGGCTTAGTTTATAGAAGAGAATTTTATGATGACTCGGAGCTAGAAGCAGAAAATTCGTTAATGTTTAAAATTACTTTAAGTCCATTTGCTTCTCTGTCTTCACCAAGTTTTAGTAAATAAATGAAATTTTTAAAAAAAAAAATAATATTAGTGTTATTATTTATACTTATTTCTAGTAGCAATATTGTCAAGGCATCAATTAAGAATAATATCATTGCAAAAGTTGGTAATGAAATAATTACTGCTTTTGAATTAGAAAATAAGATTAAAACAATCTTGTTTTTTTCAAATCAAGAAGTTAATCAGCTTAATGTTGATCAAGTAAAAGGTAAGGCTTTGAAATCATTAATAAATTCAAAACTTATGTTTGAAGAATTAAAAAAATATGATTTTGATATTCAAAAAGTAAATACTAATAATTATATAAAAGATATTTCATCTAAAATGAATTTATCTAAAGATGAATTAGCAAAGCTATTTCAAACAAGACAGATTGATTTTGAGACATACGTTGAAGAAATTAAAATAAATTTAACTTGGCAACAGTTTATTTATCAACTTTATTCATCAAAAGTGTCAATAGATGAAAACCAAATTACTAGTGAATTAAATAAAATTATTTCTGAAAAAAAAACTCTGGAAGAGTATAAGTTAGCAGAAATTGAAATAGAGTCTGTTGATGTAACCGATTTAGAAACCGTGATAAAAGAAATAAAATTAAATATTTCGAATTATGGTTTTGAAAATACAGCAAAAAAATATAGTTCATCAAATACTGCACTGAATGGAGGTAATTTGGGATGGGTTAGTTCTGCAAGTTTATCTGAAAATATTGTTATAGAATTAAATAGACTTAATGTGGGTGAAGTATCAAACCCTTTAAAGACACTTGATAAAATTGTTTTTCTAAAACTACAAGAAAAAAGGGAAATATCAAATATTGAAAATATAAATATTGAAAGATTAAAAAAATCTCTAATAACATCTGCTTCAAATCAAATTTTTGATATGCATTCAAAAAATCATTTATCAAAAAAAAAAAATCTGACAATAATCAAAATTATTAATGAATAAAAAAATTATTATTTTTACGGGTGACCCGAACAGTATTAATTCTGAATTAATATATAAATGTTGGAAAAAAATAAGTGATAATATAAAAAAAAAAACTTATTTTATTTCAAATTTTAATCTTATGAAAAGTCAATTTAAAAAACTCAAATATAAGCAAACAATTCTTAAAGTTAAAGATATTAATGACAAGAAATATTCAAATGATATAAAAATAATAAATATTAAACTGGATTTTAAAGATCCGTTTAAAGTGAAAAGAGAGGATGCTTCCAGTTTTATTATGAGCTCTCTAAACTTAATGCATAGTTATGGTTTAAATAAAAACGTATTAGGAGTTATCAACCTGCCAATTAATAAAAAACATTTAAATAAAGAAAATATTGGTGTGACAGAGTATTTGGCTTCAAAATGTAAAATTAAGAAGGACTCCGAAGTGATGTTAATTAAAAATGATAATTTCTCTGTGAGTCCGATTACCACTCATGTTGATATTAAGAAAGTTTCAAAGAAAATTACTAAAGCAATCATTATAAACAAGCTAACAACAATTCATAAATGGTTTATAAGTTCGTTAAAACGAAAACCAAATATTGGTATTCTGGGTTTAAATCCTCATAATGCTGAATTTAGAAAAAATTCTGAAGAACATAAAATTATTGTGCCATGTGTTAAAAAATTAAAAGAAAAGGGCTTTAAAATTAAAGGTCCGCTAGTTGCTGATACTACATTCATTGAAAATTATAAAAATTTTGATGTTATTGTTGGAATGTACCATGATCAAGTTTTAACACCTTTTAAAACTTTGTTTAAATTTAATGCAATTAATTTAACGCTTGGATTAAAATATATAAGGGTTTCTCCTGATCACGGGGTTTCAGCAGACTTAATTGGAAAAAATAAAGTTGATATAACCAGTTTTGTTAAATGTTTAAATTTTATTAATAAGATTAAATGAATTATGCAAAAAAGTCTTTAGGTCAAAATTTTTTAATTGATAAGAATATTATAAAAAAAATAGTCCGTTTATCAAAAATTAAAGATCAAAATATAGTTGAAATAGGTCCTGGGCGAGGTGCTTTAACTGATGAAATATTGAAACATAAACCCAAATCATTAATTTTAGTTGAGAAAGATCTAGAATTATCAAAAAAACTTAAATTACAATATCTTAACAATAAAAAAATTAAAGTAATCAATAATGACATATTAACTATTAATATAGAAAACTTAATTTCTGATAATGTATCTATATTTGGAAACTTGCCATACAATATCTCATCACAAATTCTTGTTAAATTTTTGAAATTTAAAAATTGGCCTCCAAAATACAAAGAAATTATTTTTATGTTCCAAAAAGAATTAGGTAAAAAAATAATCGGTAAATTTTCAACTCCGGAGTATGGACGTTTGTCAATATTATCTAACTATAGATTGAGAATAGCAGGAAAATTTTTAGTTTCCCCTAATTGTTTTCAACCAAAACCAAAAGTTACCTCAATGGTTATTCATTTTAAGCCAAAAAATAATACCAATTTCAAAATAAGAAAAATCTCTAATCTTGAAAAAATTACAAACATTGTTTTTTCAAACAAAAGAAAAATGATTAATAAAAATTTAAAAAAAATTTTGAAAAAAGATCAGATTAAAAGTTTATCTAATTTAAAACTCAATGATAGACCGGCCGATCTAAAACCGGAATTATATTATAAAATTACAGAATTATTTGAAGAGTGACAAATAACTTTTTTTTTTATTTAAAATAATATTTTCTATTTGCTTAAAACAAACCTCAAGATTTTTATTAATGACTATATAATCGTAATCATTCCAATGTTTTATATCTTCCTCGAATGAATTAAACCTTTTATCTATTTCATCTTTTGTGTTTTGATTTCTTTTTAATAGTCTGTTTCTTAATTCTTTTTTATTCTCTGTTATAAGAAAAATTTTGATTAAATTTAGATTTTTAAATTTTGATAACTGTTTTGTTCCTTGCCAATCAATATCAAATAAAATGTCATGTTTTAATATGGTATTATCAACGTTTTCTTTCAAAGTACCATAATAATTTTCAAAAATTTTTGCGTACTCGTAAAATTTATTTTTTTTTATTAATTCTTCAAATTTTTTGTGGGAAACAAAATAGTAATCAATACCGTCCACTTCATTTGAACGAGGTAATCTGGTGGTGTGTGATACTGATATTTTAAATGATTGGTATTTTTGTTGAATTTTTTTTGTTAAAGTGGTTTTGCCTACCCCAGAAGGAGAGGATAAGATAACCATGATATTTTCGTTATCATGATTAATCATTTTAAAAGAACTATATTAACTAGCTTTACTCTCAATAAACTTAATTGCATCACCAACGGTTAGAATTTTTTCTGCCTCACTATCAGAAATTTCAGAACCAAATTCTTCTTCGAAAGCCATTACTAACTCGACTGTGTCAAGGCTATCTGCTCCTAAATCGTCTATAAAGCTAGCCTCATCAGTAACTTTTTCTTCCTCTATACCTAAATGATCTGCAACTATTTTTTTAATTTTTCCTTTGATATCGTCTGACATGAATTCCTTTCATTTTATAATTTCTTAATAGATTATTAATTAGAATTGTCAAGCCATATACATCCCACCATTAACATGTATAGTTTCACCATTAATATATCTAGCCATATCAGATGCTAAAAAGGCTACGCAGTTTGAAACATCTTCGCCAGTACCTAGATCTCCAGAGGGAATTTTATTTATTAAAGATTGCTTAAATTCTTCATTAATTTTATCAGTCATATCTGTCTTAATAAATCCAGGCGATACACAATTAATATTAATATTCTTTTTTGCGTATTCTAAAGATAAACTCTTTGAAAAAGCTATTATTCCAGCTTTAGACGCAGCGTAATTAGCTTGGCCTAAATTTCCTGTGTGACCAACAATTGAGGTAATGTTAATTATCTTTCCGTATTTTTTTTTTAACATTTTTTTTATAGCAAATTTGCACATTAAAAAGCTTGCAGTTAAGTTTACATCTAAAACTTTTTTCCAGTTTTCTTCAGTTAATCTTATTGAAATATTGTCTAAAGTAATCCCGGCATTATTAACTAGCACATCTAAACCATCTAATTCTTTTTCTATCTTGTTTATAAATTCTTCAATTTTACCATGTTCATTTAATTTAAATTTTTCAATTTTAATATTAGGAAATTTTTTAAACAAAACATTCAATTTCTCTTCATTTGTACCAGTAGCTATAATTTTAGCTCCAAGAGAGTTAAACTTTTCTACTAATGAATTTCCTATTCCTCCGGTTGCACCTGTAATTAAAATTTTTTTATTTTTTAAGTTCATTTTGTATATTTTTAATATCAGCTATTGAATTAATTGAAAAGCAATTAGAATTTTTTATTGTTCTTTTTGCCATTCCTGTTAAAGCTTTACCAGGACCTATTTCAACAAAATTATAGACTCCAGATTTCGACATGTTTATCAAGCTCTCCCTCCATTTTACAGTCGAATAAATTTGTTCAATTAATAATTTTTTAATTATCTCTGGATTTTTTTCAGCTTTAGCATTAACGTTGTTTATAATTTCTAAAGAAGGTTGTTTAAAATTAATATTATTAATTTTTTCTTTCATTTGTTCTGCTGCTGGTTTCATTAATGAGCAATGAAATGGCGCACTGACTTTAAGAGGAATTGATTTTACTTTTTTTTCTTTAAGAGTGGATTGCAAAGATTGAATACTCAAAATGTTTCCACTAATGATCACTTGCCCATCAGCATTATCATTTGCAATCTCGCATATTCCTTTTTTATTCTCATTTTTTGCAAGTAATTCATTTATTTCATCAATTTTTAAACCAAGGACAGCAATCATGCTGCCTTCACCTACAGGAACAGCCTCTTGCATTGCTTTACCTCGTTCTTTCAATAAATAAATTGCATCAGTAAATTTCAATGATCCAGATGATACTAATGCACTATATTCTCCCAAAGAATGACCTGAAAAATATTTAAAATTATCGAAATTAAAACCAAATTCATTTTTAAGAGTATGAAAAATTGAGTAACTTACTGTTAAAATTGCTGGTTGGGTATTTTGAGTTAATTGCAATTTATCTTCTGGTCCATTAAGGATTATTTTTGAAATTTGGAAGTTAAGTCTTTCATCTGCCTCTTTAAATATTTTTTTAACCTCATCAAAATTATTATAAAATTCAGATCCCATACCTACTAATTGAGAGCCTTGTCCAGGAAATAATAATGCGTTCATTTGGTTTATTTACCTAATAATTATTAGTATTGCTATAACTAATGATTATAGTATAAACCAGTTTTTATAAATAAATAATAGAACTTAATTAACATTATATTTTATGGCTTTTTACGAAAACACTATCATTGCAAAACAGGATTTATCTGAAAAAGAAATAAAGTCGATTAAAGATAAATATGAAGATGTAATTAACAAAGCTTCAGGAAAAGTAATTAAGACTGAAGAATGGGGTCTATTAAATTTAGCTAATAAAATCAAAAATTATAAAAAAGGTTTTTATCTTCATTTTAAATTTGAAGGAGATAATAATACTTTAACAGAAATTGAAAAAAAAATTAAAGTTGATAGAACCATCGTAAGACATTTAACTGTGAAATACTCAAAACTAGATACAGAAAATGAATTTTTTAAAAAACAAAAATAATTATGAAAAAAAGAAATAAAAAATTTCAGAAACGGGGACAAAGTTCTCTCAATAAATTAAGTTTATTTCAAAAAAACGACGGTAAATTTTCAAAAAAGTGCCCTCTGTCTGTAAAAAACGCACCAATAATTGATTATAAAAATGTAAGTTTATTAAAAAAATATATTTCAGATAACGGAAAAATAATATCCTCAAAAATAACTTCTGTATCTTTTAGTAAACAAAAAAAACTTACTAGAGAAATTAAAAAAGCTAAAATTTTGGGTTTAGTATAAATGGAAATAATTTTGTTAGAAAACATAATTAATTTAGGCAAAATCGGAGACAAGGTGACTGTTAAAAATGGTTACGGTAGAAATTTTCTTTTAACTCACGGTAAAGCATTAAGATATAACAAAGAAAATTTAGAGATTGTTAATAAAAGAAAAGATGAATTGAATAAAAAAAACTCTGAAATTAAAAATAAATTTAAAGAAATATCTAAATTAGTGAACAACAAAACTTTTACTTTTACTAGGGAAAGCAAAGATAATGGCGAATTATATGGAACTATTAAACCTAAAGAAATTTCTAATTTAATTAAAGAAACAGTAAATGCAGAAGTCACTCCATCTCAAATAATTTTAAAAGATAATCTTGATAAAATCGGAAAATTTTCAGTTGATATAAATTTCCATTCTGAAGTGAAAGCTAAAATTTCAGTAAAAATAGATAAAGCCCAATCTAATTAACTTTTCCACAACAAGTGAAAAAAAGTGTGTAACTTTTTTCTTTAACCCTTAACAATTTACTCTAATGTTCGTTTTGTGGAAGAAATTAAATCAATTAAAAAAAAAATCGAAAATAAGCAACCATCTAATTTAGAGGCTGAACAAGCTTTATTAGGATCAATTTTAGTAAACAATGACATTATTGATGAAGTTTCAACAATCGTAAAATCATCAACTTTTTATGATCCAGGACACATAAAAATATACGAAGTAATAGAAAATCTTAATAATAAAGGGATGATCGCTAATCCAATAACTCTTAAAAATTTTTTTGAAAAAGATAATATGCTTAATGAAGTAGGAGGAACTGAATATTTAGTTAAATTAACTAGGTTTTCTGGTTCTGCTAAACAAGCTGTTGATTACGCAAAAATTATTCATGAGATGTACCTTAGAAGAGAACTTGTTCAAATTTCAGATAAATTAAATTCTGATACTTTAAATGCAAGTTCTGAAGAGCAAAATGCAGAAAACATTATTGAAGATACCGAAAGATCTCTCTTTGATTTAGCTGAAAGAGGAAGTTTTTCTCAATCATTTTTAAAATTTAATAAAGCACTAGATCAAACAATTGAAATGGCTACATTAGCGATGCAAAATGACCAGGGTATTGTTGGTGTACCTACTGGTCTTACTGATTTAGATGAAAAATTAGGTGGTTTACACAAATCAGATTTGATTATTTTAGCAGGCAGACCATCTATGGGTAAAACCGCATTGGCTACAAATATAGCTTATAACGCTGCACAACATTTGCTCAAGAGACAAGAAAAGTCTTCTATAGCATTTTTTTCTTTAGAAATGTCTTCTGAACAATTATCAACTAGAATATTATCAGAACAGTCAAGAATAAAATCGAATGATATTAGAAGAGGTAGAATATCAGAAGATCAATTTGAT